>WNFL01057130.1_pt1 | contig 26751 bp, 20 predicted proteins | sample 5400361 | NCBI WGS metagenome assembly WNFL01 (sample SAMN13153351, study PRJNA577476) | soil metagenome | isolation source: 40 cm soil on Douglas fir-dominated hillslope | place: USA:California | collected 2013-09-17
AGATGCGTCGCGCCCGGCTCGAAAGCTGAGGGAATTGCGCCCTGTAATGCCCCAATCTGATCGTGCATCATATATCATCTCGCAGCCAGCGCCATGGCCAATTTGCGTGCCTTCGCGACGGTCCCACCGACGGAAAACATCATGAAGAAGGTGCTCATCGCCAACCGGCGCGAGATCGCCTGCCGCATCGTTCGCGCCTGCCGAAAACTCGATCTCGCCGGCGTCGCGACCATCCACCAATCGAGGCAACCGCGCTTCACGTCGCGTGGCCGACGAGGCCGTTCTGATCGAAACGGCCAAACCGGGGGGCGAGCTACCTGGACAGCAATGCCATCATCGCAGCTGCGCGATACCGCGCCGATCTCGTATCAGCGAACACCGACCAGTCTCGCGGACCGTCGCGGAGGTCATTAGGGGACCTTATGGCTGCAGCTTTCCGGCCCCGGGGTCGGTGCTGCGTTGGCCGATCCCATTCCACGTGCAGCGAGGGATTAGCCACGATACTTCCATTTCTGCACGGGTCGCAGAATACAGGCCGTGTATGCGATTACATACCCAATTTATCTGAGTCTATCGCTACGCCATCTCAGCCAGCACGACATGCAGAACCGTCTTACGGACCTTCGCTGAACTGAATTGACTTCGCGGCAATCAGAATTCTAATGGTGAAATCAAATCCGGGATGGACTGCGGAGGCGCAACGCTCAAACTGCTCATTTTTTATCCAATGCAGCGTCAAATTAAAGCAGCCAGGAAGTTCACGTATGCGAGTCATCAATGTCGCGGCCGCTCAGATGGGGCCGATCCAGCGTGCCGATAGCCGGGAAGTCGTCGTCAAGCGCATGCTCGCTTTGATGGACGAGGCCAAGGCCAGAGGCGCAGACCTGATCGTTTATCCGGAACTCGCACTCACCACATTTTTTCCGCGCTGGTATGTGGAAGATCAAGCCGAGGTCGATACCTGGTTCGAGCGCGAGATGCCGAACGCAGCGGCAATGCCCCTGTTCGCGCGCGCCGCGGAATATCAGATGGCCATGAGCTTCGGTTATGCCGAGCTGACGCCGGACGGACATCATTTCAATACCTGCATCCTCACCGACAAGTCGGCGAAAATCGTTGGCAAGTATCGCAAGGTTCATCTGCCGGGCCATTCGGAATTCGACACCCAGCGCGCCTTCCAGCACCTTGAAAAACGTTATTTCGAGCCGGGCGATATCGGCTTCGACGTGTGGCGGGCGATGGGCGGCATCATCGGCATGGCGATCTGCAACGATCGGCGCTGGCCGGAGACCTATCGCGTCATGGGCCTGCAAGGCGTGGAGATGGTCCTGCTCGGCTACAACACGCCTGCGGTCAACTCCCAGAAAAGCGAGGAAGGTCCCGAGAAGCGGCTGTTCCACAATCGTCTGTCAGTGCAGTCCGGCGCGTATCAGAACGCGACCTGGGTCGTGGCTGTCGCCAAAGCCGGCGTCGAGGACGGCTTCCCACTCATTGGAGGCAGCCTGATCGTCGATCCCAACGGCGAGATCGCCGCGGAAGCCAGCACCGAGGGCGACGAGCTTCTGGTCCATCCGTGCGATCTCGACGCCACCAGCTTCGGGAAGAAGACCATCTTCGATTTCGCCCGTCACCGTCGCATCGAGCATTACGGTCTGATTACCAGCCGTGCCGGTGCGGTGCCACCGCCGGAAACGTGAGACCGCTCAAGGACACCTAGTGACGCGAAAACTGCACCGCGCCCAAAGCCATGGCCACGGCAGCCTGCGTGGGATCGATCACGGGAATGCCGAGCGCGTCCTCCAGCGGCCGGCGCAGGCGCGCCATCCCGGCACAGCCCATGACGATCGCGCCGGCCCCGTCCTCGTCCTTCAGCGCGCGCCCGACCTCGATCATCTTCGCCAGCGTTCCGTCGCCGGACGCCGTTTCAGCCACGCTCACGTTGAGGGGGCGCTCGCCCGCCAGCCGGTCCATCAGTCCCATCTGGCGGAGATAACGGATGTGCCGGCGGATCGAGCGTTGCGCGATGGCGATCACGCCGAAAGTTTCCGCGCGCGTCATCGCCGTCAGCACGCCGCACTCCGCGATGCCGAATACCGGTCGATCCGTGCCTTCGCGGCAGACATGCAGACCTGGATCGCTGTAGCAGGCGATCACGAAGGCTGCCGAGCCGTTGTCACTCTCGACCAGCCGGCGCAGCGGCATCGTAACGCTGTCGACGTCGGCCTGGCTCTCCACGCCGTAAGGCCCCTCTGCCAGCGTCGCACAGACGATCTCCGGCCCGTCTGCGAAATCGAGCGGCTGCAAGGCCGCCTCCAGTCCCTTGGTGACGACGACGTTCGAATTTGGATTGATGACGAGGATGCGCGGGCGGGGCATGGTTTCTTCCTTGCAACTGACATAGTTTCGAACGTCAGTTCCACGCCGTCCAGCGATTTCTCGCATCCCGCATTATCAGCCATTCCTTCCCACGTGCCGGATGGTGGCGTAGCGATCCGGAGCCTTTCATGACAGAGCCCGCCTACGACATCGTGATCCGCAACGGACGCGTCGCAACCGCCAGCGATGTATTCGAGGCCGACATCGCCATCGCAGGCGAGACCGTCGCCGCGATCGGCCGCGGCCTAGCGGCCGGCAGGCGCGAGATCGACGCGCGCGGCAAGCTGGTTCTGCCCGGCGGTGTCGATAGCCACGCCCATATCGAACAGCTCTCGGCTGCCGGCATCATGAATGCCGATACGTTCGAATCTGCCACGACATCGGCAGCTTTCGGCGGCACCACCACGGTGATCCCGTTCGCCGCCCAGCATGTCGGCATGGCGCTGCCTCAGGTGCTGGCGGATTATCATGCGCTCGCTGCAAAGGGCGCGGTGATCGACTACGCCTTCCACATGATCATCGCTGATCCCACTCCAGAGACTCTGCAGAATGACATTCCGGAGTTGGTCAGGCAGGGTCACGCCTCGATCAAGATCTTCATGACCTACGACCGGTTGAAGGTCGACGACGAATCTCTGCTCGACATTCTGGTCGCGGCGCGTGAATCCGGAGCTCTGCTGTGCGCCCATGCCGAGAACCATGGCGTTATCACCTGGATGGTGAAACGGCTGCTCGCGCGCGGTTATACGGATGCGAAGTATCACGCCATCAGCCATGCCCGCGTTTCGGAAGCGGAGGCCTTTAACCGGCTGATCGGTATGGCCGCTCTCGTCGATCAACCGATCATGATCTTTCACGTGTCGACGGCGGAAGGCGCCAAGGTGATCCGCGATGCGCGCGGGCAGGGCCTGAAGGTCTTCGCCGAGACCTGTCCGCAGTATCTTTTTCTCACTGCCGACGATCTCGACAAGCCAGGCGCGGAAGGCGCCAAATGGATGTGCAGCCCGCCGCCGCGCCGCACCTCCGACCAGGAGGCGCTGTGGCAGGCGCTTGCGCTGGGCGATCTCCAGACCGTATCGTCCGACCACGCTCCGTATCGTTTCGACGAGACTGGCAAATTGCGCGCCGGCGACAATCCCAACTTCAAACAGGTCGCCAATGGCCTACCCGGGCTGGAAGTGCGCCTGCCGCTGCTGTTCGATGCGATGGTGTCAAAGGGTCGCCTGGGGCTGGAAAAATTCGTCGATTTGACGTCGACCGCGCCCGCCAAGATCTACAACCTGCATCCGCGCAAGGGCTCTATCGCTGTCGGCGCCGATGCCGATATCGCGATCTGGGACCCGGAGCGCGAGGTCACGCTGACCGATGCCATGGTGCACGACCTTACCGGCTATACGCCCTATGCCGGCCGCAGGCTGCGCGGCTGGCCGGTCACGGTGCTGTCGCGCGGACGCGTGATCGTCGCGGATGGCAAGCGTTCGGCCGAGCCTGGTTCCGGCCGTTTCCTCGCCCGCTCCGGCGGCGATGCAGCGAAGCCGACCAGCCGACTTGTCGCCGATATGGATCCGGCGCGGAATTTCGGTGCGACCCTGCTGTGAGTATTTTATGACGGCGGTTGTCGTCGTTGCGGATCGCGACAGGCGCAGGGGCCGGGACATGAAAATCCTGATCTTCGGTGGCACCGGCTTCGTCGGGCTCAATATCGCCGCCGCCCTGCTGGCGCGCGGGCATGCCGTCACCTTGTTCGATCGTGCGAACTTGCCCGCCGCCGCGCAACGCGATTTCGCTGGCTACGGGAAAGTGCTGACTGTCGTTCAGGGCGACGTCACCGATCGCCAAGCTGTCGTGGACGTTGTCGCAGGCGGCCATGATGCGATCGTGCTTGGGGCGGCTATCACTGCCGGGCCCGCGCGCGACGCGGCGGACCCTGAATTGATCATGCAGGTCAATCTGCTGGCTCAGTTACCGGTGCTGGTCGCGGCGCGGCGCAGCGGCGTCGTGCTGATCATCAACCTGTCATCCGGCGCGGCCTATGGCGCTGCCGGCTCGCGGCACGCTTTGCTCGATGAAGAGACGCCCTGCGATCCCGTGTCGCTCTATGCCATCACCAAATTTGCTTCCGAGAGAGTCGCCGCGCGTCTGGCAGCGCTCTGGCACTTCGATATCGTCAGTGTGCGGCTGAGCGGGGTGTTCGGGCGATGGGAAAGGGCGACCGGGGTACGCGACACGCTCAGTCCACAAGCGCAGATCCTTGCCACCATTCGTCAGCAAGGCGACGCTGTTCTGCCGCGTCCGGGCGTCAGGGACTGGATCTACTCCTCGGATGTCGCCGACGCCGTGACGTTGTTGATCGAAGCGCCGAAGCCGAAGCATCTTCTCTACAACATTTCGACCGGGCGAGAATGGTCGGCGCTGCAATGGGGACAGCATCTGGCCAGCCTGCATCCCGGTTTCGTCTGCCGTCTCGCCGAGCCTGGCGAGACGCCAACCATCGATCTTCACGGCCCGACCGACCGTGCGCCGCTGTCGGTGTCGCGTCTGGAGCAGGAGTTTGGCTGGCGCGCCCGGTTCGGCTGTGCGGAGTCCGCGGCCGATCTGAGCCATTGGTGGATGCAGCATCAGGAAGGGCTATGACATGCGACTGAAGGACCGGACCGCGATCGTCACCGGGGCCGGTTCCGGCATCGGCCGCGCCACCGCGTTGCTGTTCGCGAATGAAGGCGCGTTTGTCGCCCTGGTCGATCGCGATACTGCGGGACTAATGGAAACGATCGCCATCATTCGCCACGCAAAGGGCGGCGGATCGGTACATGTGGGCGATGTGGGTGACGCGGATTTCGCAAAAGCCGCGGTCGCCGAGCTGGTGGCGCGCCATGGCCGACTCGATGTGCTGGTGACGGCCGCCGGGTTCTCTTGTGGCGGCACGGTCGTGACGACGGATCCCGCCGATTGGGACGCGGTCTTCCGCGCCAATGTTGGCGGCACCTGGCTTTGGTCGCGTGCGGCCGTACCGGAGATGCAGCGGCAGGGCAAGGGCTCGATTATCACGCTTGCCTCGCAACTCGCGATCGCCGGCGGCAGGGGCAACAGTGCCTATATCGCCGCCAAGGGTGCCATCATCAGCCTGACCCGGACCATGGCGGTGGATTTCGCAACCGACGGCATTCGCGTCAATGCCATTGCGCCCGGTGCGATCGACACGCCGTTGCTCCGGCGCAGTTTTGCTCGTCATGCCGATCCGGAGCCGGTTCGTGAAGCGTCACGCAACCGCCATGCCATGAAGCGGTTCGGCAAGGCCGAGGAAGTCGCCGAAACCGCGCTACACCTTGCCAGCGATGCATCATCGTTCACCACCGGGACCGTCATGGTGGTGGATGGCGGTTGGCTTGCGGCATGAGCAGCGCTTTGATCGCCCTCGAAGCTCAGGTCCGAGCCGACCTTGCCAAGACGGCGCACCCGAACGCCCCTTGGCTCAAGTCGACGCCGGGCCCGGATGCCAAGCCGGCGCTCGACGTGCTCATCGTTGGCGCCGGTCAGTCCGGCATCGCTACCGCATTCGGGCTCATGCGCTCCCAGGTCACCAACATCCTCACCATCGACAAGGCCGAGGAGGGGCAGGAGGGTCCGTGGCTTGCCTATGCCCGCATGCATTCGCTGCGCAGCCCGAAGCATTTCACCGGGCCCGATCTCGATATTCCGAGTCTCACCTACCAGTCGTGGCACGAAGCGCGCTTCGGCAAAGAGCATTGGCAGAATCTTGGTTTGATCCCGCGCCATCTTTGGGCTGAGTATCTACTCTGGCTGCGGCGCGTTGTGGGCGTGGCAGTGCGCAACGGCTGCGAGCTGTTGGAGTTTGCACCCGCGGCGGATGGACTGCTCGCCGCCACGGTGACGCGTGCGGGCGTTGTCGAAACGCTTTACGCGCGCAAGATCGTGCTGGCGACCGGTCAGGAAGCCATGGGCAACTGGACCATCCCCGAGCCCTTGCGCCATCTGCCGGCCAGCGTATTGGCGCGCGCATCGGAACCCATCGACTTCGAAGCACTGCGTGGCAGGAAGGTTGCCGTGATCGGCGCCGGCGCGACCGCCTTCGATAATGCGGCGACGGCGCTTGAGCACGGCGCGGCCGAAGTGCATCTGCTTTGCCGCCGCGCGGAAGTTCAGTTGGTGCAGCCCTATCATTGGCTGACCTTCCGCGGTTTTCTGCGGCATTTTAGCGATCTGGACGACGCCTGGCGCTGGCGTTTTATGCGCGCCATCCTCGAGATGCGGGAGGGATTTCCGCAGGCGACTTACGACCGCTGCGCGCGCTTCGCCAATTTCCACCTGCACGAGGGAATGCCGGTCGAGGCCGCTCAAGAGCTGGGCAACGCAGTCGAATTACAGACGCCATGCGGCGTCATCGCGGCGGACTTCGTCATCTGCGGCACAGACACCCACATCGATTTTTCCGAGCGAAGCGAACTAAGAAACTTTGCCGGCAATATCGCGACCTGGGCCGACCGCTACCAGCCGCCGGAAGATGAGCGCAGCGCGCGGCTCGGCCGCTTCCCCTATCTTGCCGATGATTACGCTTTCACGGAACGCGTGCCGGGACAGACGCCCTGGATTTCCAACATTCACCTGTTTGCATTTGCTTCCACCATGAGTTTCGGTCCGTCCGGTTCATCGATCAACGCCATGACTACCGCCATACCCAAGCTGGTGCATGGTCTGACCCGCGGGTTGTTCCGCGCTGACCTTGAGCAGTATTGGAGTTCTTTCAACGCATATGACGTGCGGCAGGCGACCATCGTGCGGCCGACACAAGCCGTTGAGGAACGTGGATAATCGGAACCGGCATGAAAGGCGTGAGAATGATCCGGCGCCAGCGCTCGAGCCGGCCGTCGGAGCGTCGGTTGGCGCATTACTTGCTTGAGATTTAGCACGATCCTGAGACTCTTCTCAGGCAAAGTTCCTTGCTGAATTCAGGGGATTGAAGAATGCGAGTTATGTATTGCAGGCCAATGTTGAGCGCGGCCGCTGTTCTCACGCTTTCGCTCGCCGCAGGGCCGGTATGGGCGCAGACTCGCGCCGAGACACTGCGGTATGTCACCGGCGCGTCCGTCAACACGCTTGATCCGAATGTGCCAGGCTCGACCCGCGAGGCTTTCGCGGTGAGTCTCAGTACATACGATCGACTGGTTTCATTTGGCCGCAAGCAACTCAACGGAAAGTGGGTGTTCGATCTCGACAAAATCACCGGTGAGCTGGCGGAATCCTATGACGTCAGCCCCGACGCAATGAAAATCACATTTCATTTGCGCAAGGATGCCAAATTTCAGGACGGCACGCCAGTCACCGCCGAAGACGTCAAGTGGTCGCTCGACCGTGCCGTGACGGCGCCGGTGCTCGGCAAGGCTCAGCTCCTCACGGGGTCGATGACGAGCGCCGACCAGTTCAAGGTGATCGATCCCTTGACCTTCGAGGTGACGCTGCCGAAACCCGACAAGCTCGCCTTGCCGAATCTCGCCACCGTCTATCCGATCATCATCAACTCCAAGGTTGCGAAGGCGAATGCGACGGCCGAAGATCCCTGGGCGATCGCCTGGCTCAAGGAGCACACGGCCGGCAGCGGCGCCTACATGATCGAGAGCTTCAAGCCGGGCGAACAGGTGATCATGAAGCGCAACGAGGCCTGGAATCGCGGCTCACCGGAGAAGTCCGCCTTCTTCAAGCGCGTCATCGTGCAATCCGTGCCGGAGCCGGCGACACGCGCCAACCTGGTCGAGCGCGGCGATGCCGATCTCGCGGTCGATCTGCAGGCCAGCGACGTCCAGTCACTGGAGGGCAAGGGCACTCTCAAGGTGGTCTCGACGCCGCAATACAATGCCGTGACCTTCATTTCGATGAACAACCAGATCCCGCCCTTCGACAACGCGAACGTCCGCCGTGCCATTGCCTATGCGCTGCCTTACGATGACATGTTCAAGGCGGCCCTGTTCGGCCGCGGCACGCCGTTGTTCGGCGCGATGTGGGCAGATGGCAGACCGACAACCAGTGCCTATCCCTTCCAGCAGCCGGTGAAGCTCGACCTCGACAAGGCAAAGGAATATCTCAAGGCGGCAGGCATGCCGGATGGTTTCTCGACCACGTTCAGCTTCAACGTCGGCCAGGCTGCGACAGCCGAACCGATGTCGGCCCTGGTCAAGGAATCGCTGGCCAAGATCGGCATCAAGGTCGATATTCAGAAATTGCCCGATGCGCAGATGTCGACGCAGATCAACGAGAAGAAGTTGGCTTTCTTCACCGAAGGCATTGTTGCCTGGCTGCCCTCGACCGACTATTTCTACCGCAATTTCTATACCGGTGAGCAGCGCTGGAATTACAGCAGCATCAAAAATGCCGAGCTGACGGCCATCGCACAGGAAGCCCGCTTCGAACCCGACAAGGCCAAGTACGACGAATACGGCAAGAAGCTCAACGCGATCCATTTCGCCGAGATGCCGCAGATTCCGCTTTGGCAGCCTAATCAGGACGCGGTGATGGCGACGTCGATCGACGGCTACACCTACCAGTTTCACCGTCAGGTCGACTATCGCGACCTTCATCGCAAGTAACCGACCGGGCCTCATGAAGAGCTTTGGCGCAACGATGATATGGGCGGGGAGGCGGTTCCTGTCTTCCCTGCCTGCACTGTTCGGTGTGCTGGTCTTTACGTTCCTGCTGATGCGGGTGCTGCCAGGCGATCCCGCGGTGAATCGCGGTCATCCGCAAGCAAATGGGGCTCGACAAGCCGGTACCAAACCAATTGCTGCTTTATCTCTATGATGTCGGCCGCGGCAATCTCGGCCGGTCGATCATGACCGGGCAGCCGGTCACGACTGATCTCCGCAATCGGTTGCCGGCCTCGCTGGAGCTCACCCTCACCGCACTGCTGATTGCGCTTGTATCGGCGATTCCTCTCGGCGTGCTGGCGGCGTTGAAGCCTGGCTCCGTCATAGACCATGGTGTGCGATTGTTCTGTGCGCTGGGCGTCTGCGTCCCGACCTTTGTTTCGGGTCTTTTGCTGATCTACGTTTTCTACTACCTGCTCGGTGTCGCGCCCGATCCGACCGGACGTCTCGACGTCTTTACCTCGTTGCCGCCATCGCGAACCGGTTTCCTGATGATCGACTTCGTGTTGGCAGGCGACATCGATGGCTGGTGGGCGGCTTTCCGACAGCTGATCCTGCCGGCAGTGACCATGGCATTGTTCGTGATTGCGCCTCTGGCACGAATTACGCGCGCGTCGATGCTGGTCTCGCTCGGCAGCGATTTCGTGCGTACCGCGCGCTCGGTCGGGCTTTCCTGGTGGCACATTGTCGTGACCTACGCGTTACGCAACGCCATCCTGCCGGTCATCACCATCGCAGGCATCGTATTCTCGACCATGCTCGGAGCCAATGTGCTGGTGGAGAAGGTCTATTCCTGGCCAGGCGTCGCCTCCTATGCGCTGGATGCGCTGCTGTCGTCCGACTATGCGCCCGTCCAGGGCTTCGTGTTGCTGATGGCGAGCGTATTTGTGGTGGTCAATCTGCTCGTCGATATTCTCTACGGGATCGCCGATCCGCGGGTGTCGATCGGATGACCGGCACGACGCTTCGTCACACGGCCTGGATTCTGCGCGGCAACCCGCTGACCGCAATCGCCGCGGCCGGTGTCGTGCTTCTGATCCTTATCGCCGTCATTGGGCCGCGGATCGTACCTTACGATCCGATCGCCTCGAACGTGTCGCAGGCGCTCATGCCGCCAAGTGCGGCGCATCTCGCCGGCACGGACCAGCTCGGCCGCGATACGTTCAGCCGGCTGATCGTTGCGACACGACTGGATCTCGTCATCGCCGTTTCGGCCGTGGGCATCTCCTTCGTGCTTGGGGCCGTCATTGGCGCGTTCTGCGGCTATTCCGGCGGTCGGCTGGATCGCACGGTCGGCCGTTTCGTCGATGTGATGATGGCCTTTCCGCTATTCGTGCTGGCCATGGCCATGGTCGCGGCGCTCGGCAACCGGGTGGAGAACATCGTCGTCGCAACCGCCGTGATCAATCTGCCATTCTACATCCGCTTTGCGCGCGCGGAGGTGAACATCCGCCGCAATGTCGGCTGGGTGGAGGCGGCGCGCGCCAGCGGCGAAAGCCATATCTCGGTGGTGCTGCGTTTCCTGCTGCCGAACGTGCTTCCGGCGATGGCCGTACAGATGTCGCTCAACCTTGGCTGGGCCATTCTTAACGCCGCCGGGCTCTCCTTTATCGGCCTCGGCGTCAAGCCTCCGACCCCGGAGTGGGGCATCATGGTCGCGGAGGGCGCACGCTTCATTTCGACCGGCAGATGGTGGCTGGTCGCATTTCCGGGGTTGGCGTTGATGCTGGCCGTGCTGTGCTTCAACTTGCTCGGCGATGGGATGCGCGACATTCTAGATCCCCGCATGCGGACATGACCGAGCCGCTGCTGCGAATAGAGGACCTGCACGTTACGTTCTCGACACGCCGCGGCCTTGTCGAAGCGGTGCGCGGGGTGACGCTCTCGCTCGATCAGGGTGAAATGCTCGGGCTCGTCGGCGAAAGCGGCTCCGGCAAATCCGTCACCGGATTTGCGACCACGCGGCTGCTTGACGCGGCCGGGCGGGTGACGGCGGGCAGGATTCTGTTTCGTGGGCAGGACATCACGAAAATATCGGACGGCGACTTCCGCATTCTGCATGGCGCCGCCATTTCGATGATCTTTCAGAACCCGCGGGCCGCGCTCAACCCGATCCGCGCCATCGGCCAGCAGATCGCCGATGCGATCCTGAGCCACAAGCGGATGTCTAGGGAACAAGCGGCCGGCGAAGCGCTGGCGCTTTTGCGCGCGGTTCAAATCCGCGATCCCGAAAAGCGAATGGCAGCCTATCCGCATGAGCTCTCCGGCGGAATGTGCCAGCGGGTGATGATCGCCATCGCGATTTCCTGCGCTCCGATGCTGCTGATCGCGGACGAGCCGACGACCGGCCTCGACGTCACCACGCAGAAGGTGGTGATGGACCTGCTGGCCGGGATTGCGGCCGAACGCGGGATGGCGACTATCCTGATCACGCACGATCTCGGCCTCGCGGCTCGCTATTGTCGCCGCGTCGTGGTGATGGAACAGGGCCGCCTCGTCGAGGAAGCGGCGCCGCAGACGCTTTTCCGCAATCCTCGGCATGTCTACACCAAGCGCCTGGTGGCCGCTTCGCCCACGGCAACCTCAGGTATCGCGGACCTGGTGACGGACGAGGAGAGAGGTCAATACCTCGCCATGCTCGCCGCGTGCCAGCCCCGGCCGGCGCCGGCGCCGGGCACGCCGCTGCTGCTGGATGTGAAGAACCTTGCCAAGCGCTACGATCAAGGCTCGCCGGCGGTGACCGACTTTTCCATGACCATGGCCGCCGGCGAGAGTGTCGGGCTGGTCGGCGAATCCGGTTCCGGCAAGACCACAACGTCACGCATGATTTGCCGGCTGATTGACCCCAGCGAAGGCGTCATTCTGTTCGACGGGCAATCGATCGGCCATCTGGCAGCGCGGGATTTCCACCGCTCACCGGTGCGAAAAGAAATCCAGCTCGTCTTTCAGGATCCGAACGACAGCCTGAACCCGCGTTTTACCGCCTTTGATTGCATCGCCCATCCGCTGTTGCGACTTGCGGGGATGCGCCCGGGCGACGCGTTGCGGCAGCGGGTTGAGGAGTGCGCGCAGCGGGTGGGATTGCCGGCGGAGCTTTTGCCGCGCTTCCCGCATCAACTCTCGGGCGGCCAGAAGGCACGCGTCGGCATCGCTCGCGCCATCGCCTGCCGGCCGCGCCTGTTGGTGCTGGATGAGCCGACGGCCGCACTCGACGTCTCGGTGCAGGCGGTGGTGCTGCAACTGCTGGACAGGTTGAGGCGCGAGGATAACCTTGCCTTCCTCTTCGTTAGTCACGACCTCAACGTGGTTCGCATGATGTGCGATCACACCATCGTGCTGCGCAACGGTTGCATCGTCGAGCAGGGCGAGAGCCGGGCGCTGTTCGACAACCCACAGACCGCCTACACACGCGAGTTGGTCGAAGCCGTGCCTCATATCGAGACGGAGCTGGCTGCAGCTGGGACTTGAGGTTTAGCGCGAACTCTCACGGTCAAGTCGCCCGCGGCGAGATACGGTTCGCGCTTTTTGTTCCGAAATCACCGGAGCCTAAACCGCCAGGCCCTTGAACTCTAACGCATCGCCCAGAATACGTAATACGATAGAGTCCATGATCACAACACCGGTGCCACGCCCCGGTTGCCTGACTGGTCGAAATTACAGCCTATGCCCGCATGATGACCGCTGCGGAACGGAATAGTTAGGGCAGTGGTCATCACAATCGTTTGGAACCGAGCGCTTCCGGTCGCAGCTATCTCGTCGGACGTCCGAACCGCCGCTCCACTTAGACCATGGTCTAGGCCGTTCCCCGACCTTCAGCCAAGCCGCAGCTACACCTGGACAATTGAGCGATCGCAAGGCCGGGCGATATGCTTGGTTTCGTTTCGGGGGAACTGCTGTGTCGCAAGGTCCATTTATCGCATGCATCGACGATGACAAATCCGTTCGTGACGCCATAGAGGGATTCCTCAAGGCGTTCGGTTTTGCAGTCGAGGTTTTCTCTTCCGCAGAAGAGTTTCTGCAATCCGGCCGGCTGAAACAAACGTCGTGCTTGATCGCGGATGTGAAACTGCCCGGAATGTCGGGACTTCAGCTTCAGGGCCGATTGACTGCATCAGGCCAGCGAGTTCCCATGATCTTCATCACGGCTTTTTCGGATGAGTACATTCGTGCGCAGGCACTCAGCGCCGGAGCGATCTGTTTTCTCGGAAAGCCCATCACCAAGGACGAATTGCTCACCTGCATTGGTGTGGCACTGGAGTAAGGGCGTGATGGATCTTGATGGCGTCGTCCTCGCCCAAGGAAATCCTCGAGATAGGGAAGCGAATTCGACAGAAGGATACGTTAAATGATGCATAGGAAAGCTCGCAACGTCGACAGCGAATTCACGAACAGACGTGGCATGCCGACCGAGGCATCACGCGCGCCGCCGGGATTACGGGCAACCGGCGATCAGGTGTGGCGCGGGGTGCAGCGGAAGAATGAAGCCATTCAAAAGATCCATCCGACATCGTTCGGCCGGTTGGATTCGGTTGATCCGGTGGCGATCGTCGAGCGCGTCGCCCGGATTGAAGCGGCACTGCAGGAGCTCATCAAAGCGAGGGAGTCCTTGCTGCGGGCAGGGTCTTTGGAGATCGACCTTATCAAGAGAAGCGCGAAGCGCGGCGAACGTTCGATTGAACTATTGCCTCGGGAATTTCGACTGCTCGAATACATGATGCGTCGGAGCAACCAGTTATTGACGCGCGCAACGCTGCTGACGGAGGTCTGGAACTACAAATTTGTTCCCACAACAAATCTCGTGGATGTACATATGGGCCGACTGCGTCACAAGGTAGACGCGCCGAACGAAATCCCAATGATCCACAGCGTTCGCGGCGCCGGGTTTGTTTTGCAGGCACCGACCTGACGACGCCGACGCGAGAAGCTAAGATCTCGCGCAGACACGAATGCGCAAATTGAACCTTCAATCCAGGCTACGATGGTTACAGACCGGCGACTGCTTGTAGCGGCAGGCGTCCGAGCCTTAGCTCTCTCAAGGCCACCCAGACTGAAACGGCGGTCGATGCTCCGCTACCCGGCGGTCCCTTGGCGCCGGCGGAGCTTCCAGAGTTATTCCTTCAAAGCACCGGCCGTCAAAGCACCCACGACAAAGTTCTGAAAAATGAGGAAGATCACCATGGCCGGAAGCAGGGACAGGACACTCGCGGCAGCTACGAGTTGCGTCGCCGAACCGGTGTAGGCGCCCAGGAAGTTAAAGATGCCCACAGAGATCGGCAACTTATCGGGTTGACTGAGCAGGATGAACGGGACGATGAATTGAGACCACCCCAGCATTCCCGTCAGAATGAAAGCTGACGCCAGCCCCGGCAGGCCGATAGGCAATATAATACGCAGGAACGCTTGCGAACGACTGCAGCCGTCAATCATCGCCGCCTCTTCAAGCTCTTTCGGAATAGCGTCGAAACTCCCTTTCAGTATCCAGGTGGCGATCGGCGCAGAGACGGCGGCGTAGACGAGGGCCGCACCAAAATGAGACTCGGTAAGGCCGAGCGTCTGCATATAACGGTAGAGCGGCACCATGATCACAAGCGGCGAAATCATTTGGAATCCGAGCACCACGAAGAGCAGCTGGGTCTTGCCTTGGAATTGGAAGCGGGAAAGCGCGTAGGATGCGGGTGCGGCGGCGACGCAAGCGCCGGCGGCGCCAACGATCGAAAGTTTGAGGCCATTCCAGAGATAGCCAAGAAACTGGGGGTTTTTCAACACTTCCACGAAGTTTTGCAACGTCGGCAAACGCGGAACGATGCGCACCTCTGCAACAAGGATTTCGGCCGACGTTCGAATGGACAACGACAGCAACCAAAGTAGAGGCAGCGCAAAGAACACCAGGATCAGCGCAAGCGCGAAATAGATTGCGGGTTTTCCTTTCGTGCGCGCACGAGAACTCAACGCGGATCCCCCAACGCCAGCCAATAGACGATCGCGACGGCAAGACTGACGAAGAGCATCAGGACCGCGAGCACGCTGCCTTGCGCCAGGTTGAAATCATGAAAAACCGTACTGTAGGTTGCCAACGCGAGAACTTCCGTTGAATGCCCGGGACCGCCGCCGGTCAGAGGCATGACGAGCTCGAATGTGTTAAGTGAGAAGATGCTGACAATGATGATGTTGATCAGAAGTACGGGCCTCAGTGTTGGCAGCGTAATGTGTCTGAAAGCTTGAAACGCGGTCGCGCCGTCGACCGCCGCCGCTTCGTATAGTGTCGGGGGAATGGTCGGTAGGCCTGCGTAAAGCAGAATCATGCTGAGCGCGGTGCCGTGCCAGATGTTCGCCAAAGTCGCAGACCAGATCGCCACCTGAGAATCTGACAACCATGGCACAGGCGGCAACGAAACGAGTTTCAACATGGCATTAAAAAGACCGAAGTTAGCTTCGCTCAAGAGCAGCTGCCATGTTATTGCTGAAGCAACGCTGGGAACGACCCAAGTCGCCAGCACGACGAGCTGGACTGTCCTGACGCCGAGCAGACGACGCTGGAATCCCGCCTGAAGGGTCAAAGCGATCGACAGCCCGAGCGCGGTCTGGCCAATCATGCTACCGACGACAAAAATAACGGTCGCCAGCAAGATCTGAGGCAGAGCGGAGTCTGCGAAAACGGATCGATAACTATCCAAAGTGTAAATATAGGCCGAATCCAAAAGCGTCGCATCTGTGAAACTTATTCGCACGACTTCCAAGACCGGATAGAGGTAGAAGACCGCCAACAAGAAGGCTACCGGGAACAACCACCAGAAGGGATGCCCGTCGAGGTCGAGCCGCCAGGCCGTGGGCATGCCGCCTGGGACTTTCATCTCTCAGCCCTTGCTCGAGCGCCGACGCCGTGACGCCGCTCTCATTGATAGCGCGCGGCGGCTTTGGCGACTTGCGCCGCAGCTTCGTCAACCGCGGCCTCGGCAGTGCGAATCCCCGAAAGCGCCTCGCTGATAGCGATTTGCAGTCTGCTCGAGATCTCGGTGTAGATCGGGAAAGCCGGGCGCGCCTGGCCCATCTTCAGATATTGCTTGATCCGCAGATAGAAATCGGAACGAAACATCGGCATGGAATCGAACTCGCTTTGGCGCGTTGGCAAGCGTTGGAGAACTTCGACGGCCGGCCCCATATAGACTTCGCGCACGAGGTCCATGCATGCCTTCACCTTCTCGGGGTCCTTCGAAAAGGACACAAAAGTCCAGCCGCCGCTGGCGGTGGAGCGTTGGTCAGCGGTCGGCCCGGGCAGCATCGAGATCGCCCAATTTGCGAAAGCCTCAGGCTTCATCGCTGCTTGCATCTCGTTCATCGCCCAATCGCCATTGACCATCATGGCGGCACTGCGAGCGATAGCCGTTGCAGTGAGGTCGTCGTAATTGCTGATGCTCGCGACGCGGGTCGGCGACGCGCCCGACTCAATCAGGTCGCGATAGAAACCAATTGCGTTGAGCAGATACGTTCTGTTCGGCTCCTGTCCGAATACGGGAGCGCCCTTTTCATCAACGAGCTTCCCGCCCTGCGCCCAGAATTGCGGCAGGAAATCGATCATCGTGGTTTCGTTGCGGCCGCCGTTAAACAGGAGTCCTTCCATGCCTGGGCCCGCCGCCCGCTTGGCCGCCAGCGCCGCTTCCTTTGTTTGTTGCCAGGTGTGGGGTGGATTGGGGACGAGCGTCGTATTGCGGTACAGCAAGCGCAGATCGGTCGTCCACCACCAGGCATAGATACGGCCCTCGGCATCGGAGACAATTGGCCGGACAAAGGGGAAAAGGTCGTCGATTTCTTCCTTGGTGAAGTATCGCTCGATTGGCTTTAGAACACCGGCGCGGATGAACAGAGGCACTTGGAAAGAATCCACCGCGGAACAGTCCGGCGCCGTGCCATTCCTTGCCTGTTCCAGCAGCCGCGCATGCTCTTGCGGGATCTGAAGAGACATCAACTGGATGTTAACGCGCCAGTCTGGATGATTGCGGGCATATTTCTCGTAGAGCGCCGTCATCCCCGCCGCGAATTTCGGTTGTGCGTTATTGTTTGAGTGAATCGTTAGAACGCGAAAGGAAAAACTCCTGGGTGCATCGACGCGACCTATGCGATCGGGCGCAACCAGGTCGTCGGCACGCGCGATATCCGGCGACTGCAGACAGCCACTCAAGAGAATTGCAGACAATCCCAGGCCTGACTTCAACCTCATTTCCGTCTGTCCCAATGTCCGCGCGTCCCCCGCCCCCCGCGGACCCCTGACGAAGCAAACGCCAATTGGGGCTCGATTTATTGCAATTTCACAAACTCGATCTATTGCAATTTCACAAATATGCCTTTTTTGCTAAGGTGTTATCAAGAGAAATTGGGCCGGTCGGCGTTTCGAATGGTCTAACTTGGTGCGCCGGCAGCCTCTTGTGAGTGTCACAATTGTCAAAATTGGAAAGGCGCCAACGCAAATTGCAACTGAAGACCGCTTGTGCGGGCGCTCATCCCGCCCCCAGAGCCTCTTCGTCCGGTTGGTCTGCCAGTCTATGGCCGACGGATGACTACGGGGTTATGCGCGGATCATCAGGGTAAGGACCATGATTGTGGACCTCACCGGTTACGAGCTAGAGACGCTGCGAGACGATGGGGAGTTTTTGCTGCACCGGGCTCGGCAGCGCAATAATTCTGTGGCGGTGCTAGCGCTTGTCACCAATCGACCGACGCTCATCAAGCGGCTCGAGCACGAATACGCACTAGCGGACGAGCTTGATTCCAGCTGGGCGGCGCGGCCTCTGGCGCTGGTTCGCGATAACGGATCCGCCACCCTTGTGCTCGAGGACAATGGCGCCGAGCCGCTCGATCGGCTTCTCAACAAGCGGTTGGATCCGAACCAGTTCCTGCGACTCGCCATCAGCCTGACGGCAGTAGTTGGCCAGGTCCATCGGCGCGGTCTTATTCACAAGGACATCAAACCGGCGAATATGCTCGTCGATGCAGCCGGCAATGTCCGGCTCACCGGATTTGGCATTGCGTCGCGGCTGCCGCGCGAGCACCAGGCGGCCGGGCCGCCCGAGGGCATTGCTGGTACGCTTGCCTACATTGCACCCGAGCAGACCGGCCGCATGAATCGCTCGATCGACGCCCGCAGTGATCTCTATTCGCTCGGCATCACCCTGTACGAAATGCTAACCGGGGTACTACCATTCACGGCATCCGATCCAATGGAATGGATCCACTGCCATATTGCCCGTCTGCCCGTTCCGCCTGGCGATCGGTCGACCGCGGTTACGGCGCAACTCTCCTCTATCGTGATGAAGCTCCTGGCAAAGAACGCCGAGGACCGGTACCAGACCGCTGCGGGCCTCGAGGCCGATCTGCAGCGGTGCCTGAAGGCGTGGGAGGCGCACCGCCGCATCGACACGTTTTCACTGGGTGCGCACGACGGCTCGGACCGACTGCTGATCCCCGAAAAACTATATGGGCGCGAGGCCGAGATCGACGCGTTAGTCGCGGCGTTTGATCAGGTCGTGACTCAGGGCACGACCGAATTCGTGCTGGTGTCGGGCTATTCCGGCGTCGGCAAATCGTCGGTCGTGAGCGAGCTTCACAAATCGCTGACGCCATCACGCGCCCTCTTCGCTGCCGGTAAGTTCGATCAGTACAAGCGCGACATCCCATACGCGACGTTGGCGCAGGCCTTCCAGTTTCTGGTCCGGCATATCCTCGCCAAAAGCGAAGCAGAGGTCAGCCAATGGCGACAGGCATTGCTGGAGGCGCTTGGTCCGAACGGACAAATTATGGTCAACCTGATCCCAGAGCTTCCTCTCATCATCGGAGAACAGCCGCCGGTTCCAGAGCTTCCGCCGCAAGACCGACAGAACCGCTTCCAGATGGTATTCCGGCGTTTCCTCGGCGTGTTCGCCCGGCCGGAGCACCCGCTTGCGCTGTTTCTCGATGATCTGCAATGGCTGGACGCAGCCAGCCTTGATTTGCTCGAACACCTTGTCACGCACCCTGAAGTAAAGCACCTTTTGCTGATTGGCGCATATCGAGACAACGAAGTAAGTTCCGCGCACCCTCTCTTGCGCACATTGGCATCGGTCCGCATGGCCGGTGCGCGAGTCACGCAAATTGTTCTGGCGCCGCTGGGGCGCGACGATGTCTGCCGACTGGTTGCAGATGCGCTCCGTTGCGATCGGAATCTTGCCGAACCTCTGGCTGGCCTGGTCCATGAGAAGACCGCCGGCAATCCTTTTTTTACAATCCAGTTTCTCGCCGCACTGGCGGAAGAAAGGCTGATCGCATTCAACCCGGGTACGCTCGCCTGGCAGTGGGACATGGAACGGATCCGTGCCAAGGGTTTCACGGACAACGTGGTGGATCTCATGGTTGGGAAGCTGAAGCGGCTGCCCAAGATCACCCAAGTAGCCCTGCAACAGCTCGCTTGTCTGGGTAACACCTGCAAGATCGTTACGCTGACGAAGGTGTATGGAGAAACCCAGGAGCTGATCCATGCGGCTTTCTGGGAAGCCGTCAGGGCAGGCCTCATCCTCCACCAGAATAGCGGTTACACATTTCACCATGATCGCGTCCAGGAGGCTGCATACGCTCTCATGCCTGAAGGCGAGCGGGCGGCGGCACATCTGCGGATAGGCAGAACCCTCTCATCACTGACGGTGCCGGAAGAGTTCGAGGAGAACATCTTCGAAATCGTCAATCAATTCGATCGCGGGGTTGCGCTGATCACCACCCGGGAGGAGCGCGAGCACGTCGCTGAACTCAATCTCATCGCGGGTCAGCGCGCTAAATCAGCTTCCGCTTATGCGTCGGCGCTGGCCTATCTTGCTGCCGGGAGCGCGTTACTGGCGGACGACAAATGGGAGCGGACCCACCGGCTCACCTTTGCCCTCGAACTCTCTAGAGCCGAATGCGAGTACCTGACCGGGGATTTGGCGTCCTCGGAAGAAAGGCTATCGCTGCTTTCGAGCAGCGCGCAGAACCGCGTCGACGAGGCCTCTGTCGCATTTTTGCGCGTGGACCTTTACACTCATCTGGACCAGAGCGACAAAGCGGTCGAGGTAGGTCTGGAATATCTCCGGCGCGTTGGCATCCTCCTGCCACCGCTCGCGACGGGGGAGGATGTTCGCCGGGAGTATGAACGATTGTTGAGCCGGCTCGGCAATCGCGCGATCGAGGCGCTTGTTCACCTGCCGCCGATGACCGATCCAGACCAATGCGCGGTTATGAGCGTCCTTTCGGCGCTTGTTACACCGGCCAACTTCAGCGGCGAGAACCTGGGCGGCATCATTTCCATTCGGATGGCGATCCTCAGTCTGGAATATGGCAACGGCGATGCGTCGTGCTTCGCCTACGAGTGTTTGGGCATATTGCTGGGACGGCTTTTCGGCGACTACCAGTCGGGTTATCGCTTCAGCAAGCTTGGCTTGGAGCTGACAGAAAAGCATGATCGTTTCAGGGCCCGCGTCTACCAGTATTTTGGCAATCACGTCGCGCCGTGGATGCAACACCTTCCGAGTTGCCGTGCCTTCGTCCGGCGCGCGTTCCACGCGGCGCAGGAAGCGGGCGACTTCTTGTATGCAGCCTGTAGCTATGCCGACTTGATCACGAACTTCCTCGCCACAGGAGAGCCGCTCGATGAAGTCGAACGAGAAGCCGAGAATGGGCTCGAATTTGCACGTAGGGCCAAGTTCGGCCTCGTCACCGAAATCATTGCCGGGCAGCTTGCATTCGTCCGGAGTCTTCGGGGTCTTACTTCGGGCCTCGCCTCTTTCAGTGACGCTGCACTTGAGGAGAGCGGATTCGAACATCACCTGGAAAGCAATCACCGGCTTAAAAAAGCCCTGTGCTGCTATTGGATCCGCAAGCTGCAGGCGCATTTTTTTGCAGGCGACCACGTATCTGCCTTCGCGGCGGCATCGAAACTGGCACCTTTCCTTTGGATCTTTCCTACGGACTTCGAGTTGGCCGAGTATCATTTCTATGGCGCGCTCACCCGGGCGGCGGTGTGCAATTCGGCGACCGCCGCTCAACGACGGCAGCACCTGGAGGCGCTTTCCGCACATCACCGGCAGATTACGCTTTGGGCAAACAACTGCCCCGAGAATTTCGCAGACCGCGTGGCGCTACTCGGCGCCGAGATAGCGCGTTTGAACGGTCGGGAACTGGACGCAGAGCAGCTGTACGAGGAGGCCATTCGCTCGGCACGCGAGCACGGCTTCGTCCAGAACGAGGGAATTGCCAATGAGCTTGCCGCCCGGTTTTACATGGCACGCGGATTCAAGAAGATCTCCGACACATATCTCCGGGATGCGCGCGACTGCTATCTCCGTTGGGGCGCCGATGGCAAGGTTCGTCAGCTGGACCGAAGCCACCCGCACCTCCGTGGCCCTGCAACGCCGCTGACTGCGACCACGACCTTCGATGCGCCAGTTGAGCAGCTGGACATGGGCACGATGTTCAAGGCTTCGCAGGCGCTCTCCGGCGAGATCGTACTGAGCGCCTTGATCGAGACCTTGATGCGAATAGCCATCGAGCATGCGGGAGCCGAGCGGGGCATCCTTATCCTTTTCCGCAACAGCGAACCGCGGATTGCGGCGGAGGCTGCCACCAGCCACGGCAACGTTGAGGTTACTCTTCGCGAGAAAATTGTCTCGCAGCATGACCTTCCTGAATCCGCGCTCAATTACGTGATCCGGACACGCGCGAGTCTGATCATGGACGATGCCACGGCAAGCAATCTGTTTTCGGACGACGACTATGTGCAAAGTCACCGCCCTAAATCCGTTCTCTGTTTGCCTGTCATCAAGCAGGCTGAGCTCGTTGGTGCCCTCTATCTCGAAAACAACCTGACGCCGAACGCGTTTACGCCGGGCCGTATCGCGGTGCTGGAGTTCCTGGCGTCGCAAGCCGCGATCTCTCTTGAGAACGCATATCTCTATGCCGATCTGGTGCGCAGCGAAGCCTTCCTGAGTGAGGGACAGAGAATCAGTCACACCGGCAGCTGGACCTGGAATTATTTGACCGGCAAAGTTGTCTGGTCAGAGGAGCATTGTAGAATCTTCGGTTACGATCCTGCGAACGCGAACGAGCTGACATTCCAGTTGTTCCAGGAGAGAGTGCACCCCGAAGATCGGCCCTTTCTTCAGCAAAAGCTTGAAGCGGCAATTCGCAATAGCGCGGGGTTTGCTTTTGATTTCCGAATTGTACTTCCGGATGGGCTGGTCAAGTATGTTTATGGCTGCGGCCGGCCGATAGTGGGAGAATCCGGCGACATTCAGGAATATGTCGGTACGACCATCGACGTCAGCGAGCGCAAGCGCAGCGAAGACGCGCTGCGTGACGCACAAACCGACCTCGTACATGTCGCGCGGCTGACAACCATGGGAGAACTCGTCGCTTCGATCGCGCACGAAGTGAACCAGCCGCTGATGGCAATCGTGACCAATGCGGAGACCTGCTTGCGCTGGCTCGGGAAGGACCAGCCCGATCTCGGCGAGGCGCGGAATGCCGCGGAACGTATCGTCAGAAACGGCCACCGCGCCGGCGAAGTCATCAGGAGCATTCGCGCGCTGGCCCGAAAGGCCCCGCCCGAAATGGCGGAGCTCGACATGAACGGTGTGGTCGAAAACATTCTCGAATTGATGCGGGCCGAATTGGCGAGACACGAGGTCTCGGTCGAAACCGATTTGCGCGACGGTCTCGAAACAATCATGGGGGATCGGGTGCAGTTGCAGCAGGTCATCGTCAACCTTATCATGAACAGCATCGAGGCAATGGGTGGGCTCAATCACCCGCGACGAGTATTGCGGGTCAACACTCGGCTCGATGAGGACGGTAACGTGCTGGTTGCGGTTGAAGATTCCGGTATGGGGCTCGATCCGGCGAGTATCGATCGTATTTTCGATCCCTTGTTCACGACCAAGCGCGAGGGCCTGGGCATGGGCTTGTCGATCTCGCGCTCGATTGTAGAGGCCCATGGCGGCGGTCTCTGGGCATCGCCACGTCGTCCCCATGGAACCATTTTTCAATTTACATTGCCGGCAACAACAAGAAAGGTTTCGATTGCCAGCGTCTCGTAACGATGCTCAACCGACCGTTATCGTTATCGATGACGATCGGGATATCCGTGACGCCCTTGAGGGGCTGCTGCGATCGGTAGGCTTGCGCGTCGAGCTGTTCGCCTCGGTTCAGGAATTTCTCGCCGCCGCGCGCCCGAGCGTCCTGGGATGCCTCGTTCTCGACGTCAGATTGCCGGGGCGGAGTGGACTGGAGTTTTACGATAGCCTCATCGAGGCGAATGTTCACCTGCCTGTTGTTTTCATCAGCGGCCACGCGGATGTCCCGATGTCGGTTCGGGCCATGAAGGCCGGAGCGGTTGAGTTCCTCACCAAGCCGGTCCGTGATCAAGAGTTGCTGGACGCGATCCAGTTGGCGATCAGTAAGGACCGTGCCTACCGCGACAACGAACACACCATCGCGGAAACTCGAGCGAACTTCGGCAGGCTGACGCAGCGCGAACGCGAGGTGCTTGAACTGGTGTTGGCGGGTCGTCTCAACAAGCAGATCGCTGCGGATATCGGAATCAGCATTGCGACGGTGAAGGCGCACCGTGGACATGTGATGCGAAAGATGAAAACGCAATCGCTGACCGAACTGGTCAGGATGGTAGATAGGCTCAGGCCGACCCCGTCGAAACCGTAAGCGTCAGGCCGAGGTTCAACCGCCGCCAGGCGGGGCGGGTCTTCTTACCAGCCGCGTTTATGGGCGTTAGGCAGCAGCCCGCGCCTGACGATGTGGCTTCGGCGTATCGTTTCTTGAGGCGTTACGATCGTTGCGGCAGTTCCTGGCTTAGGTCCGCTGTGGGCTCGGGAGATAAAGGGCGATGGTGGTGCCCTTTGTCGAGGTCTGCTCGATCCGGGCCGAGCCTCCGAGCGATCGAGCAAACGCTGCGACCATCGCCAGGCCCAGTCCTGTCCCTGCGCTCTTCGTGGTAAAATAGGGTTTGAAGGCTTTCGCCGCGACGTCGCGATCCATTCCCGTGCCTGTGTCGTGAATGCGAAGAATCACTCCGCCGCCAGCGCCCGATCTCGCGCCGCGGGTAACTTCAATTGTTGTCCGTCCCCCGGTCGGCATCGCGTCTCGCGCATTGATGACCAGATTCAGGACGACGTTTTCGAACTCGCTCTCAACGCAGTAAACCGGCGGCAGATCCGGGGCGATCGCGATCACAAGTTCGTAGGATGGACCAAGTGCCCAGCGCAGCGGTGCGTCCAGCGCCGCGAACATCTTCCCAATGTCGATGGCGGATATCTTGTTCACCGGCGAACGGGGAATTCGTACCATCTGGCGCAGCAGCGCGCTCGCTCTCTCCACCGACCTGCCAATCTTCCGGAGAATCTGTGGAACCTCGTCGGCGCGCCCTTGCTGAATGCGATTCTCGGCAACGCCAACGCCGCTTGAGAGAACTTGCAGAAGATTTCTGAGATCGTGAACAATTCCATTGCGAGAGAGAAGGTACTCCGCGCCGGGGTCAGATTTGAGCATGCTGCCGATATTGTAGGTTGTTCCGTTATAGACGAAGAAATGCCCATCGTCGTCATGTCGGATCGGAGGCCCTTCCGGGGCCGCCGCCCCGGATGTGTTCGGCGAACTGCCGGGGTTGCGTTGCGGCACCCGCCGGTCAAATGCGTGGATGACCTCGGCCGTACCGCACGGCTTCAGGGCGTCGTGCAGGTGCGGCCTTCTTGCCGCTTCAGGACGAGGCTTCGAACCTGACCTGGCCTTCCGGGAAGCCTCATGCTCGTCTGCAAATTTGCCGTGCATCTGGGTTCCCTCGGCGATGACCAACGATCCAACGTTGGCGCAAGTACAGCTCCAGATTGTAGAGAAGACGAGCGAATTTTCTTCTCAAAACGATCGCATGATTTCGTGAAGGCACTGGGAAATGGTCTTTCGGATCTTTCCCATGGCGTCGGGGATATCGGTCCGGCTCTCGAAACCATCCAGCCGCGCCATGCGAATCCATAAAAGAGCGTTCTTTCCGGAAAGCTCAGAACTCCAACCATACATCATAGTGTCTCACCCAGTCTGCTGGATGCAGTCCGACGGATCTTCGAGAGCGGTGGGAGACATATAATGAGCGAGAGTCGCAAAGAGAGGGACAGTCTCGGCGAGGTCAACGTTCCCGCCGACAAGCTCTGGGGAGCGCAGACGCAACGTTCGCTCGAGCATTTCAGCATCGGCAAGGATCTGATGCCGCGCGAGATGATTCTGGCTTATGCGATCCTGAAGAAAGCGGCGGCCAATGCAAATTACGCCGGCAACCGGCTCGATGCTCAGGCCCACAAGCTGATCGTTCACGTCTGCGACGAGATCCTCAGTGGCCAGCATCATGACATGTTCCCGTTGCACGTCTGGATGACCGGCAGCGGCACCCAGTTCAACATGAATGTGAACGAGGTGATTTCTAACAGATGCTGCCAACTCGCGGGAACTCCGCTCGGCAGCAAGAAGCCGGTTCATCCCAACGATCACGTCAACATGTCGCAATCGTCGAACGACAGTTTTCCTTCCGCGATGTACATCGCCGCGGTGATGAATGTGACGCAACGCCTGCTGCCGTCGGTAAAAAGTCTCCACGACGCGATCGCCGCCAAGGCAAGGGAATGGGATGACGTCGTCAAGATCGGCCGAACCCACATGCAGGACGCGACACCTCTCACGTTGGGGCAGGAATGGTCGGGCTACGCGGGCATGCTGGCCGATGATCTTGAGCGCATCGAGGATGCGCTCAAGGGAGTTTACCGGCTGGCCCTCGGCGGCACAGCCGTCGGCACCGGGATCAATGCGGCGCCGGGCTTCGCCGAGGCCGTCGCGGCCGAAATTGCCAGGCTGACGCAACTGCCGTTCGTCAGCGCGCCGAACAAGTTCACTGTACAGGGCGCGCATGACGCGCTGGTGCAGCTTTCCGGCACATTCCGAACGCTCGCGGTCTCGCTCTATAAAATCGGTAACGACATCCGCTTGATGTCCTGCGGCCCGCGCGCCGGCTTCGCCGAACTGACGATTCCCGAGAATGAGCCGGGTTCGTCGATCATGCCGGGCAAGGTCAACCCGACCCAAGCCGAGGCGCTGACGATGATCGCGGTGCAGGTGATGGCGAACGACGTCGCCGTCGGCTTCGGCGGTGCCGGCGGTTATCTCGAGATGAACGTCTACAAGCCGCTGATGATCCAGAACATCACCCATTCGATCACGATCATGACCGATGGGTGCACAAACTTCCGCAAATTCCTCGTCGAAGGAACAAAGCCAAACGCGAAAAAGATCAAGGAGTATGTCGACCGCTCGCTGATGCTCGTTACCGCACTTGCGCCGGTGATCGGCTACGACAAGGCGTCCAAGATCGCACATTACGCAATGGACAACGATCTCACGCTCAAGGCAGCGGCGCTGAAGCTTGGCTTCGTTACCGACCAGGAGTTCGACCGCGTCGTGGATCCCGCAAAGATGGTCAGGCCCTACGTCGCCAAAGCAATCGACCCCGCCAAGCCCAGCATATCCGCCAGTTGAGGAGCAGACACGATGATCCGATGCGTCAAATTGTGGACGGGCGCTGATCAGAAGTCGCATTTCGAAGAGGGCTACATTGAGCTGGAGCCCGGCGTCAGGGGGGACGCGCTCAGCGTCAAATTTCCCATCGCCTCGG
>WNFL01021787.1_pt2 | contig 26746 bp, 40 predicted proteins | sample 5400361 | NCBI WGS metagenome assembly WNFL01 (sample SAMN13153351, study PRJNA577476) | soil metagenome | isolation source: 40 cm soil on Douglas fir-dominated hillslope | place: USA:California | collected 2013-09-17
TGGCGGCTTCCGTTGCCCTGACTGGGACTTCGTGCGCCTGACTGGCGACTTCCTTGCCCTAGCTGGGACTTCGGGTGCCCGGACTGGGACTTCTGCGCCGACCTGGCGACTTCTCGATGCGATACGAATGCGCCCCTCGTTGGACGGCTTACAGAGATACGAATGCGCCCCTTGCTGGACGGCTTACGGAGCTACGAGTGCGCCTTTCGACAGACGGCTTACGAATATACGAACGCGGCGCCCCTCGATGGACAGCTTATGGAGATGCGAGCGTGCCCCTCGATGGGCGGTTTACGGTGCGAGCGCGCCCCTCGACGGGCGGCTTACGGAGCGAGCAGGAGCGAGCGGAAATCGATAAGAGCCAGTGCGAGTCAGGGCTCAGTAACCTGTCGAAATACGCAATTCCCTCTCCACATTTTCTCCAAATAACTTTAGCGTATACTCCCGATTTGGAACGTCTTGCAATGTGATTTCTGTATGGTTAATGAAATGAGAGGTATGGATGTAAATTGAGGTTAAGCGCCGCACGCATGGTCTAGCAACAGGCTTGGATTCTTGATGAGCTCTCGAGAATGCAAGCGGCGCTATTGAGGTACTCACTGTCGCGATTTGTGCTGGCACCCCAGTGGTATGTGCACATGCGCTTGCAGGTCAAGTCACTTTGGTACATTTGATTGGTATGTTTGGTGGCAGTACACCGATCTGTGCTCCAGGGGCAAGATCGGGTCTATGTACAGTATATAAGACTTCGTTTCCGTAACAAATAGAGCAAAGGGAGTTTGGTTTCCCCCCTCATTTCCGGATCCTACGACAACACCGTTCGAATCTGGGATGCCAAGACTGGTGCCGCAGTCGGTGATCCTCTCAAGGGGCATACTGGCTCAGTGAGGTCTGTTGCTTACTCTCTCAACGGGAGCCACATCATCTCCGGATCCGACGACCACACCATTAGAACCTGGGGTGCCGAGGCTGGTACTACAGCCGGCAAGCCTCTCGAGGGGCATACTCGCTCCGTCCAGGCTATTGCTTACTCTTCGGATGGGCAGCACATCATTTCTGGGTCTTGTGACAGCACTACCCGTGTGTGGGACGCATTACCATTTGCTTCCATCTCTTGTAGCCCGAACCATCCTGAACTATTTGCAAAGCCCAACATAGAGGGTTGGGTCAAGGACTCAGGGGGTGGTTTACTATACTGGGTACCCCATGAGTGTCGTTCAAGCGTGCATTCATCTGCCCTTATTACAATCCCCCTTACATCTCGTAATCGATCCGTTTCTCTTGACTTTGAAGACATTGCCTTTGGAACCTCATGGACCCAAATTTTCAAAAGTGCACCTTCATAGCCTTTCTTTCTATTGAACTCTGCGCATGTAGTTTGATATTTGTTGCTTTTTTGGTTATTGACGTTTCTCCCATCATTAATATATATATCACTGCAAACAGAGTGCGCGTAGCCCACGCGGTTTTGTTGTTGTTAAAAATGTGGCTACTTGTTAAAAAGGCGGGCTGGAACAGGGCGGCCACAAGATGTGGGACCGGCAGAGGTTGGTCAAAAAAAACCGTGTCTTTAGAAGACGGCCCGTCATAACGGCGTCTGATTAGGAAGGAGGCCCGTCAAGGCGGCGTGTGGTTAGAAAATGGTCCGTCAAGGCCCGTCGGGTCGGAGGAGTGTCGGAGTGTCGCACAATAGGGGACTCATTTCGGCCTGAAAAAATAGGGAAATTTTCCTCCTGTGCTCTTTGAATATATATTACGGTGCCAACTTCACTATCATTCATCAAAAATGCATCATATTATCATCTTTTGCGCTGACAGTCGTGACTCCCCGGGATTGTGACGCTGACGGTCAGCTTCAGTTTTCTTTCAGGCACTCTGGACGGCGTAAATTATACAATAGAAATTCCAGTTTCTTCAGACCGTCCTATAGTGCATACAAGAAACCTCGCTATCAACAAAGCCCGCGCAAAGGGGCTCATGACCGTGCTGACACAATGAGGACGGAGAAGGTGATGGGCGATAACTACCTTCATGACTGTACCCCATCAGATCGCTGGCGTCGCGCCTCCTGGCCGTCAGCATGACCGCACAAGCAGCCCAATTCGCCTTTCTCGCAATCTCCGAAAAGCCATCGCGCGTCTTCTTCACGCCCGTGTTCGTTTTAGTTCTCAGTTTCGCGCTCCCAACCATTATATTCCTCCATCTACAGCCACACACACAGAGGTTAGAGCCCGGCTTTCTTGGTCCTTCTTGCTCCACACCACCATCTCCAGCCCCTGGTTCTGCAGTACGTGTTTTATTGTGTGGTGTGGGTGATTGGGAGCTGTGTTGCCCTCGCGGGTTTGCCAAGCGTCACGATTTATTTGAAGGATGTCGTCAATCTGGTGAGCACCTCTTGAATAAAAATGCGTTGGTGGGCATAGACCTGAATCACTGTGACAGTGCGAAGCGTGGACATTCTTGACTGGCTCCGTCGGGTCCCTCATCTTAACGTACGGCCCTGTGCTGTCCCGTCTTGTAAGCGTAGCTATAACGCATATGCTCCTATATTTATGCCCACTACGTAGATTCAGGTTCCCCAACTTCCCGCGCAATATCGTATGTCACTTCTGTTTTCAGCAAGCTAATAGACAGCGACTCACGCACGATCTATGCAGCGGGCAGAAGGTGTTGAGCCGTTTGTAATGGTCCGCCTCACAAAGTTCCAGAGTCTAAACGCGAGTTTCTCACGCGCTCGGTGGCGCACCGATTCTCTGATGCGCCATATGCTTTGTTCCCTGAACAAGGTATGAGTAACCACAGAGTTACCAGAGTCGCCTGCTTATGGATATAGAAAAAGGAAACGGCGTACAGGCCGACTCGGGCACGAAGCATCAAGATCCTCCGAGGCCTGACCCGACGTAGAGCACCGCAGCGGTCAATCTTTGCCAAGGAGAATGACTCGCAAACCATATATGTTACAAACCTCCACATTTACCGGATTTGCAATGAGCATATACTATAGCCGGTTATCAAGGGCCGTCTCGGCCTGTTAAACTGTTTTACCCTTTAAGGAGACTGGCGACGGCAGACCCTCCCGGTATCGGTAATAAGTTGCCGCTCAACCTAGTGTCTTATTCACCGTGCGGCGTTCCTCTCATATTCTAGGTTTTGAGTGCGATGCGCCAGGGGGTAGTCCGTGATTCCAACATACAAGGTGGATTATCATAATGAAGACGAGTGTACACATCGACAAAGCGATGTCCATATTGCTTAGTTCTGAAAGTTTAGAGTGATGTCAGGTTGGAGGTTGGACAGAACGTGAAGCGCTCACCTCAGGTACTCTATATACAGTAATCTCCTGCTGTTTAAAGTACCTCCGATTCTCTTCGTCGATCAGGACGAGGTTCAGGTAATAGCGGACGCTAAATTTCTTGTTGACGTCTCGGAAGGTCGGTGTGAGATCGAACCCGCCAAGGAAGAGTCTGATAGGGATCGTCTCTCCTGTGGAGAATACACTTATCAGTACGGAGCCACGAAGAATTGGGAGTGCTTAGAGAGCGGTAAATGGGGGTGCAATGCCTTGTTCGGAAGGAAGACGGTGGGATGCTAAAAAAACGCACCTCTGACAGGAGCACCGTCCATAATCTCAAACTTTGTAATCGTTTCTGATTCGTTGTACTGGTTGGGCACCGCACCGGTAGTCTCACGCCGAATTATCGACAGTTCCATATGCTTAATCTTGATGCGGACAAGCAAGAAATAAATCTTGCCGACGATGACATCCTTCAGATGGTACCTTTTGAGTTACACAACCAGTCAATAAGTCATTCAAGTGCAATATGAAAGGGGAGCAGAATATTATTGCAGAATGGGAAAAGACGGACTTGGACTTGTTGTACTCAAACTCGATGTGCAAACAGTCTTCAATTCCAACCTCCATCTTGATTGAATTATTGATATCTGGGGGCATACGGAAGGAATGAACCCAGATATCCCTGTCCTTCACGACGTCGGCCAATCGACGAGATATAGTTACACGAATAAGGTATCTGCAAATGGGTACAATAGAATAAATGAAGAGGAGCCATGACGGTAGTTGCATTCATTAGTTCTAGATACGTGTACTCACCGTAGTTTGACGTTTATGCCCTGGTAGCTCTCAAATTGTTTCTCTACATTCTTGAAGTGAAAGTCAAAGGTCTGTGCTTGCCGCATCTCGCCCGGCGCAGCCAGTTCTTGAGAGAGTGAGAGGAACTCGTAGTGGTTTCCGCGGTCGTAGAAGAGTTCTAAACATTAACAGGTAATAAGCTTATAAGCGATACTTCCGAGTGTATGAATGAACGTTCGTACCAATGCTACCAATAAATTCGACTTTGATTCCATCGTGGGCGAGCTTGCGCCCGTCACGCAATCGAACTGTCACCTTGATTAGTGGAAACCTAGTCAGAACTGCTTCGTCCAATCATTGCTTGTTTTGTGGGTGCTCGTACTTGGCCAGCGACCGATTCTCCATCCAAAAAGACCGGTAACGACTCCCGTCGGTCCTTCTCCTGTTTTACTTCTGCTTTGCGTCGCGCATCTTCATTCTCCAGACGTATCTCGACGTCTACTGGCGCGCCCCACAAGTAGGACGCCATCTGAATGAGAGGTCCAAAGGAAGGACGGGGTCAGAGGGCTGGATAATGTTTTGCGCTTTGTTGACGCGTCGGCGTCATGGAACGTGGCGAGGAGCGTGGCGAATATGACTGTGAAGGTGGTTTCGCGTTTAATGTGACCCGCTGGTCGCCGCCAGTCGCCGCTGGTCGCCGTTGTGGCCGGGCAAATGACGGCCGCTTCGGAAGGGTTTTCTGATGTCTGTCCAATTTCCATTTGGAGCACACACACAGTCATATGCATACAAATAGCTCCACTCCACCGACCTCCCTCCTCTCTGTCCTCTTTCCGCTGCACCAACCAATTCAGCGTCAACGAAATTCCACCAGTAATTCCACCAGTATCATGGTCGCCTTGCATCGCGACGTCCTCCATCGTGACGCGCCCGCGCCCCTCTCCGACTGCTGCGCGAAAACTCTCATCCAGCACCTCGCGTTCGACCCAGAGCTCCAAGACCGCATATGGTCCTCGACGCGTGCAGGTAGACGCAACCCTCCCTTGCGTTGCTCGGGGTATCCCAGGACTGGTGCCTGCAATCTTTCAAAGCTGCTCGATAGCATCGGTTTCGATCCCGTCGCCCAAACCTTGTCGTGGCAAAGGAGCAGGGAACCTCCAGGCATATGTGTGTTGGTTACCAATTTCTCTCATCCTACCTCTCGTATGTTGTATGTTGAAGAGCCCCAACCCCCAACTCCAGCACCCGCCGCCATGACCGTACGTCTCTGATCCGTCGCCATCATCAGAAGACATTCTAACGCACGAGGCAAACACAGTTGTCACACAAAAACCTTCTCTTACCTGGTCGAGCACGCAAGGTACTTGGGAATTCTAATATCTCCAAGCTCTTACCCTGAGGTTCGAACCCTGCGCAGACATACACTCCCTGTGCGAGTTTCTTGCGGAGCCACCCCCATGTAAACAGAGCTCGGATGGTGGGTCGATCCTTTGTCGGATAACCGCCCGAGACTAGGGCTCAAACAGCCAGACAGGTGACCGAGCTCGCCGGGGCTTTGCAATATCTACATGCAAATCGAGTGGTGCATGGGAGCATTCGCCCGGTATGACCCGTCTTCTTGTCAGCTTTCTGTCTTTGTAATGACTCCCATACACTTAGGAGGCGATATTCGTTGACGAAGATGGCGCGCCGCTGTTGGCCTATACACCCCTTATGGTTGGGCAGTTCGTCGTCCTTGTGGACACTTATACTGCTCCAGAACTGCACCAAGATGAAGATGCTGCCGTGGCCACAGCAGCAAGTGACGTCTACTCCCTGGGAGGCGTCATCCACTGGGTAATCCGATTTATCATTTGTGCCTGCATCGTGATAACGTATTTCTAGATATGTATGGGTGAACATCCCCCGGTATCATTAAGCCCCGCAGCTTTGGAGAATACTCAGCCGCTCATCGGAAAAGGGTCTCCTTCGACGGCCCGAAACTCCCCCCCTGCAAACTCCTTTGTCTCTCAGAACTATTCTACCGATGCAGATTCGAACTCAAGTTCGCGGTTTTCTTCGTTGAACAAGGACCCCTCTTTCCACTCTCTTATTCAGAAAGCTCGCTCCCATAACCCTTCTCATCGACCCAACCTCCTGACTGTCGTCCTTCAACTTCAGCAAACTGTCGCTCGGTACTTCCTCTGTCTATCCGCACTGCCCCTCCCCGTCCCTGCATCCCTTTCTGCCTCGCTCTCACTCTACATGCCCCGAACTCCGGTAATGACTCCTTCGCCTATACCCATCGAGGACTTTCCAAACCTCTTTGCGAGTGGGGCGCTATCGCCGAGCTGCCCGAGCCAGCCGTCCTACCCATTCCTTCCACACCGAACACGAACCGAACACGTCGATTTGATCTCGGACACGAGGAGTAATCGGCCAACTCGGGAAAGTCGGTCAATGCAACCCAGCTATAGTCAGTCTCCCTTCGATATGTTCTCCGAGGTGGCAAGCCGAGCCAATCGTTCGCCGCCGTTTTCGTCTTTGGCGCCTTCTCAGTATGTCAGTGCGAAAAGCGCCAACACTGGTAGCACTGGAGGCCCATGTAGTGACGCTTTGATTTCGCCGCCGCCCAGGATCTCCCCTCACACCCACCCCATGCACTACAGGGACACAAGCCCTCAGGTTACAATGTATGGGTTTGAATAGCCACTATCTGCGTCCCTGAGAACGTGGATCCTCACGTTAGCCCATCGTCTGCCCAGGCCACAGGCAGGGAAATGGTTTGTTCTTCAAGGTTTCCTTCGTGTCCGCATTATATGATACCACCTCAGGGCTTTCTATTGACGTCTCTCGTGTACATCAGCAATGTTATCGTGTTCTTCCGTAAATTTTTTCTTGCAATCAGACTCAGTTTATCTTCAGACTCAAACAGGTCCTTGGCTCCATCAATTAACAACATGGCCGGAGGACAAAGCAAACCGATAAAGAGCCAAATTCAATTGCACCATCCCCGACAAAAACGGACCTTTCATTGTTCTCCTGAGCCGTGCGTCATGACCCTCATTCCGAACTTCGTTGTGCATCGGCATAACTCGCGATCCAAATTCGAGGACCTCTTAACACAATGCCGGGAGCCTGCCTGTCAATGCCGGCCGCCCCTTTGTTTCTGTGCTGCCGCTGGGCCGTTCGGCAACGGAACCCATCCGAAATCTATGGCTGAAATCGTGGTATAAGAGGTCCACTTGCATCCGTGGCAGGAGATGTCATCCAGTTCATCCAGCTTGATCGACTACCCATAATGCTTACCTCCACCGGTACTCTCATCTTAGGAGTTTCTCTGCTCTCACTAGCTGCACTATGGCGGTTGGACCAGATAAGACGCGCCTTTGACCACTTTAGTCATTTCCCAACATATTCGACCCTCGTCTCTCCCGTGTACCCACTCGGCCGCACGCTCCCTCGCATTCCGTGGGTGGCCCCAGGGTCCAACTTTGGCTGGAGAGACGTATATGAATGTAAGTAACCCACCTCGATGACTGTTGAAACCTGCAGCCTGACTTAGAACGCATGGCAAAGCGATGTTTGGAAAAGTTGGGTCCGATATTGTGGTATTGAGGTCCTTCAGTCCTCTACCACGACCATACCTTCTGATCGCTGATGCGACGGCTCTCAAGGTTACGATTTATTTCCGCTTCTCATTCGAGTACTAGCTGGTAGTAACCATACAAATAACAGGCCATCTATCAAGACCACAGTGCCTTCCCCAAGCCTATGCTCAACGTTAAATATGGAAAACAAGGCGGCTTTGGTCCCAATCTCGTTTCGAGCGAGCACGAAGAGTGGAGGAAGCATCGACGCATCGCAGGCCCGAGCTTTTCCGAGAAGAACATTCGGCTGGTGTGGGAATCGTCTATTGAAGTTATTCTTGGGTATTTCAACAAGTGGAACCGTGATGGCAAGGGAAGGATTGTCAAAGTGGACAACTTCACGGAAGTCACGACGCAGATAGCGTACATGGTCTTTACCATGGCCGGTATGCCAATCTAATGCGCTCCACTGCTGTCACTGACCACATTATTGACATTTGTTAGGCTTTGGCATAAGCGCGGATTGGGACGCGGATCGGGAGGTCGTGGCTCCTGGCCATTCGATGCCGTTCATGGAAGCACTAAAAGTATCCGCTGAAGCATTAACGTTTCGTGCTGCTGTCCCCAGATGGCTCCTTTCCCTCTCTAAACGCGGTCGACGCGCCATAATCGGCTTTACGGAAATCGAGGTAGGTAATGAATTACGTCGGCCCATTAATTCGTACTACATAACTCAATCTTAGAAATATATGCTGGAGATGCTCGAAGAACGCAAGAGTTCCACAGTATTGGACGAGAAGAGGGACTTGATGTCAAATTGGATTCATGCTTCAATGGCAGGGGGAAATTCAATTGGAAAAGAACCTAAACTTAACCAACGGGATATTCTCGGCAATATCTTCGTATTCCTCGTTGCAGGTGCGCTTCTTGCTCTTGTTTTCCCTTGTACTGATCTATGGAAAAAAGGACACGAAACTACGGCGTATTCTCTGGCTTCCGCACTGGCGTTGTTGTCAATTTATCAATACGAGCAAGAGGAACTCTACAAACACATCCGCTCTGTGGTGCCTGAGGGTCGCCTGCCTGTATGTCACTGGGGTTCTTGTTGTGTGCTGTGCTCACTACTGGCATCCGTAGACATATGAGGATGTTCCTCATCTTACTCGAGTTATTGCCGTCATTTCAGAGACATTGCGGCTCTATCCACCCGTAAGTAACAGGCGAAGTTTCTCTCAGGATCTGCTCACTACTTCTACCCCTCAGGTCTCACTCGTTTTGAAAGAGGCGGCCGAGGACTGCGTAATCCCCACTAGTACTGGCGAGAGTCTTGCGGTACCGAAAGGAACAGGCTTGGTTCCCATGATAGACGCCATACACCACAACGGTATGTGAATAACTTCCGTTTTCTGACCATACTCATGATGCCCAACAGAGAAGTATTGGCCTGATCCACACGAGTTCCGTCCCGGTCGCTTTTTGGGGGATTATAACAAGGATGCATTTCTCCCCTTCTCTACCGGGGCTAGGGCCTGCATTGGACGTAGGTGCGTGATTACGTTTTCGCTCTCCTGTCCACCGGTCGAAATCCATTCTTCAGATTTTCCGAAATCGAGCAGATAGCCGTGCTCTCAGTTGTCGTCCTTCATTACAAAATCATGGTGCTCGAGGAGCCCCAGTATGCGCTTGAGACAGCTGAGGAGCGGAAGGCACGCGTTTTGCAGAGGCACAGACCATTTTTGGTCAAGCCTGTTCGCGTGCCACTGGTTTTTACACCGAGAGAGGGGACAGACATTCAAGGCTGCTAGTTTTTAATGAAATATGATTTGTCTAAGGCGCTCTATTCAAATGTTGGACGAAGGTTCACTATGTCCGTCCACGGATGTCTGGGGCTAGCATAAGGCTCCGACAATGTCATCGACGTCATGAAAAAGGCTTAATCGTTTACCAGATCTCAAGTTTAACGTCCCGCCCGACATCTTAGTTGGCCGATAAGGGGCCACAGGGTTGCGTTCGAGTCGGCTCCCGGACTAGGATCGATCCCTTTCCCTCTACTCCCATCGAACCAGGGCTATCGGCCCGATAGCGATACTGTCGAGAAAATACCCCCTTCCAGTCACGCCCCTAACAGGTGGAACCACACTGTGATGTCGACCTGCTACTGCTGGCCCCGGTAATATAATGGCGGTATTTATGCACCTGTTAGCCGTCTTGATCGCCACACAGAGGGCGTGTTAGATCTTCTCAGGGTTCAACATGTGCTGTGAAATGTGGCCCGGACGCGCAGCCAGGCCAGGTGTAGGCGAGATTAGGGCACTCGAAGAGCAGCACCCAACCACACCATTTGACCAGAGTTTATTCAGCGTCTACGGTTGCGTGAGTACATGGAAATGTTGAAATTTCTGCGAGAGCAAGGATACAATTAATATAATAATGAGGAATCGACCTCTTATATACCCGAGAAATGACCATGTGATTCCGGGCTACACGGCCTCCGAATAACCGAAGCACTGAGCGCTCGCATTCATAGGAGGTACCACCTCCGAAGTTTCGCACTTTGTGACCGTATTGCGTCATGCATAGAGTAATTCTAATTAAAAGCATATGGAAGAGAATGGCGAAGGGGGTAGTGAGGTTACGAAGGATAGAACAGCAGTGAGCATTCCAGAATCAAACTATTGATATGGCTGAGCCCTACAGATACGTGTCCCTCATCGCTGCTTTACGAGTGGTCACTATTCAGAAATATATCCTTGACCTTATCTATTGCCACCACCGACACCCCTGTTCAATCAACTATTACACAAAATCGAGGAAATATATCTATTCAGCAATTAATGGCACCATGGATACCTTCCAGTTTTCGCGAATCCTTGCTCACTCCACATACACATATGTCAACTAGTCAGTTGGAATATCTGCCCCCTCTCTCGGCGTGAACACCACAGGGATGCGGACTGGCTTGACGACCATCCGGTTTTCCGACGCCAAAACCCGCTTTTTGCGCTCTGCTGCCGTCTCGTGGGAATACTGAGGCTCATCAAGCACAGTGATCTTATAGTGGAGTATGATGACTGAGAGGAAAGCAATTTGTTCGATTTCGGAGAACCTGAGAACGTAGCATTTGGTCAACCCCGTCTCTCCGTCAGTGGAGCACTTACCTCCGGCCAATGCATGCCCTTGCACCAGCAGAGAAAGGTAGGAATGCGTCCTTGTTGTAGTCTCCCAGGAAACGGCCAGGCCGGAACTCGTAAGGGTCAGGCCAGTACTTCGCTGAGGGACATATCACTCAATGGCTTCCTTCGAGTAAAGCTTTCACGCACGGTTATAGTGAATGGCACTGATCATGGGTACCAACAGTGTCCCTTTGGGAACTAGGAGAGGTTTCCCTGAATCCGTTTGGATCACGCAGTCCTCCGCTGCTTCTTTCATGACGTGGGTCGCCTAAGAGACATTGAGTGAATTACGATATTGTGGGTACATTGATGAATTCATGTAAGGGGTGGTACTCACCGGAGCATACAGGCGTAGTGTCTCGTTGATGACCGCAAGAACCCGAGTAAGTCGTGGGACATCGTGATAAGTCTAGTCGGCTAGAGTGAGCAGATACCATGGTAACTTCCTCGACGTACGGGTAGACGTCCATCAGGGACCACGGATCGAACATGCTTATAAAGCTCCTCTTGCTCCTCTTGATGGGTTGCCAGAAGGGCCATGGAAAACGATAAAGCACTTGCTGTCGTTTCGTGACCTTGGCCATCGCTCAACGGAAAAATCTATAGTACTGGAAGCGGACGGCTTACCTGCAAACAGAAATATAAATATATTTCCAAGCAAATCACGATCTGTAAACACGGAGTCCTTTTGAGAATCGTTCTTCTCCATTGAAGCGTCAATCAAGTTGGTCAATAAGTCTCGTCTCCCCTCTAAGGCAGCAGAACCACTGCGCTCTGCAATCATTTCCAACATGTATTTCTGTAGTCAGAGTTTGATGTTAGGTCATTGATGGAGTGCACGTGTGTTGAGATGACCGACCTCCATTTCATCGTGGGCACGGACAGCCTCTCGACCCCGCTTATTGAAAGAGAGGAGCCATCTCGGAAACATGAAGAGAGCGGTCAGACTTTGCGTGGCGGCGGCCAATGCATGAATAAAAGGCATAGTATGCTCATTGGGAATTTGTTTCTTGTCCCAATCCCAGTCCACATTGATGCCGAAGCCTGACGTCAATTTGGGTCAGGCAGCTCAGTGGCCAAGTTGCATACGCACCTGCGGCAGAGAAAACCATAAAGGCCATCTGCGTCGTCACGTCCATGAAGTCAGACACCTTAACAATGCTTCCCCTCCCATCTCGGTTCCACTTGATGAAATACCCAAGAATAACCTTGATTGTTGACTCCCAAACGAGGGCGTTATTGGTCTCGTTGAAGCTTGGCCCTGCGATTCTTCGATGCTTTCGCCACTCATGGTAATCGGATAGAGCAATACTGGGACCATACATGGCCTTATAGAGGGCTTTTTTGTGCTGAATCAGCTTCGGAAATGACCCGTGGCTCTGAAAGATTGTCTACATCGATAAATTGAGTAACGAAGGCCGACACTTGGAGACTAGTCTCACCTTGGTAGCTGTAGCATCGGCGAGTACGAGTTGTGGGGTATCGGACGGGAACAGTGACCGGAGCTGAACAATATCGGAGTTGGAAGCTGCGAAGACGCCTAGACATGGAATGTGAGCTAGTTAGGGAGGCTGACATGGGAACAGGCTGACGTTCATACACATTCTCCCGACTGAACGCCGTTCCGTCTGAGATCCATGGGATGCGAGGAAGAAGGCGACTGAAGTCGTTGAGTGGAGAAACGAGTAAGGAGCAGGCCGGAAGGTTTTTAAACGCCTGCCAGACCTGCTTTGCCCGGTAAATGCGATAAAGGATGAATGGAAAGAGCAACAAGGATCCAAGAAGTACTACTTTTTGATCAGTCGGCATTGTGCGATTAGGAAGTTTGTGCGGGTTGCATCTCTACCACTCTTATTCTCCGCGTCACGTTTAAATAACAGAAACGAATATTGAGGCTGAGGTGGTTCGGTGACAGCGGGCTAGAGCTTGAACCTCGAAGCCACGAGGAGCAGGGCCTAGGGCCGGTAGCCTTGAGAGAAGCTTTTCTGACCACCTCCAAAAACAAAGAAGATACTGCGGCTTGTCTAATGTCACTCAAACTCACTCAGTGTACACCATTACTCCTTGCTTTTCGGCCGTGCCAATCGGAGATTTCAATGCCCACACGTCGAGGTGTCACGATCACCACGTATGCATGATGTGAGAGTGGGGTGAAAGTAAACGGCGCATTGTGAAATCTCGACCTCAGGACAGCGGCGGTTGGCTGCCAGAGAACATTCACTCGATAGACCGAGCAGAGGTAGCATCCTCCAACAATAGTATACGTAGAACTATTTGCCAATCCATCCCGCTTTTTAGTTGTCCACCAGCCATCAGTCCATGCATGCATCTGTGAGATATTTTGGCGGGTTTATATTAGTGGCGCCGTGATCGGAACGAGATATGTCAGAATAGGGCTACCAAGACTATTCTGAGCAACTGTCAGAGCGCACATGGCTATGGCATCACCGTGGGACATGAGTCGGATGCGTTGGATCTAACTTGTGCCGCCCAGCGAACGGACGGTCCGATTGGTATTTTTGACAGTTTGACATGACAGGTTGATCCGTCAGGTGGTAACTCAATCGAAGGATATTTTTCTGGTACGAAGGATGGAACGCCCGGCCGTGAGCATTCAAGGATACAAATATCGTTGAAATTGTAAGGTTGTGATCTTCCTTTTCGACCTTGCCAGTCCGAAACGCCAAATACAATCGAATCCGTTCAATATATTGAAAGAGATTACGTGGAGGATCGGAGTTGTGGTAAGAGCAAACGATCGATGCATTTGAGGGCCGGGGCAGCGCTCGATCTACATGGAAACGAGAACATTACGAATTGGGCAACCTAATTATCCATATGTTCGCTCTTACAGATCAAAGCATGCGAACACCGGTTCCCATCCACGCTGAATTACAATCGCTGTCATATGCTTGACATGGTTTATTGCCACGAATTCCCCACTGAAACAGCCATGGTTGTCCAGCACCTTTGCCAACTACAATGTACGACCAACTCCCCTATTCAACCAATTACAACATAGGATTAAGGTGCCGTATACATTCAGCAACGGTACCACGGATCTCTTCGTGATCTATTAATCCATTCTTCAGATGTCAACTAGTATGCCAGAATATTCGCCTCATCTCTCGGGGTGGGGTAAGTGTAAGGGCGTGTATATTGTTAATTCTATTACCCAGAACTCTTGTTTCCATATCTTTTACTCTTACCACAACTCCTCCACGCAGAGCGCCTTTTAGTACACTTGTCTCTTTCAATATATTAAAGGGAATCGATTGTATTTGGCGTTTCGGACTGAAAACGGTCAGACAAGAAGACCACAGCCTTACAGTAAGCACCATGGGGTGCAGATTGGCCTAACAACGAACCGGGTGCGTTTGTGGCACCAAAAGCCGCTTTTTGCGTCCCTCTATCGTTTCATGGGAAAACTAAGGCTTATCAAGCACTGTGACATTACAGTAGAGTATGGTACAAGAGAGTACAACAATTTGTTCGATTTCGGAGAACCTGAGAACGCAGCAAGCGTCCCTTGATCAGTGAACACTTAGCTCCAGCCAATACGTCCCATTGGACCAGGAGATAAAGGTAGGAATGCGTCCTTGTTGTAGTGTAGTCTCCCAGGAAACGGCCAGGTCGGAATTCGTGATGGGCCCCAAAGGAATACGATATTGTTCCGTTCTTTTCGGCCGTGTGAATAGGCGGCTTACGAAGTGCCAAGAAAACGAAGCGCGATCCGCCCCGACTTATGTGCAACCCAACCCTTGTCATTGGTCAGTCTCTTCAGACCATCATTGGAAGGGCCTTCAGCGTGTGCTTGTGTTCGGGTAGAAGACGGACGTCACGGATAATCGCTCGAGAAGCAGAGATGACGTATCTCGCGGGAAGGCGATAAGGTAGACAACCCGTCGAGCCGAGGCATCCGCCGAGACACCCACTAGCATGGCTAAATCAAACCAGCTCACCTAGTATGACCTACACTAATCCCAGGATATCTCACAGTAACTTAACTAACCACATATTGCTTGTGCAACCGTCTCGCCCCTAATTTACTTTTTGGCCATCCATATGGTACATGACGTGAGGGGTTGTGAAATCGTCATGGATCGGGACGTGAGAATGGGGACAGTGAATTAAATAAATGAACAATGACTACGGGTAGTAAAGGTGTTGCGTCTGCAAGTGATCTGAGCAGGAGGAGTAGGAAAGTACGGAGACTAGAGTGGGGCACTGGGCTGAATGCATTGCCGGACCGCATGGGCTTCGGTTCTGGTGGAATGCCGATCGGGGAAGAATGCCGAAGGCGCTGATCGGGCTTTGTAAACCATCTGATGCGTCGGGCCCCTAACATCTTAGAGGTACGGACCCTTTTCTTTCGTGCCTTCCATTTTCCAGGCGGTGCACCAACCACCTCAACCGGCTCAATATTCGTTTCTGTTATTTAAACACCTCCCAAATTGCGCGGAGTCCGCTTGCCCGCACAAACCGCCTCATTACACAATGCTGATTGACCAAAAAGCAGTACTTTTTGGATCCTTGTTGCTCTTTCCAATCATCCTTTATCGCATTTACCGGGCACGACAATCTAATTCTCGCCTTGGACTTCGGTCCCTTTCTTCTGATGACCTCCAACCCCTAAGCCTCCTTATTCTATCTCCCCTCGGGACTAGTGGCCGGAAGCGAAACTCCCAGAAACCTTCAGTCCTGTCCTGACCCCCGTCCTAACATGAGAGAAGCTCTGCGGACCACCTCTAAACACTCTGTACAGAGAACATACCGCCGCCTGTCGAATGTCAGTCAAACTCCCTCAATGCATGCACTCAGCGTATGCCATCGTCGAATCACTCCTTGCTTTTCGGCCGTGCCAACGGCGATTTCAATGCCCACAAATTGAGAAGGAATTGAGAAGGCATGGGTGTCACGATCACCACGTAGGTGTTATAGAACGGGGCTTGGCGATAGGTAATATTTATGACTTGACGCATGCTACATGGAGCGACATACTAATGGAGCGACTGGTTAAGACTGGTCACAATCTTTACATAACTGTTGTAGTGTTGAGAGCGAGGATCCCTGGAAATGCTCGAGACCCCTTTGCTCACCACTTGCCGCCTTCCTTTGTCTACTTTGGTGGTAAACAAAGCAGAGGCTATGTAGAACGTTCTGGTACTCAGAATGGATTGGAAACAGATGACTAGATACTGCGGAGTTCCACTCATTATTTGAATTTGTGTAGATAACTGCGCCGTAGCAGCGTCGCTTCGCTATGAATAGGGGCGACTCCTGAGCAGACTTTGAAATTAACTTGTCTTCATCCTATGACACATCTAAAACACCTAAAGAACCTGCCAGCAAGCCTACCTGAAGTAAAAGGTAAGGAGTGCACAGGACAATAGGTAAGCTGGCATATAAAATAAACACTATATATATATAACTCGCTACGCGATCATCGTTCACGCCGCGCTGGACTCCAATAGTACACCTAACGTCTTGACTACAGTCTGAGGAATTATATCCTAAAATTCTACATGTGCCATTGACCTAAAGCCTTTCACATCGACCACGCAAGTACTCTTACTCGATCTAATGTATAAAGGAGAATATATATATGTGCGTATTAGAACTATATGCATATATTCGTGGAACTTCATGAAATAAGTGCTCCCAGCTTGAATTTAAGCCCAGGCTACTAGATTAGTTACAATTATTCAATCCGCCACGATCGTAATCGTGGCAGAATGCATGCCGAGAGGGTGTGGTGACAGTAAATGGCGCGATCATGGCACCTCTGCTTCTCGAGCGATTATTTGTGTTGTCCGCGTCTTCCACCCAAAAGCGCTGACGGCCTTTCCAACGATGGTCGGAGGTAAGTGCTCGATCCACCGACCAAGGGACTGTGCTGATCAATTGCTGCGTTCTCGGGTTCTCCGAAATCGAACAGATTGTTGTACTCTCCTTCATCATACGCCACTATAAGATCACTGTGCTTGATGAGCCTCAGTTTTCCATATATGAAACGGCAGGGGAACGCAAAAAGCTGGTTTTGGCGCACGGTTAGAACGTTCATTGTTAAGCCAATCCGCGTTTATGCCGAGAGAGGAGGCGATTATTCTGGCATACTAGTTGACATCTGAAGCATGATTCGATTCATACATCACAAAGTCGAGATCCGTGATACCGTTGCTGAATGTATTCACCACCTTAATCGTATGCAGTAATTGGTTGAATAGGGGAGTTAGTCGTACATTGTAAGTTGGCAAAGGTGCTGGACAACCGTTGCCGTTTCAGTGAATAAACGAGGTCAACATATAACAGCGATTGTAAATCTGCGTGGATGGGGAACCGGTGTTCGTATGCTTTCAGCGATATTTGTATCCTTGAATGCTCACGGGCGTTCCATCCTTCGTACCAGAATTCATTCCCACAAATATGCTTTTGATTGAGTTACATTACCACCTGGCCGGCCGGCTGGGCGGCATGTTAAACCCGATGCATCTGAATCAGGTCCCACGGTGATGCCATAGCCATGTGCGCTCTGACAGTTTGCTCAGAATAGTCTTGGGGGCCTTATCATGGCATATCTCGTATCGATCACGGTAGCCCCACTAAACCCGCCGAAATATCTCAGAGGTGGACTGATGAGCTGATGGATAACTAAAAGGCAGGATAGATTAGTAAATGGTTCTACATATACTGCTGTTTGTAGGATTCTACCGTCTGCTCAGTCAAATGGACGTTCTCTGGCTTATATATCCCGTCGAGCCGAGACATCCACCGAGACACGCTACTGCTACTGCCGATAATATAATATAATGGCGGTATTTATGCACCTTGATTGTCACACTGAGAGCGTACGTGTCATATCTATCAGCGTTTAGCATGCCCCTCCAACAAACCGACTGGGTAGCTCAGTGGGAGAGCGCCTCGCATGTCATGGGGTTGTCCCGGGTTCGATTCCTGGTCTGGCCTATTCTTTTCTCTTCCCACAAAATGTGGCCCGGTAGGCGGGATGAAGGCGCTCGAAAAGCACCACCCAGCCACACCATTGGGTCATAGTGACTGATTCTAATAGGCCCATTTAGTGTTTATTTAGCGTCTACGGTTGCACGAGTACATGGAAAGGCAAGGAGAGTAGATACCGCCTCGGAACTTTCGTACTTTGTGACCAAATTGTGTCATGCCTAGAGTGATTCCAATTAAATGCGTGTGGAAGAGAATGGCGAAGGATTACGAAGGATAGAACAGCAGTGAGCATTATATTCCAGAATCAAACTATCGCTAAAGCGTACAAATACAAGGTGTCCCTCATCGCTCATTTACGAGTGGTCGCTATTCAGGAATATATCCTCGACCTTATTATTGCCACCAACTTGTTTTCCAGCACCTCCGCCAACTTGCAGTCCACCACCGACGCCCCTGTTCAATCAACTATTACACCAAATCGAGGTGATATATCCATTCAGCAATTGCATCATGGATACCTTCCAGTCTTCGCGAAACCTTGCTCACGTACTCCGCACGCACATTTGTCAACTAGTCGGTTGGAATATCTGCCCCCTCTCTTGGCGTGAACACCACAGGGGTGCGGACTGGCTTGACGAGCATCCGGTTTTCCGAAGCCAAAACCCGCTTTTTGCGCTCTGCTGCCGTCTCATGGGCAAACTGAGGCTCATCGAGTACAGTGATCTTGTAGTGGAGTATGATGATGGAGAGGACGGCAATTTGTTCAATTTCGGAGAACCTGACAACGCAGCACTTGGTCAGCCCCGTCCCTTGGTCAGTGGAACATTTACCTCCGGCCAATGCATGCCCTTGCACCAGCAGAGAAAGGTAGGAATGCGTCCTTGTTGTAGTCTCCCAGGAAACGGCCAGGCCGGAACTCGTAAGGGTCAGGCCAGTACTTCGCTGAGGGACGTATCACTCAATGGCTTCCTTTGAGTAAAGCCTTCACGCACGGTTAAAGTGTATGGCACTGATCATGGGCACCAACAGTGTCCCTTTGGGAACTGGGAGAGGTTTCCCTGAATCCGTTTGGATCACACAGTCCTCCGTTGCTTTTTTGACGACCGTGATCACCTAAGAGCCATTGCGTAAATTACAATATTGTGGGTACATTTCACGTAAGAGATGGAACTCACAGGAGAATAGAGGCGTAGTGTCTCGTTGATGACTGCAAGAACCCGAGTGAGTCGTGGAACATCGTGATAAGTCTAGTCGGCCAGAGTGAGCTAATATCATGGTAACTGCCTCGACGTACAGGTAGACGTCCATCAGGGACCACGGATCGAACATGCTTATAAAGCTCCTCCTGCTCCTCTTGATGGGTTGCCAGAAGGGCTATGGTAAACGATAAAGCACTTGCTGTCGTTTCGTAACCTCGACCACAGTTCAATAGAAAGATCTATAGTACTGGAAGCGGATGGCCTACCTGCAAACAGAAATATAAATATATTTCCAAGCAAATCACGATCTGTGAACACGGAGTCCTTTTGAGAATCGTTCTTCTCCATTGAGGCGTCAATCAAGTTGGTCAATAAGTCTTGTCTCCCCTCTAAGGCAGCAGAACCACTGCGCTCTGCAATCATTTCCAACATGTATTTCTATAGTCAGAGTTTGATGTTAGGTCATTGATGGAGTGTGTTGAGATGACCGACCTCCATGTCATCGTGGGCACGGGCAGCCTCTCGACCCCGCTTATTGAAAGGGAGGAGCCATCTCGGAAACGTGGACAGAATGGTCAGACTTTGTATGGCCGTGGCTAATGCATGCATGAAGGGCATAGTATACCCATTGGGAATTTGTTTCTTGTCCCAATCCCAGTCCACATTGATGCCGAAGCCTGACGTCAATTTGGGTCAGCCAGCTCAGTGGCCAAGTTGCATACGCACCTGCGGTAGAGAAAACCATAAAGGCTATCTGCGTCGTCACGTCCATGAAGTCAGACACCTTAACAATGCTTCCCCTCCCATCTCGGTTCCACTTGATGAAATACCCGAGAATAACCTTGATTGTTGACTCCCAAACGAGGGCATTGTTACTCTCTGTGAAGCTTGGCCCTGCGATTCTTCGATGCTTTCGCCACTCATGGTGATCAGATATGGCAATACTGGGACCATACATGGCCTTATAGCTGGCCTTTTTGTCTGGCATCAACTTAGGAAATAACCCGTGGTTCTGAAAGATTGACTACATGGATAGATCGATTGAGCACGAAGGCCGACACTTGGAGACTAGTCCCACCTTGGTAGCTGTAGCATCGGCGAGTACTACTTGTGCGGTATTGAACGGAAACAGTGACCGGAGCTGAACAATATCGGAGTTGGAAGCTGCGAAGACGCCTAGACATGGACTGTGAGCTATACAGGAAAGCGTACATGGGAACAGGCTTACGTTCATACACATTCTCCCGACTGAAGACCCTTGCGTCTGAGATCCATGGGATGCGAGGAAGAAAGCGACTGAAGGTTTTGAATGGAGAAACGAGTAAGGAGCGGGCCGGAAGGTTTTCAAAACCTTGCCAAACCTGCTTTACCCGGTGAATGCGATAAAGGATGAATGGAAAGAGCAACAAGGATCCAAAAAGTACTGCTTTTTGATCAATCAGCATTGTGTAATGAGGGGGTTTGTGCGGGCAAGCGGACTCCGTGCAAGTTGGAGGTGTTTAAATAACAGAAACGAATATTGAGGCTAAGGTGGTTGGTGCATCGCCTGAAACATGGAAGGCACGAAAGAAAAGGGTCGGTACCCTTGAGAGAAACTTTGCGAATTACCTCTAAACACAGAGAGATACGGCCGTTTGTCGGGTGTCAGTCAAACTCCCTCAGTGTATGCACTCAGTATATGCCATTACTCCTTGCCTTTCGGCCGTGACGGTCGGCGATTTCAATGCCCACAAATCGAGAAGGAATCGAGAAGGAATCGAGAAGGCATGGGTGACACGATCGCCATGTATGTGTTTATAGAACGGGGCTTGGCGATAGGTAATATTTATGACTTGATGCACGAGCGACTGGTTGAAACCATTCATAATATTATATAATTATTGTAGGGTTGAGAGCGAGGACAGCTCGAAATGGCTCCCTCGAGAGTCTGCTTTGTTCACTACTTGCCGCCTTACCTTTGTCTACTCGGTAGAACGTTCTGGTACTCGGAATGGATTGTAAACAGATGACTAGATACTGCGGAGTTCCAGTCATCATTTGAAACTATGTAGGTAACTGCGCTGCAGCAGGATCGCTTGATGTATAAATAGGGGCGACTCCTGAGCGGACTTTAAAGTAAATTTATCATCACCCTATGACACGTCTAACATACCTAAAAGCCTACTAGCAAGCCTACCTGAAGTAAGAGGTAAGGAGTGCACGGGACAATAGGTAATAGGCATATAGAATAATAAACGTTAACTTATATATAACTCGCTACGCGACCATCGTTCACGCCGCGCTGGACTCCAATAGTACACCTAAAGTATTGACCACAGTCTAAGGAATTATATCCTAAAATTCGACATGTGCCATTGACCTAAGCATTTCACACTGACCCCGCGAGAAGTCCTCTTACTCGATCTGATGTATAAAGAGGAATATATATATGCGTGTGTATTAGAACTATGTACATATATTCGTGGAACTTCATGAAATAAGTACTGTGCTCCCAGCTTGAATTTAAGCCCAGGCTACTAGATTAGTTACAATTATTCGATCTGCCACAATCGGAACCGTAACAATATGCATGCTGTGAGGATATGGTGAAAGTAAATGGCGCATTTTGAAATTACGACCTCAGGCGATGGTTGGCTGCCAGAGAACATCCATTTAACTGAGCAGACGGTAGAATCCCAAACAATAGTATACGTAGAACCATGTGCTGATCGATCCCGCCTTTAGTTGTCCATCAGCCCATCAGTCCATCTCTGAGATATTTCGGTGGGTTAATTTAGTGGGGCCGCCGTGACCGGTACGAGATATGTCAGAATGGGGCCGCCAAGACTATTCCGAGCGAACTTCCGAAGCGCATAAGGCGTGGTATCACCGTGGGACATGAGTCAAATGCATCGGGTCTAACTTGTGCCGCCCAGCGAACGCGGTTGGTATTTTGACATGTTGACATGACAGGTTGACAGGTTGATCCGTCAGGTGGTAACTCAATCAAAAACATATTTGTGGGAATGGATGTGGTACGAAGGATATATGGAACGCCCGCGCGCACTCAAGGATACAAATATCGCTGAAGGCATACAGGCACCGGTTTCCCATCCACTCGGATTTAACAATCGCTATTACATGCTTGACCTCGTTTATCGTCACGAATTCTAGACTCCACTAAAACGGCAATGGTTGTCCAGAACGTTTGCCAACTTACAATACACGACCAACTCCCCGATTCGACTAATTATTAAGGCGACGTATACATTCAGCAACGGTATTACGGATATTTGCAACTCTTCGTAATGTATTTAACCATTCTTCAAATATCAACTAGTATGCCAGAATATTCGCCCCCTCTCTCGGCGTAAACACCATGGGGGTGCGGATTGGCTTAACAACGAACCGAGTTTGTGGCGCCAAAACCCGCTTTTTCCGCTCTTCTGCCATTTCATGGGCAAACTGAGGCTCATCAAGCACAGTGATCTTATAGTGGAGTATGATGAAGGAGAGTACAGCAATTTGTTCGATTTCGGAGAACCTGAGAACGCAGCAATTGGTCAGCCTACTCCCTTGATCAGTGGAGCGCTTACCTCCGGCCAATACATCCCCTTGCACCAGCAGAGAAAGGTAGGAATGCGTCCCTGTTATAGTCTCCCAGGAAACGGTCGGGCCGGAATTCGTAAGGGTCAGGCCAGTACTTCGCTGGGGGAAATATTATTCTATAGTTGTGGATAAAGTATCGCATCAACGCACGGTTATGGTGTATGGCATTGATCATGGGTGCCACCATCGTCCCTTTGGGAACCGGGAGAGGTTTCCCTGAATCCGTTTGGATCACACAGTCCTCCGCTGCTTTTTTCGTGACCAGGGTTGCCTAAAAGCCGTATTAGAAAATAAAATATTGCGGGGAAATTACTGAATTCATGTATGGGATGGGACTCACGGGAGGGAACAGGCGCAGTGTCTCGTTTATGACCGCGAGAACCCGAGTGAGTCGTGGAACATCGTGATAGGTCTAATAGACTATAGTGAGTGGATATCATGGTGATTGCATCGACATACAGGTAGACGTCCATCAGGGACCACCGATCGAACATGTTTATAAAGCTCCTCCTGCTCCTCTTGATGGGTTGCCAGAAGAGCTATGGCAAACGATAAAGCACTCGCTGTAGTCTCGTGACCTAGACTACAGCTCAATGGATAATATTGAAGTAATGGAAGCAAGCAGCTTACCGGCAATCAGAAAGACAAAAATATTCCCGAGCACGTCGCGATTTGTGAACTCCGAGGCCTTTTGAGAATTGTCATTCTCCAATGAGGCTCGTACCAAATTGGACAGTAAGTCCCGCCTTTCCTCTAAGACCGCAGAACCTTTGCGCTCTTCAATCATTTCCAACATGTATTTCTGTAGTCAGAGTTAGAGGTTAGGGCCATCGGTGGAGAGTGCTGAGATGACTGACCTCCATTTCATAATTCCCGCAAATAGCCTCTCGACCCCACTTGGTCAGAAAGAGGAGCCATCTCGGAAGCGCCAAGAGAAGGAGCAGTCCTTCTGTGGCGGTGGGCAACGCCTTCATAAAAGGCATTGAATGTCCCTTCGGGATCTCGTTCTTGTCCCAATCCCAGTCCACGTTGATACCAAAGCCTGAGGTCACATTGAGCCAATAAAATAAATGCAATGGACAAGCCGTCTACTCACCCGCGGTCGAAAAAACCATATAGGCCATCTGTGTCGTCACCTCCGTGAAGTCAGATACCTTAACGATGCTCCCCTTCCCATCTCGGTTCCACTTGATGAAATATCCAAGGATAATGTCGATTGTCGATTCCCAGACGAGGACGTTGTTGCTCTCGGTGAAGCTTGGCCCCGCAATTCTTCGGTGCTTTCGCCACTCATCATGCTCAGTGACAATAATACTTGGACCATATGCGACTTCCTGACTGGCTTTGAAGTTCCGAGTAACCTTAGGGAATGCCACACGGCTTTGAAAGATAGTCTAAACAGACAAATTGAGCACAAAGGCGACCACTCGTGCGACTCCTATATACCTTGGCGGCTGTAGCATCGGCTAGTAGCAGTTGTGGGATAATGCCCGGGAACAGTGACCGGAGGTGAACAATATCAGACTTGGATGCTGCGAAAAAGCCTAAACATGGACTATGAGCTGTGTAGGAAAGCGATACTCTGGGAAGAAGCTGACCTTCATAAACATTCTCCCAACTGAAGTCCAATCCGGCTGAGATCCATGGGATGCGGGGGAGCAGGCGACTGAGGATATTGAGTGGAGAAACAAGTACGAAGTGGGCTGGAAGGTTCCCAAATGCCCGCCAGACCTGCTTGATCCGCTGAATGCGATGGAGAAGGAATAGACAGAGCAACAAAGGTCCCAATAGAAAAGATTTCTGATCAGTCAACATGATGTGATGATGGGAATTTGTGCGCGCAAGCAGGCTCCCTATATACCACCTAGCATCTCGGCGCTACTGCAGAAGTGAGACTTGAACTTGTCAAGAGGAAGTTCGAAGCGCTGGCACAGCCCGCATTCAGCGGGCAGCCCGGAGGCGAAATGGATCGCGACAGTACTGCTGTTGGGAATATAAAGACGAACAACCATTATGGTTTCCTTGTATTGTGGGGTGCATAAAGCGAAATTCCAGCACAGGCAGGGTTTGAGTCCCCGAATGTACGAAAGAAATGTACGGAAGAAAGTGGAAAGTGAGAGAAGCCGGGAATGCGCTGTTGTTCCGCTCTTTCCGGCCGTGTGAATGGCGGCTTACGGAAGTGTCAAGAAAACGAAGCTAAGTGACAGCCTTGGCGCGACCCCGACTTGTGTGCAACGCAACCCTTGTCATGGGTCAATTTCTTCAGACCGTTGGAAAGGCCGTCAGCGCCTGTGCTCGGGTGGAAGCCGGACGTCAGGGATACCATGATCGCCACGTATCTCGCGGGAAGGCGATGAGGTAACCCACTCATCGAGCCGACCTCTCCACCGAGGCATCCACCAGCGTGACGCGTGACTAAACCAAACTAGCTCGCGTATTATGACCTACTCTCACCCCAGGATATCTCAAAGTAACTTAACTACACATATATCCCTTGTGCGACCAAATTCTCCTCTTATGCCACTCTTACTCCTCCACACCCTCGCTCTCATCATGCATTTCCGCCTAAATATAAGAATTACTGATATACTTTTATTAGAACAGCCCATACCATGCGCCCTGCTCGCGTCCCAGCCAAAAAAAATTCAAAGATAGACATGCCACGAGGAGTCGAGGGGAATCCACCGCTCTTCTGGTATCGCGGTCATTTCCATATTCGCCGTCTGTGTGATTCGTCGCAGACTTCAGATGTGGGGAAGATGCAAACGCCAACAGACAATGTACGACCAACCCCGCTATTCAACCAATCACTATATAGGATTAAGGTGATGTATACATTCAGCAACGGTACCACGGATATCTGCACCTTTTTGTGATGTATTAACCATCCTTCAGATGTCAACTAGTATGCCAAAATATTCGCCCCCTCTCTCGGCGTAAACACCATGGGGGTGCGGATTGGCTTAACAACCAACCGGATTTGTGGCGCCAAAACTCGCTTTTTCCGCTCTTCTGCAGTTTCATGGACAAACTGAGGCTCATCAAGCACAGTGATCTTATAGTGGAGTATGATGACGGAGAGGACCGCAATTTGTTCGATTTCGGAGAACCTGAGAACGTAGCAATTGGTCAGCCCAGTCCCTTGATCAGTGGAGCACTTACCTCCGGCCAATACATCCCCTTGCACCAGCAGAGAAAGGTATGAATGCGTCCTTGTTGTACTCTCTCAGGAAACGGTCGGGTCGGAATTCGTAAGGGTCAGGCCAGTACTTCGCTGAGGGAAATATTACTTTATGAATGTAGATAAAGTATCGCTTCCACGCACGGTTATGGTGCATGGCATTGATCATGGGTGCCACCCTCGTCCCTTTGGGAACCGGGAGAGGGTTCCCTGAATCCGTTTGGACCACGCAGTCCTCCGCTGCTTCTTTCATGACCAGGGTTGCCTAAAAGTCATATTAGAAATAACAACATTGTGGGGAATTTACTGAATTCATGTATGGGATGGGACTCACGGGAGGGAACAGGCGCATTGCCTCGTTTATGACCGCGAGAACCCGAGTGAGTTGTGGAACATCGTGATAGGTCTAATAGATTATAGTGAGCGGATGTCATGGTGATTGCCTGGACATACAGGTATACGTCCATCAGGGACCACCGACCGAACATGTTTATAAAGCTCCTCCTGCTCCTCTTGATGGGTTGCCAGAAGAGCTATGGCAAACGATAAAGCACTCGCTGTAGTCTCGTGACCTAGATCAGAGCTCAATGGACAAGTTTTCGTTGGAGTACTGGAAGCGAGCAACTTACCGGCAATCAGAAAAACAAAAATATTCCCGAGCAAGTGGCGATGTGGGATCTCCAAGTCCTTTTGTGAATCGCGATTCTCCAATGAGGCTCGTACCAAATTGGACAGTAAGTCCCGCCTTTCTTCTAAGACCGCAGAACCTTTGCGTTCTTCAATCATTTCCAACATGTATTTCTGTAGTCAGAGTTAGAGGTTAGGGCCATTGGTGGAATGGAGTTGAGATGACTGACCTCCATTTCATAATTTCCACAAATAGCCCTTCGACCCCACTTGGTCAGAAAGAGGAGCCATCTCGGAAGCGCCAAGAGAAGGAGCAGTCCTTCTGTGGCGGTGGGCAACGCCTTCATAAAAGGCATTGA
>WNFL01050690.1_pt1 | contig 26745 bp, 22 predicted proteins | sample 5400361 | NCBI WGS metagenome assembly WNFL01 (sample SAMN13153351, study PRJNA577476) | soil metagenome | isolation source: 40 cm soil on Douglas fir-dominated hillslope | place: USA:California | collected 2013-09-17
ATCAGCTGCATGTCGGCGTACTCGATGCCGTTGTGCACCATCTTGACGAAATGGCCGGCGCCGTCGGGGCCGACGTGGGTGCAGCATGGCGTGCCGTCCACCTGAGCGGCGATGGACTCGAAGATCGGGCCGATCCTCCGGTAGGACTCAGCCGACCCGCCCGGCATGATGCTCGGGCCGTTCAGGGCGCCCTCCTCGCCACCAGATACCCCGCAGCCGACGAAGTGCAGGCCGTGGGAGCGCAGATCCTGCTCGCGGCGGCGGGTGTCGGCGAAATGGGAGTTCCCGCAGTCGATGAGGATATCGCCAAGCTCCAGCAGCGGCACGAGCTCGGAGATCACGGCGTCGGTGGCCGGGCCGGCGTTGACCATGATGATGATCGCCCTCGGCCGCTCCAGCGAGGCGACGAAATCCTGCACCGACTCTGCGGGAATGAATGTTCCCTCGTTGCCGTGCTCGGCGATCAGGCTGCGGGTCCGCTCGAACGTCCGGTTATGCACCGCGACCCGGTACCCGTGCCTGGCCAGGTTGCGAGCCAGGTTGCGGCCCATCACGCCGAGCCCGGTGACGCCGATCTGCGCGGTCTGATCAGACACGGGACCTCCGGGATGTGACGGCTCCGGTTTCGCACTCTATCTGGCGGCCGATCTTCCCAGCCGCCCCACACGCCCTACTGCCGGAGCGGGGAGCCGGCTATCCTGGGCCGGTCATGATGCGCCTGCTGCTTCTTCGCAGCCGCGGCGAGGCCCGGTAGGGTCGGCCCCTCGCCGCGGGGTGTTGTGCTGCCGCCGACCGATTTCCGGTGACCTCGACAGGAGCAGCATCAATGAATTCGCAATCCCCTTCCGGCATGCCGTGCCATCGTTACCGCCGGTTCCCGGCCGTCGACCTGCCCGACCGACGCTGGCCGGGCAGGACGATCACAGCCGCCCCGCGCTGGCTGTCGACCGACCTGCGCGACGGCAATCAGGCGCTGATCGACCCGATGAACGCCGCCCGCAAGCAGGCGATGTTCGATCTGCTGGTCAGGATGGGCTACAAGGAGATCGAGGTCGGCTTCCCGGCCGCGAGCCAGACCGACTTCGACTTCATCCGCGACCTGATCCAGTCGGGCTCTGTGCCGGACGACGTCACGATCTCCGTGCTGACCCAGGCGCGCGAGGAACTGATCGAGCGCACCGTCACGTCCCTGATCGGAGCCAGGCGCGCGACGGTGCACCTGTACAACGCGGCGGCCCCGATATTCCGCAGCGTCGTCTTCGGCTGGGACGGTGACGGGCGCGAGGAATGCAAGGCCGTGGCCACAGGCGGCACCCGGGCCGTGATGAAGTTCGGCGAGCAGTACCTGTCGGACACCGACCTCGGCTACGAGTACTCGCCAGAGATCTTCATGGACACCGAGCTGGACTTCGCGCTGGACATCTGCGAGGCAGTAATGGATGCCTGGCAGCCAGGGCCGGACCGGGAGATCGTGCTCAACCTGCCGTGCACGGTCGAGCGGTCGACTCCCAATGTCTACGCGGACCAGATCGAATGGATGAGCAGGAACCTGTCCAGGCGCGAGCACATCGCGCTGTCCGTGCACACGCACAATGACCGCGGCACGGCCATCGCCGACGCCGAGCTCGCGGTGCTGGCCGGGGCGCAGCGGGTGGAGGGCTGCCTGTTCGGCAACGGCGAGCGCTCGGGCAATGTGGACCTGGTCACGCTGGGCCTGAACCTGTACAGCCAGGGAATCGACCCGATGATCGACTTCAGCGACATCGACGAGATCAGGCGCACGGCCGAGTACTGCAACAGGATCAGCGTGCACGAGCGGCACCCGTACGCCGGTGACCTGGTGTATACATCCTTCTCCGGCTCCCACCAAGACGCGATCAAGAAGGGCTTCGACCGGCTCGACGAGATCGCGGCCGCTGCCGGGAAGCCCCCCAGCCAGATGCCGTGGGAGATGCCGTACCTGCCGATCGACCCGAAGGACGTCGGCCGCTCCTACGAGGCCGTGATCAGGGTGAACTCCCAGTCGGGCAAGGGCGGGGTGGCCTACATCATGAAGCACGACCACCACCTTGACTTGCCGCGCCGGCTCCAGATCGAGTTCTCCCAGGTGATCCAGCGCCGCACCGAGAACGAAGGCGGCGAAGTCGACGCCGCCCAGATGTGGGCAGCCTTCGAGACCGAATACCTAGCGCCCGGCGCCTTCGAGCTCCTCAGCTTTAGTTCCACCGGCGAAGACGGCACAGAACGGATCGCCACGACGGTCCGCGCGTTCGGCGTTGACCACACGCTGGCCGGCGTCGGCAACGGCCCCATCGCCGCCTTCTGCGATGCGCTGTCGGCCCTCGACATGGGCCTGGGCGGCGTGAGCGTCCGCGTACTCGACTACGCCGAGCACGCGCTCAGCGCGGGCCGCGACGCCGAAGCAGCTGCCTACCTCGAGATCGAGGTCGGCGACCGGGTCTATTGGGGCGTCGGGATCAGCGAGTCGATCGTCCGCGCCTCGCTCCGAGCCGTGATCAGCGCTGTCAACCGCGCCGCCCGGCGGATCGCGACAGCGTAGATCACGCGATTAGCGGGGCCCAGGTATCACAGGCTTTATCGCGAAGGATTAGGGGTGCTAGATGACCCCAAAGTCTTCGAGATCATGGATATGCGGCTTGGCGGGCGGTTGCAAAAAGACGTTGCCGCCGCCCGGTAAACTGGCCGCATGCATCCGCTCCTCTCGTAACGGGACGCCTACGCCGCTGGGCGGCGTGGGCCTGTTGGTGTCCTAAATATCCCGGATATCCCGGATATCCCGAGAGTTCCGTTAGAGAGTTTTGAGAGCGAGCGAATTCCGATGATCACCGTCACCGACCTTGAACTGCGCGGCGGCGCGCGGCTGCTGGTCGATCACGTGTCGTTCCAGGTCGCGCGCGGCGACAAGATCGGCCTCGTTGGCAGGAACGGGGCAGGCAAGACCACGCTGCTGAAGGTGCTGGCCGCCGAGGGCCAGCCAGCGGCGGGTCGAGTTCAGGGCAACGAGACGATCGGCTACCTGCCGCAGGACACCAGGTCCGGCGATCTCGACGCTGTGGCCACCGACCGGATACTCCAGGCTCGAGGCCTCGACGAGGTGCTGGCCAGTATGCGGCGGGCCGAATCGGGAATGGGCGATGCCAATCCGGCCAAGCGTGATGCCGCGGTCCGCAGGTACGGCCAGCTCGAGGAGCGGCTCACCGTGCTCGGCGGGTACGCCGCCGAGGCCGAAGCGGCGGCGCTCGCGTCCAGCCTGGGCCTGCCTGCGCAGGTGCTGAGGCAGCCGCTGCACACGCTCTCCGGCGGCCAGCGGCGGCGGGTGGAGCTGGCCAGGATCCTGTTCGGCGGCGCGTCCACGCTGCTGCTCGACGAGCCGACCAACCACCTCGACGCGGACTCGGTTACCTGGCTCCGCGATCACCTGCGCGGCCACCGGGGCGGCCTGATCGTGACCAGCCATGACACAGACCTGCTCGAGGCCGTGGTGACCAAGGTATTCCACCTCGACGCCGATCGCGCCGTCCTGGATGTCTACAACGTGGGCTGGAAGGCGTACCTGGATCAGCGCGAGACCGATGCCAGGCGGCGGCGCCGCGAACGCGTCAACGCGGAACGCCAGGCGGTCGCGCTGCAGTCTCAGGCGGACAAGATGCGGGCCAAGGCGACCAAGGCGAAGGCCGCGCATGCCATGGCCAGGCGCGCGGAGCGACTGCTGGCCGGCGTCAGTGCCGACCGTCGGCCAGACCGGGTGGCCAGGCTCAGGTTCCCCGAGCCTGCGCACTGCGGGAAGGTGCCCCTGGTCGCCTGCGGCCTTTCCAAGTCATACGGCTCGCTTGAGGTCTTCACCGATGTCGACATGGCGGTCGACAAGGGCGCCAGGATCGTCGTGCTCGGGCTGAACGGCGCGGGAAAGACCACCCTGCTGCGGCTGCTCGCCGGGGTGGAGCGACCAGACACCGGTGCGGTGCGGGCCGGCCACGGCCTGCGGATCGGCTATTACGCGCAGGAACACGAGACCGTGGATAACGCGCGTACCGTGCTGGAAAACATGCGAACTGCGGCTCCCGACCTGTCCGATGCGGACCAGCGCGGCATCCTCGGCTCGTTCCTGTTCTCCGGCGATGACGTCGCCAAGCCAGCGGCAGTGCTGTCCGGCGGCGAGAAGACCAGGCTGGCCCTGGCGCTGCTCGTGGTCTCGGGCGCCAACGTCCTGCTGCTTGACGAGCCCACCAACAACCTCGATCCTGGCAGCCGCGCCGAGATCTTGTCGGCCCTGCGCCGCTACCGGGGTGCGATCGTGCTCGTCACCCACGACGAGGGCGCGGTGGACGCGCTCCGTCCCGAGAGGGTCCTGTTGCTGCCTGACGGTGTCGAAGACCTCTGGAGCGCTGACCTGGCTGACCTTGTCGCGCTGGCGTGAACCGCGGGACCTGACCGTTCGCATCGGGTGAGGTCATAGATAGGCGCGGTGATGGTTGTCAATTGTCCCGATCTTTTGCCGCCGTGTGGGTAGCCGATCACGGGTTCTTGCGTGATCATGGCCAGATACGCAGTTCGGCAAACGGCAGTCAGCGGCCGCTTCAGTTCTCCGGGAGGAAGGCGTGACCGAGACCCTCAAGAAGGGCACTAGGGTGACCGGTGCCGATCGCACTAGGCTCGCTTCTGACCTGCACAAGCGGTACAGCGCCGGAGAGAGCATCCGGGCTCTGGCCGCATCAACGGGCAGGTCGTACGGATTCATCCACCGGATACTCGCCGAGTCTGGCGTGGCGCTCCGCAGCCGCGGCGGCGCGACCAGAGGCCGGGCCAAGGGGTAAGGCGTGCCGGACAGCCAGGTCGAAACGAGGCCTGGCGGACTGCGGCTCGCGATCGACGGCGAGGTCGCGACCGTGACGCTGGGGCGGCCTGAGCGCAGGAACGCGATGACTCCGGCCATGTGGCACGGCCTCGCCGACATCGGCGCCAGCCTGCCGCCGCAGGTCAGGATCGTGGTGGTGCGAGGTGACGGGCCCTCGTTCTGCGCCGGAATCGACCTGAACCTGCTCGCCGGCACCGGTGCAGGGGCCGACGAACCGATCGCCAGCCCGAACGACCATGATTTCGACCAGAAAGTGGCCGGCTACCAGGCCGGGTATCTCTGGCTGCGGGATCCGAGTATCGTCTCCATCGCCGCCGTGCAGGGGCACGCGATTGGCGCAGGCTTCCAGCTCGCCCTCGCCTGCGACCTGAGGATCCTCACCGAGGACGCCAGGCTGTGCATGAAAGAGCCTGCCCTCGGGCTGGTACCCGACCTGACCGGCACGAAGCCGCTCGTCGACATCGTCGGCCTGCCGCGCGCCATCGAGCTGTGCCTGACCGCGAGGACGGTGATGGCGGCCGAGGCATTGCTGCTGCGCCTGGCTGAGCTCGTCGTGCCAGCAGCCGAGCTCGACGCAGCCGTCGCCGATCTGGTCGCCGCGCTGCTCGCGACCGACGCCGCCGCGGGCAGGGCAACCAAGGCACTGCTCCAGCAGGCTAGCGGCCGCTCGCTGGCCGAACAGGCGGCGGCGGAACGGCGAGTCCAGGCCGAGCTGATCAGGAACCGCGGCCGCCGTTCGCCGTGAGCTGACCGGGAAGTTCTGACGGTTCTCTGAGGTTGCTCCGGCATGAACTATGCCAGCTGGCACGCGATGCGGTCCTTCTCCCGCGACCGCTCGATCACAGAGCAGCGGATCAAGCCAGGAACTGTCCGCCGGATCATGTCCTATGCGCGCCCGTACCGCCGCGAGCTAGTTCTGTTCCTCATCATTGTCGCGCTCGACGCTGGGATCACCGTCGCGGTGCCATTGCTGCTGCGCAGCCTGATCGACAACGGCATCCTGCCGCGCGACAAAGGCGTCGTGCTCGCCATCGGGGCGGCAGTTATAGGCCTCGCGCTGTTCGATGCCATGCTGTCGATCGGCCAGCGCTGGTACTCGGCCAGGATCGGCGAGAGCCTGATCTTCGACTTGCGCACCGAGGTGTTCCGGCACGTCCAGCGCCAGCCAATCGCGTTCTTCACCAGGACGCAGACCGGCTCGCTGGTGAGCCGGCTGAACAGCGATGTGATCGGCGCTCAGCAGGCCCTGACCTCCACGCTCTCGTCCGTCGTCGCCAACGTGCTGTCGCTCGCGCTCGTGCTGATCGTGATGATCTCGCTGTCCTGGCAGGTCACGCTCGTGGCGCTGGTGCTGATCCCGCTGTTCATCCTGCCTGCGCGGCTTGTCGGGCGCAGGCTGCAGCGGCTGACCAGGGAGTCGATGCAGCTGGATGCCGCGATGGGCTCGACCATGACCGAGCGCTTCAACGTGGCTGGCGCGATGCTGGTCAAGCTGTTCGGCCGGCCTAGGGAAGAGGCCGAGGTCTTCGGCAACCGGGCGGGCCGGGTCCGTGACATCGGCGTGCAGACAGCGATGTACGGGTCGACGCTATTCATCGCGCTGACGCTGCTCGCGTCGCTGGCGACCGCCGCGGTCTACGGCCTAGGCGGCATCCTCGTCATCGACAACTTCTTCAAGATCGGCACGCTCGTCGCGCTAGCCGCGCTGCTCGGCAGGCTCTACGGGCCCATTACGTCGCTGTCCAATGTCCAGGTCGACGTGATGACCGCGCTGGTCAGCTTCGACCGGGTCTTTGAAGTGCTCGACCTGAAGCCGCTCATCGAGGACGCGCCTGGCGCGGTACCGCTGCCTGCTGGCCAGACCGCGCCAGCGATCGACTTCGACCACGTCTGGTTCAGGTACCCGACGGCGTCCGAGGTCTCGCTGGCCTCACTCGAGTCGATCGCGCTGCCCGTACCCGAGCGGACCGACGCCAACGCTGACGTGCTGCGTGACATCAGCTTCCATGCCCCGGCCGGCCAGCTGACCGCGTTGGTCGGGCCTTCCGGCGCGGGCAAGACCACGATCACGCACCTGGTGGCCAGGCTTTATGACCCGCGGTCGGGAACGATCAGGATAGGCGGCAGCGACATCAAGGGCATAACCCAGGAGTCGCTGCACGACGCGATCGGCGTCGTGACCCAGGACGCGCACATGTTCCACGACACGATCAGGGCCAACCTCAGCTACGCCAAGCCGGGCGCCACGGAGGCCGAGCTGGTGCGGGCGTGTGAGGCCGCGCAGATCTGGCCGCTGATATCGACGCTTCCCGACGGTCTCGACACGGTCGTGGGGGACCGCGGCTACCGGCTGTCGGGCGGCGAGAAGCAGCGGATCGCGCTTGCGCGGCTGCTGCTCAAGGCGCCCTCGGTGGTCGTGCTTGACGAGGCGACCGCGCACCTGGACTCCGAGTCGGAGGCCGCGGTCCAGCGAGCACTGAATAGCGCGCTGGCCGGCCGGACGTCCCTGGTGATCGCGCACCGCCTGTCTACGATCATCCAGGCCGATCAGATCCTGGTCATCGACGGCGGCAAGGTCACCGAGCGCGGGACGCATGAAGAGCTCCTGGCCGCAGGCGGCCTGTACACCGAGCTCTACCACACCCAGTTCGCCAGCCAGGAAAAGGCAGTACCGGCTGCCGCGGCGCCACCTGTCGGCGCGAGCGCTTAGGAGCCCGGCCCTAAAGCGTGCCGAAGAGCCCGCTGGGGTCCGCAGCCTTACCTGGCCCGGCGCCGATGCCACACTTGATGCCAGCCATGCCAACTCGCCCGCGCCCCTACATCCTGGTCGTCAACGGACGGAAGGTCCGTCAGCCTGTCTTCGTGATCGGCGCACCGCACTCCGGAGCTGACCTGCTCACGCGCACGCTCAAGCGGACGCCGGGGTTCCACTTCACCGTGGGCCAGCCAAGCGTTCTCAGCGTGGTATTCGCGTTCGCCCGCGCGCCGTCCATCTCTGAAGGCAGGGGACAGGCCGCGGCGAAAGTCCTGCGGGACGCGTTCGCCCAGGCCTGGCAGGTCACCGCGCACGCCTGCCTGACGTGCAGTCCCGAATGTCAGGGCGCGATTACCAGGCCGGCAGCAGGAACCTGCGTGGACGAAAGGGCGATCAGCAGGTACGGCGACGCGAGCCCGGCGCTGATCTACTGCGCGGAAGGCCTGGTGGACGCCTTTCCAGACGCCCGGATCGTTCAGATTGTGCGCGATGGCCGCGCGGTCGTGGCCGCCATGCTCTCCGATCCGCAGGAGCTCGCCTGGTTCAGGCGCGGCGTGACCAACGTCGATTCCGAGTTCCCCAACCCGTTCTTCGGCGTCGAGACCGAAGAAGATCGTGCCGCCTGGCCGGCGCTGTCGGCCGCTGGCAAGTCCGCCATGCGCTGGCGCGGCGCGGTGCACAAGATGGCGCGGTTGCGTAACAGCCTGAGCGCCGACCAGCTGACCACGTTCCGTTACGAGCAGGTCATCGGTGAACCGCAGGCTACCGCAGTCGCGCTCGCCGCGTTCATTGACGGCAACCTCCCCAAGATCGAGGTTCCGCGCGGTCAGAAGAACCCGGAATCCTGGCGGCGGCTGCTCAGCCCGGAGCAGCTCGCTGAGATCGAGAAGGTCGCCGGCCAGCAGCTCCGCAGAGTCGGCTACGGGGGCTAGCGCGATGCGGGCGGCGAGCCAGCCATGGCGCGGCGCGAGTGCCGGCGTTCGTGGTTCTCCAGATTCAGCGCGGCGATGATAAGCGGGAAGTGGCTGAACGCCTGCGGGCTGTTGCCGACATGGCGGTGATACCGCGGGTCGTACTCCTCGCTCAGCAGCCCGATGTCGCTGCGCAGCGCGAGCAGACGGTCGAACAGCCTGGTGGCCTCATCCTCCTCGCCGATCAGGTGCAGCGCGTTGACCAGCCAGAAGCTGCATGCCAGGAACGCGCCCTCGCCCCCAGGCAAGCCGTCAACCGATGTGCCCCCGGTCCCGGCCTCGGGCTGGGAGTAGCGCGTCAATAGCCCGTCGCGGGTCAGCTCGCGCTTGATCGTGTTGACGGTGGAGATGAGCCTCGCGTCGTCCGGCGGCAGGAACCCGACCTCAGCCATCAAGAGCACCGCCGCATCGAGCGAGCTGCTCCCGTAGTACTGGGTGAACGTGCCCCGGCTCGCGTCGTAGCCCTTTTCGCACACCTGGGCGTGGATCGCGTCCCTGGTCGCGCGCCACCGCCGCAGCGTCTGCTCGGGCGGGAACGCCAGCCCCGCCTCGGCCAGCTTGATCCGCCGGTCGAAGGCCACCCAGGCCATGACCTTGGAGTGCACGAAGTGCTTCGGCCCGCCGCGCACCTCCCAGATGCCCTCGTCTGGCTCCGTCCAGTGCTTCTCAAGGTAGGCAAGCAGCTGGTCGAGCAGGCTGGCCGTATGCCGGTCGAAGCTGAGCCCGGCCTGCCGCGCCAGCATGATGGTGTCCACGACCTCGCCATACACGTCGAACTGGACCTGCTTGACCGCGTCATTGCCGATCCTGACGGGAACCGATCCCTCATACCCGCGCAGCCAGTCGGCGCTCCACTCGGTCAGCCGGCGCTCGCCGGCCACTCCGTACATGATCTGCACGTCCGCGGCAGAGCCGGCCACGGCGCGGCCCAGCCAGCGGCGCCACGCCGCAGCCTCATCGACGTAGCCGGTCCGCAGCAGTGCCTCGAGCGCCATCGTGGCGTCCCGAAGCCAGCAGTACCGGTAATCCCAGTTCCGCACTCCGCCGAGGTCCTCGGGCAGCGACGTCGTCGGCGCCGCTACGATGCCCCCGGTCGGATCGTAAGTCAGGGCCTTGATCGTGATCAGTGACCGCACAACGGCATCCCGATACCGGCCGTGATAGGTGCACCGGGAGACCCAGTCCGTCCAGAACGAGGCGGTCTGCTCGAGGCACTCATCGGCATTGACCACGGGCGCCGCGCCAGGCAGGTGCGAGGGCTGCCAGGTCAGCGTGAAGGGCACCCGCTCGCCGGCCCGGACCACGAAGTCCGCGTGGTGCGCCATCTCGTGCGCGACCAGCTTGACGGGGGTCCTGATCCAGACCGAGTCGGGGCCGGCGACCGCCCAGATCGCGTCGTTGGCCCGGCGCACCCAGGGCACGACCCGGCCGTAGCCGAAGCGCATCGTGATCATGCTTTCCATCTCGACCGCGCCACTGACGCCCTCGACGATCCTGATCAGCACCGGGGTGTCGTCGCCTCGCTGCGGCATGAAGTCGATGACCTTGACTACCCCGCCGACCGTCGTCCACTGGGTCTCTAGGATCAGCGTGTCGTCCCGGTACTTCCGCTCGACCTGCCCGGCCCGCGATGGCGGCCCCTCCTGCACTGTGGGATTCAGCCGCCATTGGCCGTTATGGCTTTCGCCGACGATCGCCGCGAACACGGCATCGGAGTCAAAGCGCGGCAGGCAGAGCCAGTCGATCGATCCCTCCCGACTGACCAGCGCCGCCGACTGCATGTCACCGATCAGGGCGTAGTCCTCGATCAGCGGATAGACGGGCGCTCCGGATGGCCGGGGGGCGCCGGTGGCCCCTGGGGATTCGGTGGCCCCTGGGGATTCAGTGGCCCCTGGGGATTCAGGGCCCGCGGGGCCGGCCTGCTGCATCCTGTCACTCCTTACGGGTGCCAGCTCGTTACACGTGCCAGCCTGTCATGGCGATGCGGTCATGCGCCTAAGCTTTGGGCTGTGTCAACTACCCGGGTCCGGCTTGCCGCATGCGCGGTCGCAGTGGCCGGCCTGGTCAGCGGCTGCGCGCAAATGAACGCGGCGCTGGGCCAGCAGTGGGTGGTCGTGCAGTTCGCGTCCAACACCACGCTTGGCGCCGCGCGCCATGCCACTGCGGCCTGCTCGCACGTGCCCGGCCTGCACCTGCTCCCGGTAAAGCCAACCTCGCCAGGCGGGGTCGTCGGCTCCGCCCGGTTCAACGCCACTCAAGCGAGCGACGCCGACATGGCCAGGCTGCAGCGCTGCCTGCAGCGATTTCCGTCCGTGCAGGGTTTCACCTTGACCGACGCAGGCGACAACTGATCCAGGGCTGGATCACCGCCTTACCAGTGCCGACAAAACCACTGACCTGCTGACGGACGCTTTACCGCGCCTGGCCGCGGAGGCACCTCAAGCGCTAAGGAACTGCGGCCCAGGTTTGGACTTTGATAACTTCCTACTTTTCAGATATAGATATAAGGCTAGTATCTAGATCGACAATCACGGGAGGTTCCTTGATGAAGCGAGCGCTCATCGCTACGGGGGTGGCAGCTGCGACGGCACTGGCGGCCGGCTGCACCTCGTCCTCAGCGGCAAGCCCGGCAACAGGCTCCGACTCAAATGCCCAGGTCGTCCTGCGGCTCGGCTTCCTGACTAACATCACGCACGCTCCGGCGCTGATCGGGATAGCGAAGGGCTACTTCGCCAAGTCGCTGGGCAAGAACGTCAAGCTCGAGGTCAAGCCCTACAGCACAGGAACCCTGGAGGGCACTGCGCTGCTGGCCGGTCAACTTGACGCGGCATACGTCGGCCCGAACCCCGCGATCAAGGCGTGGCAGACCTCCAGCGGGAAGCTGATCAAGGTCATCTCCGGCGCGGCCTCAGGCGGCGCGGCGCTCGTCGTGAAGAAGAGCATCAACAGCCCGGCCCAGCTGAGAGGGCAGAAACTGGCTACCCCGTCGCTCGGCAACACCCAGGACGTGGCCCTGCGCTACTGGCTCAAGCAGCACCACCTGACCGCCACCCAGACCGGCGGCGGCGCTGTCCCGGTCACGCCGATCACGCCCAACTCCGCAGCGGTGCTCCAGTTCAAGTCCGGCCAGATCGCCGGCGGCTGGGAACCCGCTCCCTATGACATCGAAATGGTACAGAACGGCGGTCACGTCCTGGTCAACGAAGCGTCGCTGTGGCCCAAGGGCCAATTCGTCACGACGAATCTGGTGGTCACCCAGCAGTTCCTCGCTGCGCACCCGTCCGTCGTGAGCGGCCTGCTGAAGGGACAGATCCAGGCGAACAGCTTTATCCACGCCAACATGCCTGGCGCCGAGGCGGCGGCCAACAAGGAGCTGACCTCGCTGCTCGGCAAGGGCCTGGACCCGGGCGTCCTGTCGGCCGCCTTCAAGGAGATCACGTTCACGAACGACCCGATCGCCTCCTCGCTCGCCGCTGACGCTCAGCACGCCGTTGCAGTCGGCCTGCTCACGCCGGTGCATAACATTTCGGCACTATACGATCTGGGCCCGCTGAACGCGATGCTAAAGGCGTCCGGACAGCCGCAGGTCAGCTCGTGAACGTGCTGCAGCGGAATGGCGCTACCTCCGACCCGAACGCCCTGCTCAACGGCCAACGGCCGGGCGAGGCTGTGCCGGGCACGGGGGGCACCGGGGGCACCGGTGCTGCCATCCGCCTCACCGAGATCTCCAAGGTCTACGGTCGCGGCCCGGGCGCGGTGCACGCCGTCGACCGGCTCTCGCTGACCGTCGGCGACGGCGAATTTGTCTGCCTCGTCGGCGCGTCGGGCTGCGGGAAGTCGACGCTGCTGTCGATCGTGGCCGGCCTGGACATGCCAAGCGCCGGGCAGGTGGACACGGGCGCGCGGCGGGTCGCGCTCCTATTCCAGGAGCCAGCCCTGTTCCCGTGGCTGACCGCGCAGCGGAATGTCGAGCTGGCGCTGCGAGCCCTGAAGGTGCCGAAGGAGCGGCGCCGGAGGCGCGCCTTCGAGCTGCTGGAGACCGTGCACCTGGGCGACTTCGCCGACAAGCGGCCACATGAGCTGTCCGGCGGCATGCGGCAGCGGGTGGCACTTGCCCGCGCGCTGGCCCAGGACGCCGACGTGCTGCTGATGGACGAGCCGTTCGGCGCGCTCGACGCGATGACGCGTGACCTGCTGCACGACGAGCTCGAGCGGATTTGCTCGGAGCGCTCGCTGACGGTGCTGTTCGTGACGCACAACGTCAGGGAGGCGGCCAGGCTCGGCGACCGGGTCGTCCTGCTCAGCAGCCGGCCTGGCCGGGTGATCGAGCAGTACGACGTGCCGAGGACCGGGCCGCGGCGGATCGACTCGGCCAGTGTCGCCCAGCTGGCCAGCACGGTAACCGACAGGCTGCGGGAGGAGATGAGGCGGCATGGCTAGCACGCAGACCTCCGGTGCGCCGGGCGCCGCGACCCAAACCTCGGCGATCACCGGTCTCGACAGCCTGGAGCTCGGCCCGGTCAGCACCGGCCGCTCGCCTTGGAGGCTGGCCAGGAAGGCGTGGACGGCTATCTGGCCGAAATTGCTCGCGATCGGTCTCGTCCTAGGCGCCTGGCAGCTGTTCTACCTGAGCAACTTCCACGGCGACACCGCCATCGGGCTGGTTAAAGGCCCGGGCACCGGCCTGGCCAACCTGTGGGACCAGCTGCAGCACGCCCAGCTCTGGCAAGCGATCGGGAACACCGCGCAGACCGCCGTCACCGGCTACCTGCTCGCGCTTGTCATCGGATCGGTAGTCGGCGCGGTCGTGTCCCGGATACCGCCATTGCGCGCGGCAACGGGGTCGATCATCAGCGGGTTGCAGACGATGCCATCGATCGCCTGGTTCCCGTTCGCCATCATCCTGTTCGGCACGTCAGTCTCGGCGATCTTGTTCGTCATGGTGCTCGGGGCGGCGCCCTCGATCGCCAACGGCCTGATCACCGGCGTGGACTACACCCCGCCATTGCTACTGCGGGCGGGCCGGACCATGGGCCTGCGCGGGGTCGCGCTGTATCGGCACCTGATCCTGCCGGCCTCGTTGCCCGCCTACCTTGCCGGGCTCAAGCAAGGCTGGGCCTTCGCCTGGCGCAGCCTGATGGCCGGCGAACTGCTCGTGATCATCATCGGTCACCTGTCGCTCGGGATCCTCCTGAACAACGCGCAGGACAACCAGGACCTGAGCGCGGCGATCTCGATCATGATCGTGATCCTCGTGATCGGCATCGTGGTGGACACGATCTTCACCAAGACGGACCTGGCGGTCAGGCGCCGGCGCGGCCTGCTCACCGACGCTCCATCGGCCTGACCTGGCGATTCGCCCCGGGGGCCCGGCCGCTTTACCTGGCGGCCGGGGCCTCCGCCAGCACCCGGTCGCTGTGGGTGTAGACATTCATCGATTCGCCGCGCAGGAATCCGACGAGCGTCAGGCCTGCCTGTGCGGCAAGGTCGGCCGCCAGCGACGACGGTGCCGAGACGGCGGCCAGGACGGGGAACCCGGCGAGCACAGCCTTCTGGACAAGCTCGAAGGACGCGCGCCCGCTGACCAGCAGCACGCAGCCGCGCATGGGCAGGCGGCCCTGCCCCAGCGCCCAGCCCACGACCTTATCGACGGCGTTGTGCCTGCCCACGTCCTCGCGGACGGCCAGCAGCCCGCCATCGGGCCCGAACACTCCTGCCGCGTGCAACCCGCCCGTGCTGGCGAATACGCGCTGGGCCGCGCGCAGCGCGTCGGGCATCGACGTCAGCCTGCCAGCCGGGATTACCGTGTGGTCTTGGTTAATGTCCACCGATTGCGAAACGAAAAGCTCGGCGGTACTCGCCTTCCCGCAGACGCCGCACGCGCTGGTGGTCATGAAATTCCTGCGCAGCGCGGGCGTCACGGCCAGGCCCGGGCGCAACTCAACGTCGACGATGTTGCCCGTGCCGTCGTGCCCGGCATGGCCGCAGCCCGTCCCGTCGCAGACCTTGATCGAGGCGATGTCGTCAGCTGAACGGACGATCCCCTCGCCGACCAGGAACCCAGCGGCAAGCTCGATGTCATCACCGGGCGTCCGCATCGTCATCGTCAGTGCCTGGCCGGCCACCCGGATCCCCAGTGGCTCCTCGGCGGCCAGCAGGTCCGACCGCTCGGTCAGCTGAGGTTCGCCGTGCGGGTCAGCCATGCGAATCCTGCGCACCCGCCGCCGTGCTGTCCTGCCGCTCATCGCCGCTCCCGCCGTCGCCGCCCATACAGATCTGAGGCTATGCGGGCGGCCACGAGCCCGGCCAGCCGACCGAGCCGCTCAGACGTTGTGTACCTTGCGTTTGTGCAGCACTATGACGTGATGGCGCAGTCAACCAATGGCCGCGGCGGGCGGCACGGTCGTCTTCGCAGGGCCAGTTACCACCACGGCGACCTGCCTAATGCCCTGGCCGACGCGGCGACCGACATGGCGCGTGCCGGAGGGCCCGACGCTGTCGTGCTGCGCGCCGCCGCCAGGGCAGCCGGCGTTTCCGCAGCCGCGGCCTACCGGCACTTCGCTGATCACGACGAGCTGCTGGCCGTGGTCAGGCGGCGCGCACTCGATGCGCTGGAAGCGGCCATGCGGCAGAGCCTGGATTCGGTTACCCCGATGCCAGACCCCGCCCAGGAGTCGGTGCAGCGTCTGCGCGCGCTCGGACTGGCCTATATCAGGTTCGCCCTCACCGATCCCGGCCTGTTCCGCACCGCGTTCTGCCCACCCGAAAAGCAGCGGCCTGACACGGCCGAGCGGATGACGGCCGAAGGGCCTTACGCGCTGCTCAGCGGGGTGCTCGACGAACTTGTCGAGCTTGGCGTGCTTGACCCTGCCAGGCGGGCAGGCGCCGAGATACCCGCCTGGGCGGCGGTACACGGCCTGGCCACGCTGCTGCTCGACGGACCGCTCGCGCTGATCTCCGCCGAGGAGCGGGCCAACGCCATCGAGCGCACGTCCGAGTTCGTGCTGAACGGCATCCAGGGACCCCAGCGCTAGGACCCGGAGTCCGCGCGGCCGCAGTGGTGCTGATCGCGGCCGCGGTTCTCACCATCGCGGGAGCTAGGCCGACAGGGGTGCCGACCGAGGGGAGCAGCAGGCCGGGCCAGGCGCGCAGGGAGCCTGCGCTGCGGTAAGTCTGGTCCTGCAGGTACTAAAGTCCAGTTCGTCAGCGAGCCGGCCAGGGCGCGCCTGCCTTCGGCCGGCTTGCATTCGTGCCTACCTCGCCGTTGCCAACCTCGCCGTCTCCGAGCTGACCGTCGGAGCCAGCCCTGCCGTTGGAGCCGAAGTTGCCGTTCGAGCCGGCCTGGGCATTCTGGCTGTGCTGGCCAGAACCCGCCAGCGGACCGCCCCGAAGCACGGCGTCGGCGCGGGCGAGCAGGGCATCGACCGGGCTCTGGGCCGACACCGGAGCGAGCCGACGGCGCGGGCGCGCGCGCCAGGCCCTGATCGCAGCGGCGAGCAGGCCGAGGTAGATCACGGCGCCGACCGCTACCCAAAGGTTCCAGGTCAGCAGGTTCCAGCCATGCACGACCATGATCTGCGTCACCTGAGGCGGCTTCACGAACCAGCCGAGCAACCCGCGCCGCGGCACATAGGCCTGCGGGCCGCTGAATTGCCACGGCCAGGCGGCCGTAACGGCCGCGACGAGTACGATCGCCGCCACATACGCGATGCGGGCAATAGGACGCGCCTTCATGGCCAGCCCAGCGAGCATCGCGAGAGCCGGCACGAGCCACACCCAGTGGTGATCCCAGCTGATCGGCGAGACGAGCACGCTGGTAATGCCGACCAGCGTCCAGCCCTGCACCTGACGTCCGGTCCGGCTAAGCATGGCGCCGCCGACCAGGCCGCCGGCCGCCACGACGAGCGCCAGCGGCAGCCACACCGGCTGGGCCGGGGCGACGGTCCCGTACAGCCGCGCCAGCGTGCCGAGGAGCGACTGGTTGACCAGCGAGTGGACGCTTCCGGTCCGGCCGGGCCGCATGAAGTACCCGGTGAGCCAGTACGAGGCGGAGGGCGCTGGCAGAGCGATGAAGCCCGCCACGACCATCGCGATGAACGTCGCCGCCGCGATCGCCGCCTGGCGGACCTTCCCGGCGAGCAGCAGGTAGGGGATGAAGAGCAGCGGCACCAGCTTGATCCCGGCAGCGATGCCGATGCCGATTCCCTTCCATCGCCTCGCGTCCGGCCTGGTGAGGTCCCAGACGACAAGCAGCATCAGCAGCGGCTCGATCTGGCCGAGGTACAGGGCCTTCACCACCGGCTCGATCCACAGCGCCAGGGCGCTGACCGCGAGCGTTGCCGCGAGCCGGCCGGCCCCCCGCCGCCCCATCGCGCCTAGCGTGAGCCAGGCGGTCAGCGGAATTGCCGCCAGGCTGGCAATCGTCATGATCCAGCGCAGTATCCAAAAAGGGATGAGCGACCCACCGGCGAATACCAGCGCCGCGAACGGGGTGTAGGTGAACTTGACGCCGACCTTCAGTTCCCACGTGTAGAGAATCGAAGGCAGCTGCCTGGTGATCAGGCCGGAGTCGTTGTAGACATTGAGGTCGTACCAGGTCAAGACCTCGTGCCCGTGCACAGCCTGGTCAACCAGGTAGGCGGTGAGAGCGAACGCGAAGAGCAGCGCCGCGAGGATCAGCCCGCCGCTGCCGAGAATCCGGCGCCACGGCAGCTGCCGCGGCCGGCCTCGGCCCACCGCATCTGCCGGCTCCATCTCGGCCTGTGCCTGCACGCTCCGATCCTCCTTGTCCTTGGCCGGAGCCGGTCGCGGCACTGCACTGAACGCCATCGACGCGCCTCTTGCGCGAACATTCGTCGCAAAGTTAGACGAGCGGCAGCCGCCGCTTGTTGCATCCGGCGGCAGCTAGATCGCGCCGTTGCGGAAGGCCACCGGCATAGTCTGCCCGATGTTGTACCAACCGTGAGGCCAGCCTGCCCCAAAATTTCCTAAGGTAACTACGTAGTGTGACCCTCATATGACGCTGATGACACTGTCGCGGCGCGGCACGAGCTCGCCAATCACCGGCGCGCCCGGAATCTCCCCGGCGATAAGGAGGCCGCCGGATGTCTGAGCGTCGGCGAGGAGCAGCAGCACCTCATCGAGCAAACCGCTGAAGTCCGCGTGCGGCGCCACCCAGGCCAGGTTACGCCGGCTGCCGCCTGGCAGGTGGCCGGCCCGCTGAGCCGCCAGCGCGCCATCGATCACGGGAACTGCCCGGTGATCGATCACCGCGCTCACGCCGCTCGCCCTGGCGAGCTTGAAGGCATGTCCGAGCAGGCCGAAACCCGTCACGTCCGTGGCGCAGCCCAGGCCGGCCCGCAGGGCCGCCCGGCTTGCATCCGCGTTGAGGGTGGTCATCACCTCGACGGCCGCCTCGCTGACCTCGCCAGTCGCCTTGTGCATCGCGTTGAGGATGCCCGAACCCAATGGCTTAGTCAGCGAGAGCGGCAGCCCAGCTGTGCCCGCGTCGATCCGCAGCAGCCGGTCAGGGTCGGCCAGGCCGGTCACCGCCATGCCGTACTTGGGTTCAGGGTCATCGATGCTGTGCCCGCCAGCGACATGGCAGCCGGCCTGCCTGGCGATTTCCAGGCCGCCGCTGAGCACCTCGGCAGCCAGATCCGCGCTGAGCACGTCGCGCGGCCAGCCGAGCAGGTTGAGCGCGACAAGCGGCTCGCCGCCGACCGCATAAACGTCTGAGAGCGCGTTCGCCGCGGCGATCCGGCCGAACGTGCGCGCGTCGTCGGCCACCGGGGTGAAGAAGTCGACTGTCGCCACCACGGCCCTGGTGGGGCTGATCCGTACCACGGCCGCGTCGTCGCCGTGCTCGACCCCGATGAGGAGATCGTCGGGCCGGTGCTCGGGCACCAGCCTGGCCACCGCCTCCTCAAGCTCGCCCGGCGGTATCTTGCACGCGCACCCGCCACCGCGTGCGTACTGAGTGAGCCTGACTGACTGCTGAGTCTTCATTGCTGAACTCTAGCCAGCCGGCGGCTTGCGCCGTCGGCCGCCACATGGTGGCATATCGGGCAGGTGCAGCAGCATGACGGAGGACGCAGTGACTAATCCAGTGATCGAACAGCGCGCGGACATTGAAGCGCAGACGGCGGGCCTGACGCTCTGCGGGCTGCTGCTGCGGACTGCCGAGGACTACGGTGACCTTCCCGCCTATTCCGACCGCGACGGCGACGCGGCCTGGCAGACCCTGACCTGGCGGCAGTTCCGCGATCAGGCACTGCGACTCGCGGCCGGATTGGTCAGGCTCGGCCTCAAGCCCGGCGAACGAGTCGCCCTGATGCTCCCGAACAGGATGGAGCACGTGCTCGCCGACCAGGCCGTGCTGCACGCGGGCGGCGTTCCCGTCACGTTCTACGCGACGCTCGCACCCGACCAGATCAGGTACGTCGCGGCCGATTGCGACGTTCGGATTGCCGTTCTGGACGGGACATCGGAACTAGCCAGATGGCAGCCGCTGCTGGCCGACCTGCCGAGGCTGACTCACGTAATCGTGCGCGACGCCGCCGCGTTGCGGGCCGATGACGCGCACCTGAGCTGGGCAGCGTTCGCCGCGCTTAGTGAGGAGGCGAGCCAGTCCGATGCCGCCGAGGAAGTAAGCCGCCGGGTTAGCGCGATCCGCCCAGCGGACCCGGTCACGCTGCTGTACACATCGGGCACCACCGGCAACCCCAAGGGCGTCATCATCACCCACGGCAGCGTGCTCTATGAAGCCACGACGGCCGAGATGTCCGGCGCCACCATGAAGCACGTGCGGTGGGTCTCGTACCTGCCGCTCGCTCATATCGCCGAGCGGATGTTTAGCCTGTACCTGGCGATCTACAGTGCGGGCCACTCGTACTTCTGTCATGTCACCACCGACCTGGTAAAGGTCGTCGGGGAGGTGAAGCCGACGGCGTTCTTCGGCGTGCCGAGGGTCTGGGAGAAGATCCAGGCCGGCCTCCATGCGCTGCTGACGCTGGAGCAGGACGAGGCCAAGAAGGCCGCCGCGGCAGCGGCTATGGAGACCGGCCGCGAGTACGTGCTGAGCTGTCAGTACGGCAACACAACATCGGAAGAGCTCGCGGCCAGGTTCGCCGAGGCCGACGCGGCCGTCCTGACGCCGATCAAGAGCCTGCTCGGCCTCGAGCAGGCCGTGAACGTGGTGAGCGCGGCGGCGCCGCTGCCGCCCGAGGTGGCCGCGTTCTTCGCGGGGCTCGGCATGAAGATCCTTGACGTGTACGGGATGACCGAGACGACCGGCGCGTTCACTACTAACACGCCGACCGCCTTCAGGCTCGGAACTGTTGGCCGCCCGGTGGCCGGCATCGAGGTGCGGATCGCCGATGACGGCGAGATTCTCGCCCGCGGCCCGCTCAACACCCCTGGTTACCTGAACCTGCCAGAACAGACCAAGGCGCTGCTCGACGAGGACGGCTGGCTGCACACCGGTGACATCGGCACGATGGATGCCGACGGGTTCGTCTCGGTGGTGGACCGCAAGAAGGAGCTGATCATCACCTCGGGCGGCGAGAACATCTCGCCAGCCGCTGTCGAGACTGTACTCGTCGCCAACCCGCTGATCGGCCAGGCGCTGGCCTTCGGCGACCGGCGCAAGTTCGTTGTCGCTCTCCTTACGCTCGATGGCGAGGTGGCCCCGGCCTGGGCGAAGGCACGCGGCGTAGACGCCGCGTCGCTGGCTGAACTCGCCGAGCACCCGCTCGTGCTCGAGGCCGTGGGCGAAGCGGTCGCGGCGGCGAACGAGCAGCTGGCCAGGGTGCAGCAGGTCAAGCGGTGGCGGCTGCTGCCAGTGGAATGGACGGCGGACACCGAGGAGCTGACGCCGACCTTCAAGCTGAAGCGCCGGGTCATTCATAACAAATACGCGGACGTGATCGACTCGCTCTACGCCGGTGCCGACTGAGCTGACCGATGCCCTGGTCCGTGCCCGCTGCGGGTAGTGTCACCTGCGGAGGCGTCTGGGCACCTGGTGGGCTCCCCGGTCTTCAAAACCGAGGTATGGCGCGCTGCGTCATAGGCGGGTTCGATTCCCGTCCGCCTCCGCTGACCTGCGCGGACACCGTTCTGAGGCTGCCCCTGCGGTGCGCCCGGAGCGGGCCGGATCTCCGCAGGGGTAACGCCTGGGTAACACTCGCTCATGATCCGTCTCCTTCCACCAGTCGTGCGACCGCCTCGGCTGCTGCCTGACGCGCTGCCTGCTCGATGTGGGTGTAGTGAGAGGTCATCGCCTGGTCGGCGTGACCGAGGGTCCTGCGGCGGATCTCCGGGTCGACCGCAGCATCGCGGGCCAGGCTGGCTGCTGAGTGCCTGCCCTCGTGCAGCTTGATCGGCGGCAGGCCAGCCTTCCTGGCCAGCACCTTGAAGTGGCGGGAGACGGCATCGGGCTTCAGCGGCTGACCGTCTTCCTTGCAGAACAGCAGGTCGTGGTCCTGCCAGGCCGTGTCGGCCTCCAGCGCCTGGAGGACCTGGGCGTCATGGTGCGCCTTCAGCAGGTCCGTGGTCTGCTGGTCGAGCCAGATAACGCGCTCGCCTGCCTTGCTCTTCGGCCTGCCCGTGACCACCTCGCCGCCGATCTTGAGGCTGGTCTGCCGTATCCGCAGGAACCCGGCGTCCAGGTCGGCGTCGGCCCACCGCAGGCCCAGCGCCTCGCCGCGCCGCAGGCCTCTCAGCAGCACGAGCCGGTATGCCGGGTGCAGCGGGTCACCCGCCGTGGCAGCCAGGAACTTCCTGGCCTGCGCCGCGCTCCACCGCGTGGCCTCGGGCGTGATCTCCTGCTCAAGCTCGACCGCGTAGGCGGGGTTGAAGGCCAGCCGCCGTGTCTTTCTGACCTCGAAGTTGGCGAACTCCCGCAGCGCCGCATAGACCCGGTGCTGGCTAGCCACCCCTACCGGCCGTGGCCGGTCACGGACGTCGCCGTCGACATGCACGAAGGCCCGGCCGTCGCCCTGCTGGGCGCGGATCCCCGCGTTGATGTGCTCGATGCGCTGGAAGACGGCTGCGCAATGCACGCCCGACAGTCTCTCCAGCGGCACGTCGCCGATCGCCGGTATCAGCCAGTGAGCGCCGATCTGCTCAAGCCGCGCCCGCGCCGACTGGCGGAGCTTGCGCTTGCCAGCCAGCCAGGCCGTCCATGCCTCACCGAAGGTGACGCCGGACGAGCCCGGATCCTGCCCGAGCATCAGCCGACGCCGAGGACAGCGATCAGCGCGGCTATGGCGATCTTGGTTCTCATGTCTGCTTCCTCAGGGGTGGGGGTGCTGCCTCATGGTCCCGTGCCGGACCGGCTGGCGATAGTGCTGTGGCCAGCCGGTCCGGGCCGTTCTGGTTACCTCTGGCTGATGCGCTGCAGGAGATCTGAGGCGCGGCGGAAGAGCAGCCCGGATGACGATCCCGCCTTCCAGCCGACCGATGTGCCGGGGAGACGGCCTTCAGGGAACCGGTAGAAGCCGTAGCGGGTGTCCGTGACCTCGACCACCCGGCCTTCGTAGAGCAGCTTGTCTCCTGCCTCGACGTCCTCGGCCAGGACGTTCTCGGTGGTGATCGACGGGCCGGAGACCCAGCCGGGGTCCTGGCCGCTCACCGGTCCGCCTCGGCTTCGAGGTACTCGGCCAGGTGCTCGGCCGAGTCGGCGTTCAGCAGCTTCTTGTGGTCGTCGCGCCGTCTCGCGCACCAGGTCGGACCTCCGACCACCTTGCGCACGATCCAGACTTCCCAGTTGGGCCAGTCGCTCTGTAGCTGGGCGAGGGCAGGGTCACTAGGGTCTTCCATAGCCAAGGGCTCCGTCCTTGGTCAGGCCCCGGTTTGGTGTGTGAGCACCGGCCGGGGCCGCTTTGCTTGACACCTGCAGGCTAGCAAGCTTCTAGAAGCTTCTGGAAGGCTACGGAGCGTTTAGGCTGGTCACATGAGCCCTATGGTGCTGACTGTGGACGTGCCGCCGTTCAAGCCGACACCGCTGCGCCTGATGTACGAGCAGGTCGCAGAGCACATCGCCGCCCGCATCGAGGCTGGCGAGCTTGCACCCGGCACCAAGATGCCGCCCGAGCGAGACCTCGGCATCCAGTACGGCGTGGCCTACAACACGGTCCGCAAGGCCATGGAGATCCTGCGCGAGCGCGGCCTGATCGTCACGATGCACGGACGCGGGACCTACGTCGCCGAACGCTGAGCGTGGGTGGAAGCGCAACCATTTCGAGCTCGTCCGTGAGCTCGAGTTCGCCGTCGCCGTTGTCGAGCTCGTCCGTGAGCTCACAGGAGCTCGAGCTCCTCGAGCCGCACCGTTTCGGGACTGACCCTCGAGGATCGCGGCTGAGGTCCGAGCTCGCCATGCTCGAGCACGGGGGGCGAGCTCGAGGAGTTTCACCGACGTGATCGAGATCAGCGTTGCTCGAGGCGAAACCGCCATGCTCGAGCTTGTAACGCTGGATGACGACTGGGGTGGTCCCTCGAGGAGCTCAGGGACGAGCTCGGAACGCAGTGAACGACACAGGAGTCATGATGTTTCCCGACTTTCAGTCGGGTATGTCGGGGCTACCTTTGACGGCTACCAGAGCTTCTTGTTCCTTGCTTACCGCTGGAGGTCGCTAAGTGCTTAACCAAGATGGAGCCCATGAGATAGCGGTGGCATTCCTAGAGGGCGAAGTGCAGCCGAAGGTAGACGAGGAACTCGTAATCACAAGCATTCAGGAATATCCAACTTGCTGGGTCGTTACATACAATACTCAGACATACGTAAAAAGTGGAAAAATCAGTCATTCCCTGGCAGGGAACGCTCCTCTCATAATTAACAAACGTACCGGTGCGGCACGTATCGGGCTAACGAGCACGCCAATAGATAGCCAACTTGACCCTTATTAGCCGCTGAAGATGGCCTGTCGGGGATCGCGGCCTCGAGGCAGAGCTCAGGGACGAGCTCGCGCTTGGTGAATCCGTGTCCCCTCGACGAGCTCAAGCTCCGGCCCTCGAGCTCGAGGACCCGCGAGCTTGTCGAAGAACGGCGATCCCGAGCTCGAGCCGGAACGAGGAGCTCCTCGAGGAGCTCGAGGCGTGGACAAACGGAACGCCCCGCCAATCCGGAGACTGACGGGGCGCTCCCTAGCTGATCTACTTCCAGCCGAACAGCCACCGGATGGGCCAGGGGATCAGCCTGCGCCACAGGTAGCGGCGGAGCCTGCGCCCGGACATCGGCCGGTAGTAGTTACTGCGCCTGTGGGGCATCCTGCTCACCTCCCGTCCGGTGCCCGTTGAATCCGGCGAGCCCGGCCAGGTGCTCCCGTACCTGCTGTGCCTTGGGCTGACCCACATGCATCTCGCGCCGGATACGACGTACTCCCGGAACCGTGCCAGCCGCGAGGTCATCAGCGAAGATCTCGGCCGCCCGGTCGGCGTGACCGTTCAGCCCGGCTGGCGGTTCGGGTACGGTACCTGGCTGCTCGGATGCAGGTGCGGCCGGTCGCTGGCGGGTCATAGTGATCGCCGTCTCAGCGGCCACCACGAACGCCACCGCTGGCCAGCCGGACAGCAGGGCTCCGGGCCAGCCGTGCGCCACGCCGTAGCCGACGTTGCAGGCCAGGGTGGCGATGACTGCCAGGACCAGCCCGGTCCGGGCCAGCCACGGTGCCGAGACCCCGGTCCGGGCCGCCCGCAGCATCACCAGGCTGGACACCGCGACCAGCCCGTCGATGGACACCGGCAGCAGGTAGGCAGCCAGGGCTGGCTGGCCATAGCGGATGGCCAGCGCGACGACATGCTGGTAGCTGATGACCGCCGCGATCGCCGCAACCAGCAGGACCGCCGAGGCGGTCAGGATCCTGTAGCGATCGGTCATCGCGACCACCCCGATGTCAACACTCGGGTAACAGCCGTACAGGCACTCTCAGTCCACCGCTGTCCGCGTGTGTATCCTCTGACCGTGCCCTGAGCAGGCAAGACAGGGTTGCAGCCGGTTGACCTGCAGGGGAGTGATCGCGGTTGAGCGGTCTTCAAAACCGGCGGGCGGCGCTCCGCGTCGCCGGCGGGTTCGATTCCCGTCCGCCTCCGCCAGCCATTCAACCGACCAAGGACGCCGGCTACGGCGCCGGCTCGGCCGGATCTTGCCCAGAAGGCCGCTCGATGGCCGTCGTGGATTCTGGCACCGTCTGATCGGGGTATCCCGGGTACTGCGCGGGCGGGAACGGGCTCGGCGACTGCGGGTACTGGCCGGGCGCCGTCACGTCGCTGGTCAGCCCGAAGGGGCCTTGCTGCCGGTACTGACCAGCGGCCGGGTACTGCTCCGTCGCCGGGTACTGGCCGGCCGCCGCCGGGTACTGCGAGGTCGGGAACGGATCCCGGCCTGACGGATACTGCGACGCGTACTGCGGCTGGCCGTACTGCTGGGCCGTCGTGTCCTGGCCGGCCTGGTATGCGCCCAGGCCGGCGATACCGGCTGCGTCGCCAACGTCGGCAGTGGGCCCGACGTAATCCTTGAGCGCGGTGATCGAGAAGCGCCCAAGCGCGACCGCCGCGAAGAACACGATCAGCGCGCCGACCCCGGTAAAGAACGCCAGGCCGGTCAGGACCTGAGCGGACGCGCCAGTCCTAATCGGCGTGCCGACCGTGATCGAGGCTGCCTGGCTGGCCGGCAGCAACTTGACCAGCGCCGCGCCAGCTATAAGCCAGACACCGCCCAAGGCCGCCACAAATGCGCAGAACCCGCCGAACGGCCTGTTCCTGGTCATGGCCACGATCAGGCCGGCCAGCAGGACAACGGCACCAGGCAGAGCCGACAGGTACAACCTGCCGGAGGTGTACTCCCACGCGCGATCAGGGGTGAACCCGAAGCGCAGCGACGGCCCCGCGAAGGGTGCCAGGCCGGCCCAGGCGCCGAGCAGGATGAGCGCGAGTCCGCACAGGCTGCCCCTGCTTCGCGGTGTCTGCACGTCATCAGCCATGTTCGTTCACCTTCTTCGCATCAGTGGATCAAGCCTGGCACATCGGGACGCATGATGGGCCCAACGAGTCCAGGACGCGCGTGGTGTCGCCCACGCGCCTCAGCCGGCTGGTGGCTGGTGCTAGGCCGGCAGCGGCTGGCTAAGGTACCAGCGTATCCCTGCCGCGAGGTATGGTCGCGGTCGTGGAGGACGCCCGCAGGCTGGTGCCGCGCACCGATGCCGTCCTGGCCGATCCGCGGCTGGCGGCGGCAGAACTGCGGCTTGGCCGGCCGCTGGTGCGAGAGGCGGTGCACCGCGCACAGCAGCGGGCCAGGGATGGCCAGATCCGGCCTGACGAAGTGGCGGCAGCGGCCGTGACCGGGCTGCCGCGGCTCGCGGCCAGCCTGACGCCCATGGTCAACGCCACCGGCGTTCTGTTGCATACCAACCTCGGCCGGGCGCCGCTGTCGGCCGCGGCCCGCGAGGCCCTTAGCGCCGCCGCGGGATGCACCGATCTTGAGTTCGACCTGGCGACGGGCGCCCGCGGCCGCCGCGGCGCGGCGATGCTGGCGGCACTGGCCAGGGCCGTGCCGGACGCGCAGGCCGTGCATGTGGTCAACAACAACGCGGCCGCACTCGTGCTCGCGGCCACCGCGCTGGCGGCCGGCCGCGAGATTATCGTCAGCAGAGGCGAGCTGATCGAGATCGGCGACGGCTTCAGGCTGCCCGATTTGCTGGAGAGCACCGGAGCGAAGATTCGCGAGGTCGGCAGCACCAACCGGACGTCCGGGGCGGACTACGCGGCGGCTATCGGGCCGCGAACGGGGTTCGTGCTGAAGGTCCACCCGTCCAACTACCGGATCGACGGGTTCACGGCCAGCGCCGGCATCGACGAGCTCGCCGGGCTCGGCGTCCCCGTGGTTGGCGACATCGGATCCGGGCTGCTCGCGCCCCATCCCGCATTGCCCGACGAGCCTGACGCGGCGACCTGGCTCCGCGCTGGTGCCGCACTGGTGACCGCGAGCGGCGACAAGCTGCTCGGCGGCCCGCAGGCAGGCTTGCTGCTAGGCCGCGCCGACCTGGTCAGGCAGCTGGCCAGGCACCCGCTCGCACGGGCATTGCGGGTCGACAAGCTCACCGTCGCTGCGCTTGAGGCAACGCTGGCCGGACCGCCAGCGCCGGTGC
>WNFL01279316.1_pt1 | contig 26744 bp, 25 predicted proteins | sample 5400361 | NCBI WGS metagenome assembly WNFL01 (sample SAMN13153351, study PRJNA577476) | soil metagenome | isolation source: 40 cm soil on Douglas fir-dominated hillslope | place: USA:California | collected 2013-09-17
GGTCCCGTTCATCGGCCCCGCGATCGTGAACCTTCTCCTGGGAGGCCCCATCATCGGCGGCGCGACGCTGTCGCGGTTCTTCGCGCTGCACGTGTTCGTGGTTCCCGGGCTGCTGATCGCGTTCGTCGGACTGCACCTGCTCCTCGTTCTCAAGCTCGGGATCAACGAGTGGCCGATGCCAGGGCGCATCGTGCGCCGCGCGACGTACATCGAGGAGTACCACCAGCTCACGCGGCAGGACGGCATCCCCTTCGTCCCCGCCGCCGTGTGGAAGGACATCATCTTCTCGGGCGTGGTGCTCCTGTCGGTCGCGGTTTGCGCGTTCCTTCTCGGCCCCTTCGGTCCGAGCGGTCAACCGGATCCCACCATCATCCAGACCGCGCCGCATCCCGATTACCCGTTCTGGTGGCTCTACACGCTGCTCTCTTACCTCCCGCCCGCGTCGGAAACACCGGTCCTTCTCATCGCCCCGGCGATCGGGCTCGCCGTCTTGATCGCGCTCCCGTTTTTCGCCGGCGAGGGCGAGAAGAGCTGGAAGCGCAGGCCCATCGCCGTGCTGACGGTCCTGCTCGCAGCCGTGGCGCTGGGCAGCCTCACGCAGCTCGGCGCGTACACGCCGTGGAGCCCGATCATGGACGCGTGGAGCGCACTCCCGATCCCGGACGGATACCTGAAGGGCCGGACCGCCCTCGAGAGGCATGGAGCGCTGGTGTTGCAGCTCAAGCAATGCCGCAACTGCCACTCGCTGGAAGGAACCGGAGGGCTGCGCGGGCCTGCGCTCGACGGAGTGGCCGTCAGGCTCACGCAGGACCAGCTCATCCGCCAGGTGACGGGAACAACCTCAGTCCGGCGGAGACCACCGCGCTGGTCGCGTTCCTCGAGACGCTGCACCCGGCCGGGCAGGCGCCCGCGCGCAACGCCTCGCAGACCGCGAATCTCCAATAGGTCGACATGCGCTCGCCGGGCATTCGAAACGACTCTCCCGATCCGGCCTCGCGCTGCAGGCCCGGTGCGCTCGTCGCGGGAATCTTCGTCGTCTGGGTGGTGATCGGGTCGCCGCTCTCCACGCTTGACCACGCGCTGCTCACCTTCCACATGGTGCAGCATCTCCTCTTGATGACGATCGCCGCCCCTTTGATCCTGCTGGGAACCTCGCCCGCGGTTCGTCGCATCGGCCGGTCGATCGCACACCCCGTGTCCTGCTGGCTGGCCGGGACGGCGGTGGTCGTCGCCTGGCACGTCCCGGCGGCCCACGCGCTCGGCATGAGCTCGCCAGGGTGGCACCTCGTGCAGCAGGTGACGTTCCTCGCCGGCGGGCTCCTCTTCTGGTGGCCCGTCGTCAACCCCGGCTCGATCTCCGGCAAGTGGGACCGATCTTTCGCTCCCGTCTACTTGTTCCTCGCAACCTTGCCCTGCGACGCCCTGTCCGCGTTTCTCGCCTTCTGCGGTCGCGTGGTCTACCCGGCGCATCGATCCGGGCATGCACACTTCGGCCTGTCGCCCCTCCAGGACCAGGAGCTCGCAGGTGCCCTGATGTGGTTCTGGGTGACGATCGCCTATCTGATCCCGGCGGTCGTCATCACGATCCGGATGCTGTCGCCCTCGTCACGCCGCGTGGGACCACCCGTCCGCCTGCAGCTTCAGCGCGGCATAGACGGCCCGGTTCGCCGGCGTCTCGACACCGACCTCGAGACCTAGCCGCACGACGGCTCCAGAGAGCCAGCCGACCTCGAGCAGGTTGCCCCGCCGCAAGTCCCTGTACATCGAGGACGTCATCCCCGCGGGCAGCGCGTCGGCGACTGCGAGCTGCTTCTCCGCCTCGTCCGGTGCCAGCTGGACGCCCTTGGCCCGCCCTACCGCGACGACTTCCCGGAGGACGTCGTGGAGCATCGCGCGCGTGACGGGGTCCGAGCGCACCAGACCGATCGGCCGGCGCGTGAGCGTGGTCATGGCGGACATCCCGACCAGGAAGACGAACTTCTCCCAGATGGCCCTCTCGATGTCGCTGGACAGCTCCACGTCGAAGCCCGCTTTTGCCTGCTTGCAGACCTCGAGAAAATCTTCCGCGCGGTGCGTCCTCATGCCGTCGAGCTCACCGAACACGAGCCGCGCCATCTGGCCGGTCTGCTGGACGATGCCCGGCCGGTTGACCGTGGCCGCGATGTAGCAGACGCCGCCCATCAGGTGCTCGCGCCCGATCAGGGAAGCCAGCATGCCGTTGGCATCGACCCCGTTCTGCAGCGACAGCACCGCGGTGTTGCGGCCGATCAGCGGCCCCAGCTGGCGACCCGCCTCCAGGGTGCTCCAGAGCTTGACGGTGAAGAGAACGAGGTCGACGGGGCCGACCGACGCCGGATCGCTGACCACCCGGACCGGTTGCAGGTGGAGGTCGCCCCGCGGGCTCTCGATCTTCAGGCCCGACTCGCGCATCGCGGCGAGCTGGCCGCCTCGGGCGATGAAGCTCACGTCGGCCCCGGCCTTGACGAGGCGACCGCCAAAGTAGCTTCCCAGTGCGCCGCTGCCCATGATCGCGATCTTCACGATCGGCAGGGAATGCAGTCCAAGTGCCAATCCCCTCGCGACCTGCGATCGGGGGGCGCCGCGAGCTTCCCGGGCGGTCGCTTGCGCAGGGTGTCGAAGCCATTGGCGGATCGACCGACGTGGCTGTCGGAAAATGATCTACCGCGAGCTCAAGTCCTGGGTGCCCGAACGCCGCCGGACCGTGCTTGCGCACGTTGGCCTGGCCTCAGCACCGGCCCTCGACGCATCGATCGGGCCGCCGAGGCATCGACTTGAGCAACCCGACAGGAGGATCGATGTACCCGACGAAGAACGATCTACCGGAAGCAACCCGGCGGCAGATGATCGAGCTGTGCAACGCGCGGCTCGCCGACGCCATCGACCTGCAGACCCAGACCAAGCAGGCGCACTGGAACGTGAAGGGTCCGAATTTCATCGCCTTGCACGAGCTGTTCGACAAGGTGAACGAGGACGTCGAGGACTACGTCGACCTGATCGCCGAGCGGGCGGTCCAGCTCGGCGGAACGGTGGAAGGGACGGCGCGCTCCGTCGCCAAGCGCTCGACGCTCGCGGAGTACCCCGTGAAGACGGGGACCGGGCGCCAGCACGTCGACGCCCTCTCCTCCGCGCTTGCGGCGTTCGGCAAGGCCATCCGCAGTGCCGTCGATACGAGCGATCGGGTCGGCGACGACGACACCAACGACATCTTCATCGAGATCTCGCGCGGCGTGGACAAGTGGCTCTGGATGGTCGAAGCGCACCTCGCCCCGAACGAATAGCGGGCTCCGCCGGGCGTCAGGGCGCGACGAATCCGGGGAAGAACCGCGGGTTGAAGCGCACCGCGTCCGGCACCGGGAACGGGAACCCCACCACGATCGCTTTGCCTTGCACCTGGTCCTGGGCGGTGCAATTGGAGGTGCAACGCTTCGCGGCCGGAGCGATCTCGGTGGCGTCCCCGCCCATCACCTGTCCCATCCGGCCGCCGGTCTCGACGCTCCACTGCGATAGGCCGCCGCAGTGGCTGACCGTCCCAGGGTGCAGCGGGTTCGGAATGCTGTTCGTGCAGTCTTTCACGATCCGCGCGGCGGCCTGTGGGCTGTCGCGGCCCACGAACTTGCTGGAGACGTCGTTGGCGAAGTTGGTGCGCTGGGTCACCGTCACCGTGCCGTCAGGGTTCGCTCCGGCGCAGACCACCGGCGTGCCGTCCGGCAGGATGCCTGAGCAAGGAATGTTGAGACCGAGCAGGACGCGGACGTTGGGATTGTCGAAGTAGAAGACGCCGTCCGCCAGCACGTGGGTGAAAACGGTCGCGGTGCCGTCGGCGCGAGCGGGCTCTACCTGGAAGATGCCGCCCTCGGCGCAGTCGTTCGCCTGGATCTTCATGGAGAGCCCGAACCCGGTGCGCTCGATGTCCACCTTTTGCCGGTCGAGCCTCACCGAGATGTCGCTCGTCAGCGAGAGCCCGCGGTGGTCGGGGATCTTGCTCGCGAAGACCGGGGTCGGCTTGCCCCCCGTGATGTCGCGCGGGTTGGGAGCGCCGGTCAGCTTCCAGTCCCGGATCCCGAAGGTCGACGACTCCACCGTGAACTCCATGTATCGGCCCTTGACGGTGAAGGTGCTGCCGACGCTGCTCGCTCCCACCACGGTCCTCTCATCGCCAGAGAGGCCCAGAAGAGTGAAGCCGCCGCCATCGCAACTGGCGTTAGCAGCGAACGCCTGGGACGGTATCAGGGTCACCGCGGCGAGACAGATCGCCGCCGCGGCCATCAGGCCCGTGCGCCCTTTCCTGCAGCCCACGTCGATCCTGGCTAGCGCCTCTCCGATCCTTCGTACGGTCACAGCAGACCTCCCCGTTTCTCGCTGCGTGGCACTGCTTCCGGCAACCCGGTGCCGCCATGAGACCCCGCCCTCGCGTGGCGCGGGACAGGATTCCGACGAAGGGCTTCGCCGCTGCGACGAAAGGTCGCTGGACGGCGACGACGGGAGAACCCACCGATCGCCTCGCCAGCGGGTCCGCGGTCGCGCCGCGCCGGAGACGGGCCGCGAAAAGGCGACGAGCGGCCAATTTCACCGGACGGGCATCGCAGCGCCCGCGGAAGCCGCAAGTACACTCGAGGCATGGAGCTCGTCCCAGAGATCACCGCCGGCCGGAGGACGCTCGGGATCTGCGTGATGACGGTCGTTCCAGTGCTGCAACTGGTCACCGAGTACCTCGGGACCGGAGACCGCCGGCGCGCCATTTCCAAGCTCGCCGTCACCGTCATCGGACTGCCCATCCTGATCCAGGGATCGTCGGCGGGCCTTCGCTGGGCGGCAGGCCGTCGGTCGGGACCGCTCGTGCTGCTCGTCTCTGGGATGCTCTTCGCCGGAACCCTCTACGCCGTGCTTCTCTACGCGGTGTATCGGGCGGACTCCTTCTTGGTCACGTCGCCGCCCCTGCCCGGAGCATGGGCTGGGCCCGCTGCCGCCTTGCGGGTGGGCTTCGCGATGGGCTTGACCAACTTCGGCCTCTGGGCGCTCGCCTTCGTCTTCCCCTTCGCGCTCGAGGACGCGCGCTTCCGCGCCCTGGAGGCCCGACAGCTCTACACCGCGGCCGAGTTGGCCCAGCTCCGCTCGCATCTCGAGCCGCACTTCTTGCTCAACACGCTCAATGTCATCGCCGGGCTGGTGACCGAGGACCCGCGCGCGGCGCGGCGCCTCCTCGCCTCGCTGGGCGGCCTCTTGCAACATTCGGCCCGCGACGAAGGCGAGATGCAGACGCTGGGCGAGCAGATCGACTGGTTGCGGCGCTACGCGCACATCCTCGAGGAACGGCACGCCGGCCAGCTCGCATTCCGGTGGGAAGTGGATCCGGGGACGCGTGGAGCGCTCCTGCCACGCCTGCTGCTGCAGCCGCTGATCGAGAACGCGGTCAAGCACGGGGCGCTCCTGCGCAAGAACGGCGGCACCATCGAAGTGCGAGCCGAGCTCATGGACAAAAGGACGCTCGTCTGCACCGTCGAGGACAATGGCCCGGGGATGCGGGAGGAGGCGGCGCGGCCCGGGTCCTTCGGCTTGCTTTCCGTGCGGCGGCGGCTTGCCTTGCAATACGCGAAGCGGGCCAGCTTGCGGCTCGAGTCTTCGCCCTCGGGCACGCGCTGGATCGTGGAGATCCCCGTCGAGGAGGCCCGCCCATGAGCCGCCTGCGCGCGCTGGTGGTGGAGGACGAATGGCCGGCGCGCAATTATCTGGTCGGCCTCATCGAGACGACGCAGCTGGCCGAGGTGGTCGGAGCGGTCGTCGGCATCAGCGAGGCCCGCGAGGTGCTGGCGACGCTCCCGGTGGAGGTGGTCTTCGTCGACGTACAGCTCTCGCGCGGAGAGAGCGGCCTCGAGCTCGTCCGGTCGCTGGCTGCGTCGACCGATGCACCGCCCAACGGGCACTCGTGGAACGGCGCCGCGCGGCCCTCGTTCGTGCTGGCGACCGCCGTCGGCCGGCACGCCCTGGAAGCCTTCGATCTGGGCGTCGCCGACTACTTGCTGAAGCCGTTCAACGAGGATCGCGTCGAACAATGCCTGCGCCGGCTTCGCGAGCGGCGGCCGAACGGCGGTCCCGGCCCGCTTCGCGTGGTGGCGCGGCGCAAGAGGAGCCTCGTCTTCCTCGACCCGGCGGAGATCTGGGCCTTCGAGGCCTCCGAACGCTTGAGCTTCGTGCACTCCAGCCAAGGCAAGTTCGACATCGATCTGTCGCTCGCCGCCATCGAGACTTCCTTCGGCCGATATCTCATCCGCGTCCATCGCAACTGGCTCGTGAACCTCGCCTTCGCAAGAGAGCTGGAACGGGAAGGCAGCGAGACGACGCTGTTCGTCGGCGCGTCCATCGGTGACGAGAGCCACGGCGTCCGCGTCCCCGTGTCGCGCGACCGCGCCCAGGCGCTGCGCAATGCGCTGCTGGCGAACGCGACCGGCGTGCGCCGCTTCTAGGTCGCCATCAGCGGTGCCGGTCGGCGATCCCGTGGCCCTCGTCGCTGAGATCCGACCCTCCGCCGGATCCAGGCAGCCCTCCTCGCGTCCCGCCGGTACTCCATCTTCATGGACCGGGAGCGCACGATGACGGATGCAACAGGAGTGAAGACGATCCTCGTGGTCGACGACGATGATTCGACGGTCGAGTTCCTCGCCCAGCTCCTCGAGCTGGAGGGCTATGCCGTGACGACCGCATCGAACGGCCAGGAAGCGCTGGAGCGCGCCTCCCGAAACGTGCCGGACCTGATCGTCACCGATCAGATGATGCCAGTCATGACCGGGGCAGAGTTCTTTCGCGCCTTGAAAAAGAGCGCCCGACTTGGCCAGGTCCCCGTCATCCTGGTCACGTCCGCCCCGCCGCCAGCAGCCTCCGATCTCCGGTGGGCGGAGCTCCTCCGCAAGCCTCTGGACCTCGAGCACTTGTTGCAGGCCGTCCAGCGCGTGTTCCGCGAGGGCTGTGAACGATCCGCCCTGGGTTGATCGCCGGTGGGCACGCCAGGGTGGCCTCAGAAGTGGAACCCGTAGCCGAAGAGGACGGTCGAGAGGCCCAGCAAGGACAGCCCGCCCAGCGCGATCCCGAGCAGGATGAAGGCGAAGGGCACGTGGACGAGCATGCGCAGGAGCGGGTTCTCCCAGCGCTTGTGGTGCAGGACGGGCAGGAGGATGAAGCCGAGCGAGAGGCCCATGAACGAGATCTGGAACGTCTGCAGGCAGATGACTGCGAACGCGACGCCACAGAGGATCTCGAGCCCCTGCACCGCCAGGTGATCCGGGTGGCTGCCGGCGAACAGACGCGACGCCGCCGCGCGCAGCCGCGCCAGCGCGGAGTCGGAAGTCGCGATCGAACGGCCGTCCCCGCGATCTGCGGTGACGTGGAACACCGCCTTGCCGGTGACCAGGTAGAGAAGCACGCCGATGGAGGAGAGCGGCCCGAGCGTCCCATACGCCGCGGTGCTGTGTCCGAGGAACTTGAGCAGCCGCAAGGGCGTGCGCCACATGTCGAGGATGAAGCAGAGCACGGGGGCGAGCAAGGTGAGCAGCGTGATGGCGTAGAAGTCCGGCGTCATGACGGGGAGGAACCGCGCGTCGAGCAGGGTGAACGGCACCGTCAGCCGGGCCCCGCCCGCGACGAGGGTCATCGCGCGCGCCTCACCGAAGAGCGCCGGCAAGACCACGTTGGCGTCCAGGATGAAGAGGAAGTAGAGCAAGGAGAGCGGTAGATTGAGCGTGGGGAAGAGAACGTCCAGCTTCTCCACCAGCGGGATGCGGCGCGAGCGCAGCGCCCGCCCCATCTCGCGGAAGAGGAACTCGCAGGTGCCGCGGGTCCACTTCATGTGGCGGATGCGGAAGGCGCGCATCGTCTCGGGGAAGTCCTCCTGGCAGACGACGTCCTCCGCGAAGTGGCCGCGGAACCCGTGCTCCCGGATGCGCAGCGCGAACGCGAGGTCCTCGCTGACGATCTCCGGGAAGCCTCCCACGATCTCCCACGCGGCACGCCGCAGGAGCGCGCCGTGCCCGAGCAGCATCACGAACCCGTAGCGATTGCGCAGGGGTTGGTACCAGCGCCAGTGCGAGTCGATGCCTGCCCCCAGCGAGGCGCTGAACGCGCTCGGCGCGTCCGGGTTGTACCGGTGGCTGGCCTGCACGAACCCGCACCCCGGGTCGGCGGTGAGCCGCGGCGCCAGGCGGGCGAGGAAGTCGGGGGGCAGGATCTCGTCGGCGTCGGCCAGGGCGAAGAGCGGCTCTCTGGCGACGTTCCGGAGCGCGTGATTGATGTTGCCGGCCTTGAACCCGCGGCGGTCGGGCCGGCGTACGACGAGGACGCGGCCGGGATGGCGGCCGGCGAACCGGTCGACCTCGGTGCGAAAGGCCGGGTTGGAGCTGTCGTCGAGGATGTAGACGGTGAAGCTGGGATAGTCCTGGTTCACGCAGCTCAGCGCGCTCTTCTCCACGAAGTCGTTGCACGTCGTGTAGAGCAGCGCGACCGGCGGCGCCTTCCCCGCCGCGATACCCGGCATGGCTTCCGTCCGCCGCTGCTGCCGCCGATAGATGACGGCGAACACCAGCACGCCGATGTTGAACAGCCCGTACAGCCAGGCCAGCTCGGTAAAGCCGATGAAGAAGGCCAGCGCGGCCCAGCCGAGCGGGCCGCCTGCCATGCCGAGCAGGCTCGCGAGCCGCGGATGGAACCAGGCGAGCGCCAGCAGCCAGACCCCGAAGACCGCGAGATACATGTGCGGCGAAGCGCCGGTGACGGCGGAGGCAGGGGAAGGCGACGGATCGTCCCCGATCCCGGACCCGGGGGCGAGGGGCAGCGAGATCACGCGGGCGCGGGCGGCGCTGGTCTGGGACGCGCTCACTGGCGGCCCCCGACGCTGAAGGAGAGACCGAGCGCGTACGCCGTCGTCGCGGGCCCGACCTGCGGCCGGTCGTACTTGACGAGGACGTGCGCACGCAGCGGACCGCCCACCGGCGCGGAGGCGCCCGCGTAGGCGCTGGCCAGCGCTCCGTCGAACGCGGGCGTGGGGCTGAAGGCCTTCCCGGCAGCAATGCCTGCCCCGAGCTCGACGTCGCCCCGGAACCCGTACGTGGCCGCCAGGAGACCCCGCAGCTCGTGCTCGCCCGGCGCTCCGCTGCGCGCGTAGAAGACGGTCGGCTCGAGCCGGAGGCGGTTCCCGAGGGGCACCTGCACCCCGGCATGGCCGCCGGCCTCGATGCGCCCGTCGCCGCGGGGACCCAACCATCCGCCGGCCTTGAGGCCGACGCGTTCGCCCAGGGCCATCGCCTGCTCGGCCCGCAGCAGCCGCTGGGCCACTCCGTCGGGCAGCGTCCGCCAGCCGCCTTCCAGCCGCGTAGTGAAACGGCCGCCCCAGGTGAGCTGCCCGCCCGCGAAATAGGTCGGCACGTGCAGGCCGCGTCGGGCGAGACCCGCGGCATCGAGGCTGAGGCTGTCGTCGAGCTGGAACCAGATCCGGACGTTCTCGGTGGGAGCGACGCCGATCTCGGCGAAGCGCAGGCCCACCTTGCTCGACCCCTCGAACTCGCTGAGGCCGCCGAAGGCGATGGCGTCGAGCCGCACGCTGCCGGTGCGGATGCTGTCCAACCCGCGGAGCGCGTCGGGGCGACCTGGCTCGAGCGCGAGCGCGCGGGCGAAGGCCTCGCGCGCTTCCCGGTGCCGGCCTGCGGCGACGAGCGACTGACCGAGACCGACCTGCACTTCCGCGCTCGGCGGCGCGTCCCGCGAGATCGCCTCGAACCTGCGGGCAGCCTCCGGTGCATCTCCTCGCCACAGCGCGACGTACGCGAGGCCTTTCGTCGCGTCGGGCTGCCCGGGCGCAAGCTCGAGCGCACGCCGGAACTGCTGCTCCGCCTCGGGATACTTTCCAGACCAGGCGAACGTGTATCCGAGCCCGGAGAGCGCGCCGAGGTTGCCCGCATCCGCCGCGAGCACCTCGCGGAAGTCGGCCTGGGCCTTCTCGAAGTCGTGCTGGAACGCGCGGACGTAAGCTCGGCCGAGCCTCGCGTCGAGGCGGCGTGGGTCGGCGTCGAGCAGCCGGTCGTAGGCGGCCTCCGCGGCCGTGAGCTGCCCCGCCGCGACGAGCCGCTGCGCAGTTTCGAGCTCGGTCCCGGCCTGGACCGCCTGCGCCAGTGCAACGAGGACAAGCGCAAGGAGAAGCGACGCCCGTCGCGTCGCGACCGATCGGATCGCATACAAGGTGCACCTCCGCTTCGAGGATCTGACGAGCGGTGCTGCCTGACACCGCGCGTTGTGACCGCGGCGGTGCGTGGCGTGGAACACTTTTTTCTTGCGAAGCGGGGAACCCGCCGGCGCATGCGAGACTCAGCTCGCGAGGCGACGTTCCAGCTCAGGCGTCAGGGGAAGCCCGGCGAGACACGGGCAAGAACGAGCCACTCGCTCAGCGGCACACGGCGGGGTCAGCTGCCGGCGATGGACGCCGCATGAGCCATGCTGCGCGCTGTCCGCGGTTTGCGGAGCCCCACGAGAACGCCGGCTGCGAGCAGCAGCAGGGCCACAGGCGCGAGCAGCCCGTTCCAGGGAAACGCAGGCGGAACAGGGCGGAGTCCGTCTCCAGTGAGGACGAACGCCGCCCAATGGCGGGGATGCTGGAGCACGGTGCCGGAGCGCAGGAAGCGAAGCTTGGCCAACCGCAGCGCTTCCGCCTTCGGCTCGCGCCTGCCCAGCTGGAAATAGAACTGCTTCATCAGCTCGGTGGTCGGCCGGTCCGCGACGCGCCAGAGCGTGGTCACGGTCGACCGCGACCCGGCGGAGAGCAGCGCGCGGCTGAAGCCCTGCAAGCCTTCGCCCCGGATCACCTTCCCGCGCTCGGTGTCGCAGGCGGACAGGGTGGCGAGGTCCACGCCGCGCAGGTCCAGGTCGTAGACCTCCTTGAGGAACAGATAGTCAGCAGGGTCCTCCGGCCGCTCCGCCGTGAACGCGATGCGCGATCTTTCCGGGTTGGTGTCGTCCGCGGTGGCGTGCGTGCTGAGGTGGAGCAACGGCACGCCCCTCGCGCTCCCTTTCAGCAGGTACTTCTTCGCGTTCCCCGCGCCCAGGTGGAGCTCCGCGCGGCCACCGCCGATCCGCGCGATCTCGCGCACCTCCTCGGCCGAGGTGACCAGCCGCCCGCGCAGCTCGTCCGCCGGGATGGCCTGGGAGAGCACACCCGGGCCACGCGCGGAGACGAGCGGATCGCCGAATGCCAGCAGCCGCCGGTCCCAGGGCAACGACCAGGAGTCGCGCAGCCCGGGCGGATCGCGCAGCACGATCGAGGCTGAGGGCACGTAGGAAACGTCGAACCGATCGATCAGCAACGAGCCGGTCTCGCCTGCCGCCTGAAGGGCCTCGAAAGGCAAGGCGCTCAACGCTCCGTCCGGAACGATGATGAGGTGCCGGAGGTCCGGACGTGCCAGCTGGTCGATCCCGGAGAGCAGCCGTTTGCCGAGCTTCTCGGAGGCTCGCCTCCAACCGTCTCCCGACCCGGAGGACAGCTCCTGAGCGAAAGCAGACGCTTCGGCAAGGTCCCCAGGCGAGGTGGGGATGCGCACGATCCCCGATGCCTCGCGCGTGACCCACACCACCGCCGCTGCCCGCGAGGTGACCCAGTACTCCAGGAGCAGCGTGCGTCCGTCGAGCCGCGCCTGCACCGCGGCCAGGGTGGCGGACGCGGCGCCTCCCGCCTGCGCGCGCTCCTGCAGCCGGTCCTGGAAGGTGCGCGCGCGGCTGCGCTCCAGCAGGTTGAAGATCTCCGCGGTGTGTGGCCGCTCGGTGAGCAGCTCGATCAGCGCGTCGTAGACGTCCCGCTTGTCGGCCAGGAAGTCCGTCTTGAGAGTCGACAGCTGCAGCTTGGAGCGGACCGATTCGATGCCGGCGATCGCCTGGCGGAACTGCGCTGCAGCCAGCTCGTCCTGGCCTTTCCTTCGGGCGACGCGGCCCAGCCCATAGAGGGCCTTCCAGCTCTCTTCCTTGGTCCCGAGCTCGGTCGCCGAGGCCAGCGCGGCCTCCAGATCGCGGGTCGCCGCTTCTGTCTCGCCGAGCCGGAGCAGCGCCTCTCCGCGGTACAGGTGCACCTGCATGGCCTCGCGCCGGTTGCCGCTCTTCTCGGCGAGCTCGAGGGCAGAGGTGAAGGCCTCGAGCGCGGCGGAGAGGTCGTCCAGGTCGAGGGCCTGCACGATCCCGATGTTCTTGAGGACGCTGATCTCGCCGTCGAGGTGCTGCCCGCGGGCGAAGAGCTGCTTGGCGGCCTGGTAGGTCTCCAGCGCCTTGAAGGGGTCCTCGAGCCGCCGGTAGAGGACGCCGAGGTTGGTGAGAAGCTGGGCCTGCTCGCTGGGGCCGAGCGCCTGCGGAGACTTCTGCAGCTGCCGGTGGAGGTCCAGGGCCTGCTCGTAACCGCCCAGCCGCTGGAACAACGCGGCGAGGTTGCTGATCGTGAGCCGCTGCCTGCGCGGATGCCACGGCGCTCCGGCTGCCTGGTCGACGCGATCCAGGGCGCTCCGGTACGAACGCAAGGCGTCCAGGTACCTGGCCTGCAGGAAGAAGACGCTGCCGATGTTGTTCAGCTCCTCGACCTCGGCCTCGCGGTCGTCCGTGGCGCGGGAGAGGGCGAGCGCCACCTCGAAGTGCTCGAGGGCCTGCGGATAGTCGCCCCGGTAGGCCTCGGCGGCTCCGATGTTGTTCACCGCGCGCGTCTGTCCGCTCCTGTCGCCCACCTTGCGATACGTTTCGGCGGCGTCGCGGCCCCTGGCGGCCGCGCGATCGTAATCCCCTTGCGCGGTCGCGATCTGGCTGAGGCCGTTGAGCACCGAGCCGAGCTCGGCCAGGTCCTTTCGCGCCTCCAGGTCAGGCAGGAGCGACTCGTACAGCTTCTGCGCCTCGCGAAGAGATCCCTTCTCCTGCAGGGCGCGCGCTTCGGCCAGGCGCAGCTTCGCGGGATCGGCCGGCTCCGCCGCCGCGCGCGCTGCCAGGGAGATGCAAGCGGCGGCGCTGGCGGCGAGCAAGGTCGTCCACGCTCCGGCGGAGCGCGGGCCGCGGCAGGCCGGGCGGGTCAAGGGAATGGCAGCGCCGGGAGCAGCGGGTCCACCGTACCGGCGGCGTCGTCTCCGACCAGGCCGAGCATTTGCACGGGAGCGCTGGATCGGACGGCCAGGAAGCCGTCGGCAGGCGCCGTCGCGCCGGAGAACAGCTCCGAGACCTCGCGAGCCATCTTGGTGCGCGGAGGCAGCGTCACCACCGTGGAAGCGATGAGCCCTTGGGAGCTCGACCGCAGCTCGACTGTGACGTCGGCGGGTGCCGCGCCGGGGTTCTGCAGGGCCAGGGCGAGGAATTGGCCCGGGGCAGCGGTATTGGTGAAGTAGGCGCCCGATAGCGTCTGCGGTGTGAAGATGGGCATGGTGGCCGCGAGCAGGCTCCGCGTGCTCTGGCCGAGCGAGGCCGCCCGCAGGTACGCGTAATACATCGCCTGCGACTGGTCGGGGTTCCTCACCCGCACGCGCCTGCCGTACAGGTCGGCGGCGTCGGCAATGGTGAGGTCCGCTTCCGTCGAATTGACGATCACCGTGGAAGCGACATGCACGCTGTCGATGTCGATCTGGGCCCCCGGCTGGAAGCCGATCCCCCGGACGACCACCGTCGAGCCTGCGGGAAGCATGCCCGTGCCGGGAAAGACGTCGCTGATCGAAACGGTGCCGCCCACTCTGAAGGTCCCGGGTTTCACCTGCTGCGGATAGGGCTGACCGTTGGGATCGATCCACAGCGACGACGAGGGGTCGAGGGCGAGGATCCCCTGCGCGCCGACCGGTGCGTCAGGCCGGACCCCGATGGTGGCCATCAGCAGGGGAACGGTGGCCATTCCGAGCCCCCCGCTCGGCGAGGTGGCGCGGACGCTCAGCTGGTTTCCCCGAACGACTGCAGCTCCAGCCACGTCGCCCGACGAGCTGTACAGCGCCAGCCCCACCGCCGGCCCCAGCAGCGCCGGATCGGAGGAGACCGCAGCGCTCGCGGTGATGATCGGCTTGGGTTCGGTGACTGTCACCGAGAGCTGGATCGTCCCCCCGGGCGGAGCGCTCGCATCGAGAATCTTGAGGGACAGACTGTTGGTGGGGTCCGTCCCACTGGACGCGGTGAGCAGGAGGCCCGCGGTGCCGCAGAGGGCCAGCACGCGGAAGAGCTCCCGGATGGACGACGCTCGCCTCTGAACGTTGCTGTGCGCCACGACGTTCCGGTGCGCCACGGAGTGCCCCCTTTCCTGAGCTTGCTTCAGTCCGTCGATTGCCGCTCGCGCATCCGGAGGCGGAAGCGCTGTACCGCCGAGGTCGCGACCGTTTTGGCCGATTCGTCCTTCGCCACCACCTGCCACAAGAGCGGCTTCCCGGGCACGATCCGTGCCCGGACTACTGTCGGCAGGGCAACGCTCGCCTGCGCCGACTCGGCGTTCCACAACTCCGTGCGGTCGACCTCCGTCACCTGGACGGAGTACCAGGCGGCGCCGGGGACCGTCTCCCAGCGCAGCTCGGTGGGAACGGTCTCCAGGTCGCCGACCGGGCCGATGACGGCCAGCGCGTCCGACCGGAAGATCGGCTGTCCACCACCGATGTCGGGCGACAGCGGGGGCGCGCCCGCATTCCCGCCGCGGAGGTTCAGGGCGAGGAGCAGCATCGCCGTCGCGACCAGGACGCCCGCGATCGCGGTCCTCAAGGACTGGAGCGGCTCCCAGAAGACGGCGCGCCGCTCCGGCACTCCGCCCGCCGATGGCGCGGGAGCGGAGCCGACCATCTGAGCCACGTCGCGCTCCAGCCGCGCCACGAGGCTGCGCGCCGCGGCCTCGTCGGCCGGAGGCAGCGTCCCCGACTCGAACTGCTTGAGCAGCGCGAGCTCGGTCCGGCAGCGCAGGCAGCCGGCGACGTGCCCGGCGAGGCGCGCGTCGGCGCTCCCCGCGTGGTCGGCATCGCACAGCCTGCTCAGCTGCTCGACGGTCGCGCAGGCGCGGGAGGGCGCCAGCGCCGCCTTCAGTGCTTTCACGTCGATATTGGCGTCGGCCCCCACGGCAGCCTCCCTATAACGCTTCCAAAGTCCGCTCGCGCGCCTTCCAGAGGCGCACGGCCCGGTCCAGCTTCCGTCGCGCGCTGACGATGTACGCCGTCGCGCCGCTGCGGTTGGCGAATCCCAGGAGCCGGGTGATCGCGTCCAGCAGCCTTTTCCTCTTCCCTTCGCACCATCGCCCAAATCAGTCCCAGTGGAGATACCCTGCAAGAATTGAGACACTTGGCGAGCAGCGTGTGGAACACCTGTCGCGAGAGAGACGCGGCGCCGGTGCGCGCTGCGGATTCGCTCAGGTTCCCGGTCATGGCGGCCGGATCGCGACGCGGAAGCGCTGGATCTCCGAAGCAGCGACTGTCCTGCCCGAAAGATCCTTCGCCATGACTCGCCACAGAAGCGGCTTGCCCGGTACGATCCGGGCCCGGACTGCAGGCGGCAGCGACACGCTGGGCTCGATCGACTCCGCCTTCCACAACTCGACGCGATCGACCTCCATCAGCTGGACCGAATACGAGGCTGCGCCCGGCGACGGCTGCCAGCGCAGCTCGGTCGGCGCCTGTTCCAGGTCGCCGGATGGACCGACCACCGCCAGTGCGTCCGACCGGAAGACCAGCGGGGTTGCGTCGATGTCCGGAGGGAGGGCAGGCTCGCGCACAGTTCGGATGGGGAGGTTCAAGACGATGAGGAGCATCGCCGCGGCCAGCGCGAGGGCGGCGGCGGTGGCCGGCCTCGAACCGAGCAGCCTCACGCGGAACAGCCTGCGCCATCCGGGCTGGCGCTCCTCGGTCCCGGCTTGGGACGAGGCTCGGACGGCACCGGTGATCTGCTCGAATCCGCGCTCCAGTCGCGCAGTGATCCGGCTCGCCGCAGCTTCCTCGTCAGGACTGAGAGCGGCCGACTCGAACTCCTCGAACAGAGCGAGCTCGGTCTGGCAGCGCAGGCACGCGGTGACGTGCGCGGATACGCGGGCACGGACCGGTTCCGGTAGCGAGGCGTCGGAGAGCCCGCTCAGCTGTTCTATCGTCGCGCACGCGTCCGAGGGCGCGAGCGCCGCTTTCAGAAGTTTCCGATCTCCCCCACTCGCATCTGCCTTCACGGCAGCCTCCCTCTACCCGTCGGCCTGCTCGCGGGCCTTCCAATCGCGGACGGCACGGCTCAGCTTCCGCCTTGCGCTCACGATGTACGCCTTCGCACCGCTGCGGTTCTCCAGCCCGAGAAGCCGCGTGATGACTTGCAATGGCACGTCGTCTCCGTAGTGCAGGCTGAAAACCCTCTTCTCCGTCTCGTCGAGCGCCTGATCGAGCAGGGCCCGCACGACTTGCGCGGAGCCTTCCCGCTCGAGGAACCGGTCCGGGCTGGAGGCGTCGCCGTCGGGCAATTCCTCGAGGATGCCGTCTTCGACCAGGTCCGGCCGGGCGGAGCGAGCTTTGATGAAGTTCATGCATTCGCTGCGTGTAATCGAATACAGCCAGGTAGAAACCGTCGAGTCCCCTCGGAACGACTCGAGGTTGCCATAGACCTTCACGAAAATCCCCTGGGTGAGGTCGTACGCTTCGTCTTGGTTTTGGTTGCCGGCAAACCGGAGGCACCAGCGGACGACCTTCTTGTAATGGCGCCGGAACAGTTCCTGGACCCAGATACTCCCACCCTGCCGGTTGGTCGCGGCCAGGTGGTTGGCGATCAGCTCCGCATCGGACAGCCGTTCCAGCTAGATCTCCTCGTCGACCCACGGCCCGGCAGCAAGGGCTGCTTGCCCGAGAATCTGCGCACGTTTGGACGCTTAGCGCCACCCTTGCTGACGAGCGCAGACCAGGGTCCGATGCAGACATGCGCATGCTGGAGCGGCCGTGCGGCAAGTTGACGCGGACCTCAAGTCCGATGCCAGCTGGCCCGGCCTGGCAAAGTGACACCCCGCTCCGCCGATGAGACGCCACCGATCCGATCTCACCGTCCGTCGTCGAGCGAGCGGGGCTTCGGTGCCGGGGCGGAAGCGGAGACCTCGAGCGGCGCGACATCGAAGCCACTCAGCTTGCTGCGGAGCGTGCCCTTGCAAATACCGAGGGCACGCGCCGCAGCAGATAAGTTGCCGCCGTGCTCTGCGAGCGCGTCCCGACACGCCCTGCGCACGATCTCGGACAGCCGGAGCACCGCGGATCTGGTCGATCGGCCGGGCGCGGGCGAGCTCGAACCACCTCCCGCAGCTCCCCGCCGCGAGAGCGGCGTGGGCAGGCGGGAGAGGACGTCTTCTCCCGCAGGCAGCAGAGCAAGCTCGCTGTCGAGGACGTTGAGTAGCTCGCGGACGTTCCCGGGCCAGTCGTACGCTTCCATCGCGGCCAGGACCGCGGGCTCGACCTTGACGGGGCTCTGGTGCGCTCGGTCCGCGTGCCTCTTCAGGTGGTGTTCGACGAGGAGACGAACGTCGCCCTCGCGCTCTCGCAGCGCCGGCAGGTGCAGTTGCATCCCGCGGAGGCGGTGGAAGAGGTCGAGCCGGAAGCGGCCGAGCTTGAGCGCCTGCTCGAGATCGCGGTGCGTGGTGGCGATCACGTGGGCGCGCACCGCGATTCCCTTGGTTCCGCCGAGGCGCTGGACCACGCGTTCCTGCAGAACGCGGAGGAGCTTGGCCTGCATCTCCAGCGGCATGTCGCCGATCTCGTCGAGGAGCAGGGTGCCGCAGCCCACCGCTTCGAACTTTCCCGCGTGTCCGGAGGTTCGCGCCCCCGTGAAAGCCCCTCCTTCGTACCCGAACAGCTCGCTCTCCAACAACTCCCGGGGGATGGCCGTGACGTTGATCCCGACGAACGGCGCAGAGGCGCGCGAAGAGGCGTTGTGGATCGCCTGCGCCAGCAGCTCCTTCCCGGTGCCGCTCTCGCCGGTGATGAGGATCGGCAGGTCCAGCTCCACGGCCCGCTTGGCGTTCTCCAGGACCTGTACCAAGGCAGGATGGTTGCCGACGAATTGATCGAATGTGTAGCGCGCCGCAGTTCCGACCGTCCGCCGTCCTGCGGGCTCCTCCGCGGCACCGTCGCGGACCGTCGCCACGATGCCGCCTTCGTAGACCTGCGAGCGCACCCTGACCCGCCTGCGGCGAACCGGGATCGCATCGAGGACCAGGTCGGAAGTGCCGGCGAGGGCCGACGCAAGCGGCGCCAGCCCGGGAACCTCGCGCAGCACGCGACCCACGAGCTCGTCCTGCGTTGTGCCCAGCGCCGCGGCGGCGCCCTCGTTGAGCGTGCGGACGGTTCCGGCCCGATCGAGCCCGATGACGCCATCGCGCACCACTCCCAGCATCGCAGCCTCGCGCGCGACGGCATCGCGCAGAGCGGCCGCCGTGCGCGCCCGCGCTAGCGCAGTTCCCGCCACCGACGCGTAGACAGCTAGCTGCTCGATCTCGGCCTCGCTCAGACACTCACCGAAGCCCCTCTTCTCGAGCACGAGCACGNNNCCCCCGTGCGCGGGCCGCGTCCCATGCCGAGCCACCTCTCCGGCTCGGCCCCCCCCGTTCGGGCGCGGCCCGCGCTGCCGCCAGCAGCAGATCGCCCTGCATACAAAAAGAGCGCCCGCTGCTGGAGAGGACCTGCGGCGCTCCGTTCGCGACGAAGAGAACCAGGGCCGCTGACGTGACCGGACAGACGGTCCGCGCCAGCTCGGGAACTGCCGCGGTGAGCTCGTCCACCCGATCGATCGAAGCGAGCTTACGCGCCGCTGCCACCAGGTGCCCGATCGGCGTGCGGTCGAACTCGCAGCTTCCTACGACGGCGAGCTGCTTCCCGGCCCCGAGGATCGGCGATGTCACGTTCGTCCCCCCAACTGCGCCGGAAAGAGTTCGAGGACATCTCACGTTTAATGGGTCCCCCTTCCCCTGGTTCCCGGTCGTACAGCGGTCCACTAATGAGTGAGACAAGTCAGCTGGCGCGACGGAACAGGCGCTGGCCGCGCCCTTTGTTTCGATTTATTAAGCAAAGGCTACCCTGCATTATCGCCGGTCGAGAAATCTCAAAACTTCAGAAGCCGGCGCTCACCAATTCGCGGATCGTCTCTCGGAGGCTCGTGTTCAGTCGCGCCAGCCGCCTTGTCTCAATCGACAGGAACGGCGTCACGAAAGGTGGCGATGTCGATCAGCGGAATCATCACCACGAAGGACGTGCTGAAGCACAGTGCGACCATCGTGCGCGAGTTCGGCGCCGCCACCTACCTGCGCTGCTGCCTGGCGCTCCTGCGGGGCCACCGCATCACGTTCCTGAACATCGTGTTCGCCCGATGAGGGCGCCGGTCGTCGCGTCGCCGGCGTGCGGTTCCGTTTCGGAACCGCAGTAGGTCAGAAACAGCACCGGCACCCCGGCGTCACGATGCCCGGCGCTGGTTGCGAACCGCGCCGAATTACCCGGCATGACTATCGAATCGTGTGCAAACACAAGCTTCGCGGGGCGCCGGCACGGGCGCTGCATTTGCCGCCGCGCGAGCGCGTGCCCGCATCGACTGGACGGTGCGGCACTCACGAAAAGGAGCGCCCGTGAAACTGCCCTGGAATGGATCCAAGGTTCGCCTACGCAAATCGCGCCGGAAACCGATCGAAGTGGGACTGATGATGCTCGCCGCGACGCTGTTCGTCCGCGACGCGGCCGCAGACAGTGTTCCGACCGGATTGCCCGCCAGCCCGACGTTCGGGATCACCAAATTCTCGCAGCCGCTGCCACGCTTCGACGTGCTGAGAAGCCAGCCGGTCTCGAGCCTGGTTCCCGCGCCGACCGCCGAAGCCAACACCACGCAGCAACCCGTCGACCCTGCCCTCGGCGGCGGATCCGGTCCCATCGAAGGACGGCCGCCGGGACCGATCTGGGCGCACCAGGACTTCACCCGCTTCCCGCCCAAGGTGGCCTACGACGTCACGATGGAAGGCGCCAAGGGAGCCTGAACTCGGGAATCAATCCCGCCAATCCGGTCCGCCCGACCTTCCATCCGGGCCTGCCCGATCAGGGGCCGCTGGCCGCGTGGACGTTCAACGGGACGTTTCCGCCCAAGCTGGTGCTCGGCCGGTACGCCGAGCCGATCCTCTTCCGCGAGCACAACAAGCTCCCGGTGGATCCGAAGGCGAACGGCGGGTTCGGTCTCCACTCGATCTCGACCCACGAGCACAACGGCCACCACGGCGCCGAGAACGACGGCTTCACGGGGGCCTTCTTCTTCCCCAACCAGTTCTACGACTACCACTGGCCGATCGTGCTCGGGGGGTTCAGGTCCATCAATACCGGTGCGACGGACCCCAGGGCCGCGACCCCCGACGACGCCGGCGGGAAGGTGAACATCGCGGGCGACTGGCACGAGACGATGAGCACCCACTGGTTCCACGACCACATGTTCAGCTTCACTTCGCAGAACGTGTACAAGGGCATGGCCGCGATGTTCAACATCTACAGCGCCAAGGACCGCGGCAACGAGGCGATCAACGACGGCGTCAACCTGCGGCTGCCCAGCGGCACGGCCAAGTCGTGGGCCAACCTCGACTACGACGTCAACATCATGCTGGCGGACAAGGCCTGGGATGCGAACGGGCAACTCGCGTTCAACAAGTTCGACTTCGACGGCTTCCTCGGCGACCGCATGACGGTCAACCTCGTCGACAATCCGTTCTTCGAGGTGGAAGCGCGCAAGTATCGCTTCCGGATCCTCAACGCGGCCGTCTCCCGCTTCTTCAAACTGGCCCTGAGCGACGGCTCGACGATGATCCAGATCGCAAACGACGGGAACCTGCTGCCGCACCCCGTACCGCTGACCGAGCTGGACGAGATGGGCATCGCCGAGCGCTACGACGTCGTCATCGACTTCTCGCGATACGCCGTGGGGTCGAAGGTCTGGTGGGTCAACCTGACGCAGCAGACCAATGGGAAGGAGCCCGACCAGGACCTGTCCCTGCAGCAGGCGCTCGCCGGCAGCACGGTCGATCCAGTGGTCGGGAAATTCCTCGAGTTCCGCATCGTGCGAGCGCCGGCGGCGCCCGACGTCAGCCAGGTCCCGGATCCGATGATCCCCAATCCGGTCCTCCCTGTGGTTACGCGTACGCGGACCTTCGAATTCAAGGACCGCGCGACGCAGACGACCACCGGTAGCACCTCTTTCACCGGGCCCTGGGGTATCGCGACCGACGGCCAGCGTGACGCGCTCGACGCGGACTACGGCCGCATCAGCGCGGCACCGGCATTCGGCACCACCGAGCAATGGACCCTGCAGGGCGGCTTCGGCTGGGACCACCCCATCCACATCCACTTCGAAGAGGGTCAGATCATCTCCCGCAGCGGAAGCTTCAGCCGGAGCGGAAGCAACAACGTTCCGGCGTGGGAGCAGGGCCGCAAGGACGTCTATCGCCTGCGCCCGGGCGGAACCGTCACCATCGCGATGCAGTTCCGCGACTGGGGCGGGATGTTCATGGAGCACTGTCACAACACCGTGCACGAGGACAACGCGATGCTGTTGCGATGGGAGATCGACAACGGCGGCTCACCGTTCCTGCGGCCGCTCCCGACGCCGATCGCCACGCCGCAGGGAGTCACGTTCATCCCCCCGGACGAAATCCTGCCCACGGCCTTCTGAGGTGCTCAGCGGCGAATCATGATCGACGAGTCTTTAACGAACCTTTTCGAATCGAACAGGAGCGCAGAATGAAGATGTATCGCGGGTTGTCCAGAGTCATCATCCTGTCCCTTCTGGGCGGCGCATTGGGATCTCTATTCGTTGCTGTTCGTCCCGCCCACGCCCAGGTCACCACCTCGACCTTCACCCTCCAGGTGTCCGGCACCGCCTCGGCGGCGGTGACCGGCCTGCCTGAAGCGGTCACCTTCGCGGGTCCGCTCGTGGTGACGGCAACCGTGATGAGCGATCCCACCCGGCCTACGGGCGTCTTGGTCTCCATCGACGGCCGCGGCGTGAAAGGGACCGGCAGCAAGACCGGGACCGTCTATCTCAACGAGTGCGAGGCGAACCTGACCCGGCTGTTCGCGGCGACGGACGTGATCAAGACCACGTTCGCCTTCTTCAAGGACGCGGCGGGGTCATATCTCACCTCGAAGACGGGGCTGCTCACCCTGAACTTGAGCTACGACACCGCTACGTTGTCACTCGTCAACGTGACTGGCAGCATCGGCACTCTCTGATCGCAGCAGCAGGAAACAGGAACGGGCGAGCCGGCAAGCATCCGCCGGCTCGACCGTTCTCCTCGTGAGAACGGGAGCGACCGACGATGCGAACATATCTTCGAAGCAGGATCGGGTTGACGCTGGTGACCACCGCGGCGGCCCTGCTCCATGCAGCACCGGCGATCGCTGCCGGCCTCGGCGGCCCGGGGTACTTTCCCGACGTTCCCCTGACCACCCAGGACGGCAACGTCGTTCATTTCTACCGCGACCTCCTCAAGGGTAAGTCGGTCGTGATCAACCTCATCTATACGCACTGCAGCGCCAGTTGCCCCCTCGAGACGGCGAAGCTGTCGCAGGTGCAGCGCCTCCTGGGCGATCGGGTCGGCAAGGACATCTTTTTCTATTCGATCAGCATCGATCCGCTGCACGATACGCCTGAGGCGCTGAAAGCGTATGCGGCAAAGTTTCATGTCCGGCCCGGCTGGTTGTTCCTCACCGGCAAGTCAGAGGACGTCAAGCTGATCAGCAAGCAGCTCGGGCTGTCTTCCCTGACCGATGCGACGAATCCCGATGGCCACCTGCCTGCGCTCATGATCGGCAAGGAGGCAACGGGCGAGTGGATGCGGAACTCAGCGGTCGACAACCCGCGGTTCCTCGCCACGACGATCCTCCATTTTTTCGACGGATACCAGAGCGCGAGGCCGGCGCAGAGCTACTCGGACATGGGCCCGCTCCGCAAGGTCAACAAGGGCGACTATCTGTTCAAGTCCCGCTGCAGCGCTTGCCACACCATCGGGAAGGGAGACGGCGTGGGGCCCGATCTGTTGAACGTGACCACGCTGCGCGACCGTGCCTGGCTGGCCCGCTACGTGGCGACCCCGGACCGCGTGCTCGCCGAAGGTGATCTCATCGCCAAGGAACTCTTCGCAAAGTACAAGAGCGTCCGGATGCCCAATCTGGGCTTGAGCGCAGAGGAGGTGGAGGCCCTGCTCCCGTACATGGAGCAGCAGAGTCGAACCGTGGCGAACTCTTCACCGAAGCCCTCGCTGTCCGCGCAGTGAGCAGAGCAGATCCGGCTACCTGCTCTTTCCGTCGAAGTGGCGGATATCAAGCGTGGCGGCGTCGACGTCGTCGAGGCAGCGCGTGTTGATCGCCACCATCGGCCCGGTCGGTCCCTGAGCCCGGGCGAACGAGCGGACACCGCAGACTTTGCAGAACACGTGATGGATGACCTTCTTCTTGAACTGGTAGTCGGTGAGGGAATCTTCGCCCTTTTCGAGCGTGAACGCGCCCGTCGGCACGAAGGAGAGCAGGCTGCCGGTGCGCCCGCAGATGGAGCAGTTGCACTGGGTTACCGGCTTGGAGAGGTCGATGTCGACGCGATAGCGGACGGCACCGCAGTGACAGCCGCCATGATGGGTGTTGGGCATGGGTTCCTCCTCGCAGGATTCGGGACAACTTATCAGGGCGAGCCCGGATCCAGCGACGCGACCGAACGAAAGCCGCCGGCGGCCGCGCTCGACGCGGATCGCCTTCATGCGATTTGACGCCGTTTGACGGCGATCCCTCGATGGTTTGACGGCTGGCAACCCGCGCCGCCGCCATGCATCAAGTCAACGAGGAGGAGTCACCATGGGAGAACATCTCGGCGAGGCAGGCAAGGAGTACGTCGAAGGTTCGAAGCTGAAGTCGGTACGGAAAGTGGCGGTGGTCGCGATCGGCATGCTGTCGGCGACGTTCTTTGCAGCGGAGGCATCAGCGCAGGTGGCCAAGCCGGCGAAAGCACGCAATGTGGTGCTGGTGCACGGGGCCTGGGCGGACGGCTCCAGCTGGGCCGAGGTCATCTCGCGCCTTCAGGCGGCCGGCTTGCATGTCACTGCGGTGCAAAATCCGCTGACGTCGCTCGCCGATTCCGTCGCCGCGACACGCCGCGCATTGGCGCTGCAGGATGGACCGACCGTGCTGGTCGCCCATTCCTGGGGCGGCACCGTCATTAGCGAAGCGGGAACGGACCCGAAGGTCACGGCGCTCGTCTACGTCGCAGCGCGTGCACCTGATGCGGGGGAGGATTTCGTCGCTCTGTCCGGAAAGTTCCCCACCATGCCGGTGCGCGCGGGCGTTCAGGAACGCGATGGCTTCACCAATCTTTCCGAGGAAGCGTTTCTCAAATATTTCGCGAACGGCGTCGCTCACGACAAAGCGGAAGTCCTCTATGCTGTACAAGAACCCACCGCCGCCTCTCTGTTCGGCGAGCGAACCACAGTGGCCGCCTGGCGCTCCAGACCGAGCTGGTATGCGGTCTCGAAACTCGATCAGACGATCTCGCCTGACTTGGAACGATTTCTCGCAAAACGGCTGAAGGCCACGACCGTTGAGCTGGAGGCAGGTCACCTTTCCTTGGTTTCCCGCCCCCAAGAGATCGCCGGATTGATCTTGGCCGCTGCTGGCCAGGGCGAGTAGCAGATCATGCGACTACTCAACATCGAATCTTCTCCGCGCGGGTCCAGGTCTGCGTCCATCGCCGTCACCAAGGCCTTCGTCGAGGCCTACCGTCAGGCTTGCCCTCGGGTCATGGTCGACACCTTGAACGTCTGGGAGGAAAAGCTGCCGGACTTCGACCAGGAGGCCATCGGGGCGAAGTACAAAGGCGTGAACCAAGAACCGATGAACCAGTCCGAGACCGCGGTCTGGGACAAAATCCAGGAGCTGGCGTTACGCTTCCAGCAAGCGGACCGCATCGTGCTCGGCGTGCCGATGTGGAACTTCGCCTACCCTTACAAGCTCAAGCAATTGATCGATCTGGCCTGTCAGCGGCGCATGCTCTTTACCTATGACGGCACGGAGTACGGCCCTTTGCTGAAAACTCCCCGCGCCTTCGTGGTCTATGCGCGGGGCGGGACCTACGCCGAAGACTCGCCGACGCCGGCTTCCCGTTTCGACCATCAGAAAGGATACATCGATTTCTGGCTGAGGTTCATCGGGGTCAAGGAGGTCCATACGCTGGTGGTGGAAGGCACGACGTGGGGCGGGAAGGAGAAGGGGAAACAGAGCGTCGCGCGTGGTCAGGAGGAAGCAAAAAGGTTGGCGGCGGATTTCTAAAGTTGCCAAGTCCCGCGCCGAGCCCCGGCATTTGGCCTAGCCACGTCGGGGCCTGCTGCGCCAGGGTGGCGATCACGCGATCTCCCCCGGGTCCACGGCACAGCTGCCCGAGCGCTTCGAGCACCGGCAGGTAGGCTTCGCCACTTCCGTACTGCTCGACGCACCGACCGCGGGCCGTCCACGCCTTGCGCGCTCGTCGCCGAGATCGAGGCGAAATGGCGGGACTGACAGCAACGGCGAGCCTCGCGGTCCAGAGCGAGCGTAGTACAGGCCCCCGGACACTCAAGGCGCCGGCACCACCAATACGGCGAGTGGACGACCGCCCGCGAGGCCGTCGGGAATCGCGCTACAGTGAGCTTCGGGTGCCCATGACCGCTCGGACCATCGGCATCACCGGAGCGAACGGTTTCATCGGCGCACACCTGTTGCGGTCCGCCGTGCACAGGGGCCTGCGGCCGATCGCGTTCCTGAAGAAGGGGACCTCGCTGGCGCCGCTCGCCGATCTCGAGGGCAAGTACGACGCGATGGGAGGCGACCTGCTCGACCGTTCGAGCCTCGGCGCGTTCGCCAGCCGTTGCCAGGCGATCTTCCATCTTGCCGGGCTGAACCGATACTGGGTCGAAAATCGACGCGAGTTCCACGACGTCAACGTGCTCGGCGTCCGGAACATGGCCGAGGCCTGCCTCGAGCATCGCGTCGAGAAGCTCGTGCACACGAGCAGCTGCATCACGCTCGGCGCCTCGGAGACGCCCACTCTTCGCGATGAGGAGTCCCCCTACAACCTCGCGTTCAGGTTCCCGTACGGCGAGACGAAGAAGGCCGGCGAGGACGACATCAAGCGCTACGTCCGCGAGAAGGGGTTGCCCGCGGTGATCGTCAACCCGACCTCGGCGATCGGCGAACAGGACTTCGCGCCGACGCCGATCGGAAAGCCGATCTCCGACATCGCGCGTGGCATGTGGCCGGTCTACGTCGCGGGCGGCGCGTGCTTCATCGACGTACACGACGTCGTACGAGGCCTCTGGATCGCGCTCGATCGAGGAAGGGTCGGCCGTCAGTACCTGCTGGCGGGCGAGAACCTCACGAACCAGCAGTTCATGACCAGGGTCGCGGAGCTCGCCGGCGTTTCACGCCCGCAGTTCAAGGCGCCGCGGCCGCTGCTGAGCCTGCTGGCAGCGGTCGGCGAGTGGAGCGCGGATCACCTGACCAAGAAGCACCCGCTGCTCACCTCGAGCATGAGCGCGCTCGTCGGGAAGTACCTGTTCTTCGACGGGCGTCGCGCCCACGCCGAGCTCGGATTCAAGGCCGGACCGGTCGCTCCGGCCATCGAGCGCTGCATCCGCTGGTTCCGGGAGGCGCGATGAACCTCGTCACTGGCGCGACCGGCTTCATCGGCCGTCACCTCGCGAGGCGCCTCGTGCGCGATGGGCATCCGGTGCG
>WNFL01419613.1_pt1 | contig 26735 bp, 30 predicted proteins | sample 5400361 | NCBI WGS metagenome assembly WNFL01 (sample SAMN13153351, study PRJNA577476) | soil metagenome | isolation source: 40 cm soil on Douglas fir-dominated hillslope | place: USA:California | collected 2013-09-17
CCGCAGCCGTCCCGCCTGGAGGGACGCCCGGGCCTAGATCGCGCCCGCGCAAACCACCCGGTTGCGGCCGGCTTTCTTGGCGGCGTACATCGCGTCGTCCGCGCGCTTCATCCACGAATCCAGCGACTCGGCGGCGCGAAGCTCGCTCACGCCGATGCTCGCCGTGACCTGCTGGCCCTCCAGCAGCGGCGATCCGGCGATGGACGCGCACAGCTGCCCCGCCAGGGCGTCGGCGTCCGCCTCGCGCGTGTCGGGCAGCAGCAGCATGAATTCCTCGCCGCCGATGCGAAACAGCAGGTCGAGCTTGCGGGCGCGCTTGCGGATGAGCGCGACGATCGCCGTCAGGACGCTGTCTCCTTTCGCGTGGCCCAGCTGATCGTTGATGCGCTTGAAGTGGTCGATGTCGATCAGCAGCACCGACGACGACGCCGTGGTGCGCCGCTGCCGCTCGATCGCTTCGCTCGCGCAGCGCTCCATGTGCCGCCGGTTGAAGGCCCCGGTGAGCGGATCCACGGTCGCCTGCGCCATGAGCCGGCGGTGCAGGTCGCCGATGATGCTCAGCACGATATTCGCCAGGATGATGGTGAGCGTCAGCGTCATGAAAAACCGGATCGTGTACGCGAGGCCGATGTAGTAGTACACGAGCGAGCTGATGCCGAGGAGCAGCAGCACGCTGCAGACATTGGCCATGCGGCGGGTCAAGGCGAACGTAAACAGCAACACCGTGGGATAGGACCACAACGCGCCCCAAAAGCCCTGGACCTTGAGCGAGATCCCCGTGGCGATCGTCATCGGAACGAGCAGCAGGATCATCGGGATGGGCGGCGATCTCTTCAGGTAGATCGCCAGCGCGTCGATGCCCAACACCAGCACGCCGCACAGAATGCCCACGCCCAAGCCTGGATTTCCCTGCACGAATGCGTTGACGGAGAAAGGAACCAGGAACACGACCGCGGCGATCGCGAGCGTATACATGATCCGATCGCGATAAAGGGCGAGCGGATCGTCCCCGGCTTCGACCGGACTTGTGCCGCGCAGCGTGCTTTCCCTCCCCGTCTCTTCAGTTTATCTTACCTTTCTTATCATCGGCGACAGAGGAAGCGTGCTTTCACTCGGAGCAGGACGGCGGGCCGCGCTGGCGGCGGCGCTCGCGGTTCCCGCACTCGCTCTCGCGCAGGCGGGCGACTCGGCCCGGATCATCCAGTACGAAAGGCCCGACCGCGAGCCGTTTCCGCGCCCGCACGCGGCGGCGCTGTTCGCCGAGATCGTGCTCGGGACGGCGAAATGATCGGGGCGGATGCGCAACGGCTCGACCCGGCGCGCAGCTGCCTGCTGGTCTTCGATCTGCTCGAGGGCCACGTCAACAAGGACGAAGTTTCGCGCAGCCGCTTCGCCCCGGTCATCGCCAACGCCAGGGCCCTGCTCGCGGCGGCCCGCGAGGCGCGAGTCATGGTCGCTTATGCGCACGCCGACCACCGCGCCGATCGCCGCACGAGCGCGCACACACTGCGCGACACCGACAATCGCCTGCGCCCGCTGCGCGCCGGCGAAAGCCCGGAGCCGCTCCTCACGGGCGGCTCGCACGAGACGCAGGTCGTGCGCGAGCTCGCCCCCGGGCCTGCGGACTACCTCGTCCCCAAGCACCGCTGGAGCGCGTTCCACGGCACCTACCTGGATCTCGCGCTGCGCACCCGCGGCGCGAACACCCTCCTCCTGTGCGGCGGCTCGACGGACGTCGGCATCGCCGCCACCGCCTTCGCGGCGCGCGACCTCGATTACAACCTGGTGATCGCCTCCGACGCCTGCACCTCGCCGGAGCAGGACAATCACGAGCAGCTCATGCGCCGCGTCTTTCCCCGCATGGCCCGGGTGAGGACCACGGCGCAGGTGCTCGCGATGCTGCGCTAGCGCTCGTCGCCGAACTGGGCGGCCGCCAGCGCCTTCCTCTGCCGCCAGCCGCGCCACAACGGCAGGAGAAGCGAAAGCACGAGCAGGCCCCACAGCGTGTTCGCGATCGGCGAGGAGAACAGGATCGCGAAGTCGCCCTCGGAGAGGCGCAACGCGCGGACGAGATACTGCTCGAAGAGCGGCCCGAGGATGATGCCGATCAGGATCGCGGTCACGTGGTAGTTGGTCTTGTGCGCGATGTAGCCGATCACCCCGAAGACCAGCGCGAGCCCCATGTCGAACGCGTACTGGCGCTCGCCGAAGGCCGCCACGATCGTCACCAGGACGATGATCGGCGCGAGGTAGGTAGTCTCGATCAGGACGATCCGCGACATGTAGCGCGCGAGCGGCAGGATGGTGAAGATCATGAAGATGTACGCCACCGCCATGGAGACGAAGACGCCGTAGGCGACCTCGGGATTGCTGCTGAAGAGGCGCGGCCCCATCACCATGCCGTGGTACTGCAGAACGATCATCATCACCGCCGCGGTGCTGCCGCCGGGAACTCCGAGGGCAAGCGTCGGCACCAGCGTGCCCGAGGTGACGCCGTTGTTCGCCGATTCCGGCGCGATCACGCCTTCCGGGATCCCGGTGCCGTAGAGCTCCGGGTGCTTCGACCACAGGCGCGACTGCTGGTAGGCGACGAACGAGGCGATGCTCGCGCCCGCGCCGGGCACGATGCCGATGAACAGGCCCACGAAGGCCGTCCAGACGATCTGCCACCAGTGCTTCACCGTCAGGCGCAGGCCGTCGATGATGCCGGCCCATTGCGCGCTCACCGCCTTCTCCTGGCCCTCCTTGCTGACGATCATCTTGTCCTCGAGCATGATCAGCGCTTCGGAGATGGCAAACAGGCCGATCAGCGCCGGCACCAGCGGCACGCCGTCGTAAAGCTCGAGGAAGCCAAAGGTGGCGCGCGGCGTGTTGTAGATGTGATCGGTGCCGATGACGCCGATCAGCAGGCCGAAGAAGCCCGCGATCATGCCTTTCAGGAAATCCTTCGCCGCGATCACCGCGATCAGGGTCAGGCCGAAGAGCATCACCACCACCATTTCGACGGAGCGAAGGTAGAGCCCGAGCTGCGACAGCCAGGGCAGCAGCGCGAGCGTCGCGAGCGTCGTGATGAGGCCGCCGAAGACGGAGGCGGTGAAGCACAGCACCAGCGCCTGCTGCGCCTGGCCCTTCTGCGTCATGGGGTAGCCGTCGAGCGTGGTCGCGGCGGCGCCGCCCGAGCCGGGGATCTTCACCAGGATCGCCGGGATGCCGCCGGCGAGATGGTTGGCGCAGTAGAGCGCGATCATGAACGCGAGCGCCACTTCCACCTTCACCGACAGGGTGAGCGGCAGCAGCATGATCAAGGTGTTCTGCGGGCTGAAGCCGGGGAGGATGCCGACCACGATGCCGAGCAGGATCGCCGGCCAGATCACCCACCACAGGCCGAACTGCGTCGCGAACTGGCCGAGCAGGAAGTCCCAGGTCATCGGGAAAGCGCTCCGATCAGCGCAGCGAGCAGATCCTCGACCGGCCCGTGCGGGAAATCGGAATTCAGAGCGGCGATGAACAGCAGGTAGGCGCACGCGGCCACCGCGAGGGGCACCCAGACGAGATGCGCGCGCCTGCGCAGGCCCATCAGGTACAGCGCCGCCGCGAGGCCGAGGAAGAGCGAGAGCGTCAGCCCGAGCCACGGCATCGCGCCGATGAAGGCCACGGTGAGCAGCACCAGCCCGATCCGCTTGCCCAGCGCTTCGCGCGGCTCGATCAGGGGAGCGAGGCTGAGACCGGCCTTGCCCTTCGCGACCCGCGCCGCGATGCGCGCCGCCTGGATCGCCACCAGGAACACGAGGACCGCGCCGATCAGGACGCCGTTCGCCTTCGCCTCCCAGGCGAGATCGGCGATCGAGACGAAGAAGTACGCGGCGAACCCGAGCGCGAGCGCCGGAATGACCAGGTCGGCGCCGAGGGGCTCCTTCCTTGCGGGAGTCAGCGCTTTTCCCTCGCGGTGAGGAGCGAGCGGTACTCGTACGCAAGCTCGATCATGTCCTGCGCGTATTTCGTGCAGAGCGCCCGGTCGCCGTATTGCAGGGTCTCCACCGGCGCGCCGGTCTTCGCGTACCCCTCCCGGTACTTCGGATCGTCGAACACCTGCCTCGCGGTCTTCTCCAGCAGCGCGAAGCGCTCCGGAAACTTGTTGATCACCTCGGTATGCACTGCCCAGGAGCGCGAGGAATAAAGCGGCGGCAGCCGTGTGCCGAACACCTTGTTGATCGGGGGGGCATCGTGCGTGTAGCGCGCAAGCCTGTTCTCGTCGTTGAACACGCCGAGGACGCGCACCTGCTCGCCCAGGGCGACGATTCCCGCGACCGGCTGCGCGCCGCAATCGGCCTCGCCGTTGAGTACTGAAACCATGGTCGGATTGCCGCCGCCGTAGGGCACGAGGTTGAACTTCGCCTTGGTCGCGCGCGCGAGCGCCAGCGCGCCAAGCGAGGCCGGGTGCGGCAGCCGGGTCACGGCGACGTTGACCGTTTTCTTCCGCGCCGCGTCGATCACGTCCTCGATGCGCCGGAACGGGCTCTTCTGGCGCACGAAGATCACGCTGTCGTCCACATCCAGCCGGCAGAAATACTGGTAGTCCTGCGGGAAGCGGTACGTGGGCTTCTGCAGGACGTACATGATCATCTCGGGACCCATGTTGCCGAACAGCAGGTTATGGCCGTCCCTGTCGCGCTTGTTGAGGTAGACCTCGTAGCCCACCTGCCCGGCCGCCCCCGGAAAGAAGTTGTACTCGAACTGGGTCTTCAGCAGCGGCGCCCAGTAGTCGTCGAACACGCGCGCCAGCCGGTCGGCGCCCCCGCCCTGGGCGGTCGGGACGACCACCCGCATGTTCTTCGAGGGAAATGCCTGCGCACGCGCCCTCGTGATTGGACCGAGCGCCATTGCGCCCGCCGCGCCCGCGAGCAGGCGCCGGCGCGAGATGCTGCCTGGGGTCATCCTCCTCCTCCTTTTTTCCTTTTGGAAACGGTTCGGGCTCCGACACGACTGAACCGCGAAGAGCGTCCGGGCCCGATTGTGCTTATTATCCTAAAGTTTCCGCCGCCACCAGAAGGCAACCATGAAACGCACGCTCTTCTCTGCCCTTGCCGCGATCGCCGCCTCCGGCTGCGCAGACCTGGTCACCCTCGAGAAGCTGCCGCCCGCCGACCCCGCGAGCGCGGGCGAGGTCGTGCTCCTCCGCCCGAGCGCCTTCATCGGCGACGACGTGGTCTATCTCGTCAACGTCGACAAGAAGGACGTCGCCGAGCTCGGCTCCCGGCAATCCCAGCGCCTCGTGCTGTCTGCGGGCGAGCATCGCATCGCGATCCGCTGCCCCGGCGCGCTCTCGGGCTGGAGCGAGACCGCGATCACGCAGGGCGTGGTCACCGGAAAGACCGCCTATCTCGCGGTCGCGCCGAAGCACGCCTGCGCGAGCGTCGATGCGCTGGCCGAAAGCGAAGCCAAGAAAATGCTGGCGAACACGTCGCCAAGGGCGGGATGGCGGCAATAGCAGGAGGGCAGGAGGAACACGCTCGACGACGACGCAGTCCCCGCCGCGTTGCGTTTACGCAAAATTGCCGCAACGCGCCTTGACAGACCTTTTGCGCGCTTGGTACCGTTTCCCGCGGCTGTTCCATACCCGGATCGCAGTTCCAGCTGGAGGAACAGCCAGGCAGAAAAAGTGAGGAGGCAGGAGGCGGCCCGCTCTACACGGCGGACGCGACCAACGCATAACCGCTCAGTGGAGGGGCAAATGAAGAAAAAGGCAATTGCGCTAGCCGTCGGCGCCATGTGTGTGGCACCCGCCGCGCACAGCCAGATCATGTTCGGCAACGACACGATCGGCACCGTGCAGTTCTACGGCAAGCTTTATCCGCAGTACATGTGGGCTACGAGCAAGGGTCCGACGGAGCCCGGCGCATCGGTTTCCACTCTCGTCGCCGCGTCCGGCACCCTCGGAGGCGCTACGGTCATCACGCCCGGTTCGCGCCTGGCGGTCGACTCGCAGAACACGTACCTGGGCTTCCGCGGCGAGCGGAACCTGGGCGCCAGCGGCTTCAAGGGCATCTGGCAGGTCGAGCAGTCCGTCCTGCTCGAGACCGGCACCAGCACGAACGGCGGAAATGGCTTCTCGAACCGGAACTCCTTCCTCGGGCTGTCGCACCGTCACGGCACGATCAAGCTCGGCAACATGGATACGATCTACAAGGACTACGGCGACACGATGCAGATGTTCGGCATCTCGAGCGGCAACTTCACGTCGGCGAGCAACGTGCTGTCGCACATCGGCCTCGGCAACAACAATTTGGCGCGGTTCCACGAGCGCCAGCCGAACTCCGTGCAGATCGAGACGGGCGAATACGCCGGCGTCAAAGGCGGTTTCCAGTACTCGCCCGACGAGGCGAAGGGCGATCCCGCCGTCATGCAGCGCAACCAGAATCTGTTCTCGTACGGCGTCAAGTGGAACAGCGGCCCCGTCTATCTGTCGGCTCAGCACGAGCTGCACAACGACCGGTTCGGCGGATCGGTGAACTCGCCCGTGGCGGCGTTCAAGAACGACGCGACGCCCGGCGCGCACTCGAAGGATCGCGCGACGCGGCTTACCGGCGAAGTCCGGTTCCTCGGCGTCCACCGTATCGTGGGAGATATTGCGTGGCTCGATTACAAGGAAACCGGCCAGGCCGCCGGGACGAAGTTCGAGGAGTACAAGAAAACCAACTGGGACATCGGCTGGGATGCGCGTTGGACGGATACCTGGCGCACCGCGATTCAATACGTTCAAGCCGGCGCGGGCACGTGCAGCTTGACCGGCGGCGCGTCGTGCAGCACGAGCGGTCTGAGGGGCAGAATGCTAAATGCCGGCGTGACGTTCTCGTTCGATCGCCAGACCTTCCTGTATTTCATCGCGGGCAGGCTGTGGAACGACGCCTCGGCCCAATATGACAACTGGGCGGCCAGCAACCCGGCCCGCGGCGCGGACATCAGCCAAGTCGCGCTCGGGATGAGCTACACGTTCTGATCTAAGGTGCATCGCGGTAAAAGTGACGGGCGCTTCGGCGCCCGTTTCTTTTTCCGGCCGTCAAGCGCGAGCGCGAGTGAGGCGCCGCGCCGCGAAGTTTCAGCGGCTGCCCGATTTCTTCGAGTAGATGTTCGGGTCCCATTCCCAGTAGTACCAGAGCACGCGGTCGCTGGGATCGAAGATCACGTGGAGCAGCTTCGAGATCGACGCGTCGTCATAGCGATAGGTCCAGGACCTCGTGCCGTTGCCGTAGCCTTCCTTCAGATACTCCGGGGGCACCCCGGCGATCTCGATGATCTGGGCGGGCGTCATGCCGGGCTGGATCCGGCGGAAGTTCTGCTCGGTGTGCAGGTCGCGCACCTCGCGCACGCGCTCGTCCGGTCCGAACGTCACGCGGTAGTAGCCGTACGGGTCGCGCGAATAGTCCCAGTACATCTCGTCGCTTGCGAGCCGGCCCTGGGCGATCGGCTTGCCGATGCGCGTGGCGACTTCGCTTGCCGGCATGCCGGGCGATACCGCGCGCTCCACGTTCGTCGCGCACCCGGCGAGAACCGCGCACGCGATGAAAAACACGAGTGATCTCATGATCGACCTCCGCCGGGACGCGAGCAAGGGGCGCGCCACGCCCCGGATTCTATGCCTCCGCGCGCGGCTGGGGCGTGGATCGGGCGTTATCGCTTCGGAATGCCCGCCGCGAACCAGGCCTGGTTGGCGGCGTTGCGGATGAGAAGCACGGGACTCGCGCAGTCCGCCGGCGCCGGCGTCAGCACGTCGTCGATGCGGAAATCACCGTCGGGCTCGAGCGCCACGCCCGTGAGATTCGTATTGCGCTCGGTAAACGGCGCCGCGGCTTCGCAGATGAGCGTGGCAAAAACCCGCGCATTCGCGTTCCCGGCTATGCCGTTGCCTCCACCGAGCAACAGCCCTCGCCCGTCGACCCTGATGCTGCCGTCAGCCTTTACGTCGGCCTTGAGGTCGGAGATCACCCAGATCTGACCGGGCGGCTGGACGCCGCGCACGATATTACGGTTCACGGTCGCGGCAGTCGGGGCCGGGCCCGGGGCACTCGACACCGGGATGACTCCGATCCCGCCCTGGAACTTCGCAAGCGAATCGTCCGCGCTTGCGGAAAGCGGCGCGAGGACACCGAGGAAAAACACGACAGCCGTTGCGTTCTTGGTCATGGTGACTCCTTTCGGGGTGAAAAGCAGTACAACCAGCTCCGTCACGTGAACACCCGCGCCCGCGCGCTATTCCTCGGACAAAAAGAGCGTTTGCTATCATCGAAGACATGGAGAAAGCATTGGCGATCACCGTTTCCGCACTGCAGAACATGAAGCGCGACGGCCGCAAGATCGTCGGCGTGGTGGCCTGGGATTACCAGATGGCGCAGATCGCCGACCGCGCGGGCGTCGAGATCGTCTCGGTCGGCGATTCGGTCGGGATGAACCTGTGGGGCCATCCGACCGAGACCGAAGTGACGCTGGAGGAATTGCTCATCGTGTGCAAGGCGGTGCGCCGCGGCGTCAAGCGCGCGCTCGTCAGCTGCGACATCCCCTTCGGTCCGGTGCAGCAGGGCGCGGAGGCTGCGGCAAGCGCCGCCGTGCGCCTCGCGCGCGAGGGCGGCGCGGACATGGTGAAGGTCTACGGCGAGCCGGACACCGTGCGGGCGATCGTGCGCGCCGGCGTGCCGGTGTTCGCCGAATTCCACGGCAGCGGGGTCCCCGCCGAAAAGCTCGTCGAGGAAGCGAAGCGCCTGGAAGACGCCGGCGCAGCGCTGCTCGACTTCCGGCACTCGGGGCCGCAGGCCGGTCCCACGGTGGTGCGCGCCGTGCGCATTCCCGTGATCGGCGGGCTCGGCGGCGGGCCGTGGCTCGACGGGCGCATGCGCATGGCGAACGCCGCCATCGGCTACGCGGCGAGCGGGATCGATTCCGGGGCCGAGACCTATGCCAACGTGGCGAAGATCTCGCTCGATGCCCTCGCTGCGTATGCCGAGGACGTGCGGGCCGGGCGCCACCTCAAGGGACAGCGCCCTGCCTAGCACGGGAGAAAAATCGGTCGTCGTCGACGGCATCCGGACCCGCTACGAGATTGTCGGGAACGGGCCGCCGCTCCTGATGTACTCGCCCGCCGGCTTCGACGCGACCCTGGACAAGTGGAAGACGCAGGGCGTGTACGCGAAGATCAAGCTGCTCGAGCACCTGCCGAAGAAGTACACCTGCATCGTCTTCGACCGGCGCGAGACCGGCGAGTCGGGCGGCCGCGTCGAGCGCCTGACCTGGGCGCACTACGTCGCGCAAGGCAAGGGCCTGCTCGATCACCTGAAGATCGAGCGCGCCCACCTGATGGGCGGCTGCATGGGCTGCTGCCCGGTCGCCGCGTTCGGCGTCGCCCATCCCGGGCGAGTCCTCAGCATGATTCTGTGGTGGCCCGTGGGCGGCGCCAAATACCGGATCAGCACGCACAAGCGCTTCGCCGACCATCTCGCGTACGTCGAGCAGCACGGCCTCGCCGGCGTGGTCGCGCTCGTCATGCAGGAGGGCAAGCCGTTCAACGCCGAGCCGCGCGGCGGACCCTGGGCCTCGGTCATCCGGCGCGATCGCGCCTTCGCCGAGTCCTACGCGAAGCTCGACGTCGCCGGGTACATTCAGCTCGTCTCGGAGATGTGCCGCACGCTCTTCGACCGCGACACCGCTCCCGGGGCCGAGCCCGAAGACCTCATGAAGACGAACATTCCGGCGCTCATCGTTCCGGGCCGCGACGCCTCGCACGCGACGTCCGCGGCGCGATACCTCGAGGAGTGCCTGCCAAGGGCGGAATACTGGGACGCTCTTCCCGACGCCCAGACCGAAGAAACGGCGCCGGCGCGGCTCGTCGAGTTCCTGGACAAGGCGCGCTAGGGCTCCAGTACTTCCGCCCTCAGTACCTCTCGAAGATCCGCTGCAGCTCGGCGGGATCGCGGGTCGTGGTCAGGGCGAGCATCAGCAGGATCCTGGCTTTCGCAGGCACGAGGTTGTCGCCCCAGATCAGCGTGCGGCCTTCGCCGGCGCGCGTGTCGTGTACGCGGCCCATCCCGCCGCGGTTGGTCATCACCACAGGAATTCCCTTGGCGGTCACGCGCTTCACCGCGTCGTCCATGGCCGGCGTGCCCGAGCCGGTCGGGAAGCCCGCGATCACCAGGCCTTCAGCCTTGGCTTGCGCCACGGCGGCCTCGATGAGCGCGCCGTCGGCGCCGGCGTAGGTGTAGATGATGTCCACGCGCGGCAGCTTCTGCAGACGGCCGACGTCGAAGGGCGCCGACGTCGTGTGCTGCTTGAGCGGCGCGCGATAGAACGTGACGCGGTCCTCGTCGACGAAACCGAGCGCGCCGAGGTCCCGGCTGTTGTAGGTCTCGACGCGATAGCTCATGTTCTTGCTGACGTCGCGCGCCGCGTTGATGACGTCGTTGGCCACGACGAGCGCGCCCTTGCCTCCCGCTTCGTCGCTCGCCGCGACGCGCACCGCCTGCAGGAAGTTCTTCGGGCTGTCGGAGCTGAGGGTCGTGAACTGCCGCTGCGCGGCAGTCAGGACGACCGGCTTGGAACTCTTCACGGTGAGGCTGAGGAAATACGCCGTTTCCTCGACGGTGTTCGAGCCGTGGGTGACGACGATCCCTTTGACCTCCGGCTCCCTGGCAAGAATCTCGTTGATGCGTTTCGCGAGCGTGAGCCAGTTCTCGACGGTGATGCTGCTGCTGCCGACGCGGATGACCTCCTCGACCTCCAGCCGCGCGACCTTCCTGAGCGCCGGAATCGCGTCGGCCACTTCGCCGGCGTGGAGGCGGCCCGAAGGCGTGTTGGCGATGGTGCCGCCGGTCGCGACGACCTTGATCAGCGGGAGCTTGTCCTGGGAATGCGCCGCGCCTGCGCAGAGCGCAAGCACGCAGGCCGCGGCCAGCCGAAACACGCTACTTCCAGGCCCGGTTGTCGACGGTGTTCTCGTAGGTCGCGCCCGGCACGGTCATGTTCCACTTCACCGTCCAGTTGTAGGTGTCGTCGAAGCGCTCGCGCGTGTAGGGCTGAGGCGCGGCGTGCAGCAGGCGCCAGGTCTGCAGCTCGTCGGGCTTCAGGAGGCCGCCCGTCTCGCGGATCAGATAGTGGATATAAGGGGTCGGATCCTTCTCGAGCAGCTCGACCGCCCGGGCCTGCGCGCGGAACATCTTCTTGAGCGTCGGCCCGTCGAGATCGTCGCCCGCCGCCTCGCTGCGCGTGGAGTGCGACTCGATGAGGATGCGCATCCCCCACTTCTGCGCGACGCTGATCCAGGGCTCCATCAGGCTCGCCGCCGCGACCTTGCCGTCGCGCACCGCCTCGAGGCGCTTCAGCATCGAGCCGGCGTTGGTGCGCTTGACGTGCTCCGGCGCGAGAAAGCCTTCCATCATCTTCAGCGTGGTGAAGTCCGAGCCGTTGTTCGGCGTCACCGCGATCTCCTTGTTCTTCAGCATCTCGGGCTCGTAGATTTCCGAGCTGCGCGAGACGACGATGGCGAACTTCGACATGGAGGCGCCCAGCGCCACGATCTTGCGCTTGCGCAGGCCGCCGGAATCGGCCTCGACGGCGCGCTTCATGATGCCCCATTCGCACATGCGGAACTGGTCGATGCCGCCTTCGTTGTAGGCCGAATCGAGCGGTCGGTCGAACACCGAGTCGAACTTGACGAAGTGCGAGGTCGTGACCTGCGCCATGCCGGGCGTGGTGACGAACTCGAGGTCCAGGCCCTCCTCCTTGAAGAAGCCCGCGTCGCGGGCGACCAGCACCGGCAGGTCGTGCACGGCGTTCATGATCGCGATCTGGGGTTTCTTCGCGACGCCCGGTTTCTTCGTGGCTTCCTTGACGCTCATGGTGTCTCCTCCTGGATTTCCGTGGTTCAGTGTACGGAAAAGGCCCCGCGCCGGTAAGCCGCGGTTCCGCATGGCGTAACGCGGTTCAGTTTCCGCCTTCTATGTAATACTTTGTTTCCAATCAATACCTCGATGACTCCCGCCGATCTACTAGCCGACCTCGCCGCCGCCAGCCGCATCCTCGCCACGCAGGGCGTCGTCGACGGCTTCGGCCACGTGTCGATGCGCCATCCCTCGGATCCCGGCCGCTATCTGATGTCGCGCTCGGTCGCGCCCGCGCTCGTGACGCCCGGCGACATCGTCGAGTACGACCTGAACAGCGAACCGGTCAACGCCAACGGCCGCGCGAGCTTTCTCGAGCGCTTCATCCACGGCGAGATCTACAAGGCGCGGCCCGACATCATGTCGGTCGTGCACAGCCACTCGCCTTCCGTGGTGCCCTTCGGCCTGGTGGACGTGCCGATGCAGGCGATGTTCCACAACGCCGCGTTCCTCGCCGCCGGCGTGCCTGTATTCGACATCCGCGAGAAGTTCGGCGCCACCGACATGCTCGTCGGCAGCCCGCAAAAGGGCGTTGCGCTCGCGAGGTCGATGGGCAAGAGCGACGTCGTGCTCATGCGCGCGCACGGCAGCGTGGCCTGCGCGGCGACGCTGCAATCGGCGGTATTCCGCGCCGTGTATACGGAAGTCAACGCTCGTATCCAGCACTGGACCCTGGCGCTCGCGGGCGGTAACGGCGCGCCCATCGCCGCCCTGGACCGCGAAGAAGGCCGGCTGGCCGATCAGGTCAACGAGAAGGCCGGTGTGCGCGCTTGGGATCTATGGAGAAGCCAGGTCAAGTTTTGACTTCAAAAATTTATTTTAAAAGCGAATATCCTTACTAAAGACGTAATGTCCAACCCAGACCTCAAGCAGCAACTCGTCGACTGCATCCGGATGCTCGAGCAGTCGGACATCATCGACTACAACGGCCACTGCAGCGTCCGGCTGGATGACAACCGCTTCCTGATCAACATCGGCTCCTGCCAGCGCAGCCTGCTCACCGTCGAGGACCTCTGTGTCGTCGACCTCGACGCGAACCAGGTGGAGGGCAAGGAGAAGGGCAACGCGCCGCTCGAACGTCACCTGCACTGCGGCATCTACCGCGTGCGGCCGGACGTGAAGGCGATCGTGCATGCGCATCCGAAGTGGTCGACCTTCCTCACCATGGTGGGCGAGGCCTACAAGCCGGTCTATGCGCAGGGCTCCCTCGTCTATCCGGTGCCCCTGCTCGACTCGCCGAACTCGATCAACACCAAGGCGATGGGGGAGCGGCTCGCCGCCACGCTGGGCAACCGGCCCGCGGCGCTCATGAAGGCGCACGGCGCGGTCGCGGTCGGCAAGGATCTCGTCGAGGCCTTCGTGCTGGCGAACTACATGGAAGAGAACGCCTACCGGCAGTACATGGCGCTGCAGATCGGCAAGCCCTACTCGTTCAACGAGGAGGAGCTGGCGCTATGCCGCGAGAAGCTCTGGAACGCGAACCTCTTCAAGCGCACCTGGGACCATTTCCGCGCCAAGCTCCACTCGCCGCTTCAGTCCTGAAGGAAGACGGACAGCGCGATGTCCTCCACCACCGTCGCTATCGGTGCCGGCGAATGTGGCGAAGTCGGAGCTGAACGTGGGATCGGCCGCCGGCGTACCGCCCGAAGACCCACCGCCTCCGGGCGGCGAGCTTCCGGGCGGGGAGCTCCCCGGGGGCGTGGAAGCGCCCCCGCTCCCGCCACCGCCCCCGCCGCAACCGGACAGGCAGGACACGATCAGAATGAGCGCGGCGACTCTCATGCCGATATTGTTGCCTCGATCATCGTTCTGAGCTCGGTCGTCACCGCCGGCTCGATGCCGAACCACGCTTTCCACGCCGGCCGTCCCTGGTGCAGCAGCATGCCCAAGCCGTTGACGGTCGGGTTGCCGCGCTTGCGAGCCGCGGCGAGAAACGGCGTCTCGAGCGGGATGTAGATGATGTCGGCGGCGAGCGCGCTCTTTGGCAGCCGCTCGAGGTTGATATCGAGCGCGGGCTGGCCGACCATGCCGTTGCTGGTGGTGTTGACGGCCATGGCCGCGCCGTCCAGGGCATCGTGGCGCTGCTCCCACGGCAGGGCCCGGATCGGGCCGCCGAACTCGCTGGCGATGGCCTGCGCGCGGGCGAGCGTGCGGTTGACGAGGCGGATCTCTTTCGCCCCCTCCTGGGCGAGGCCGTAGCAGACCGCGCGCGAGCCGCCGCCGGCACCGAGGACCACGACCGGTCCGGCGTCCGCCCGCCAGCCCGGGCGCTCCTGCTTGAGGTTGTGGATGAAGCCGTAGCAGTCATTGTTGCTGCCGGCGAGCGAGCCGTCGGGACGAACCACCACGCAGCTGATGGCGCCGATGCGCTTCGCCACCGTATCGACCTCGTCGACGATGGCCATCGCCTTCTGCTTATGCGGGATCGTCAGGTTGCAGCCGGCGAAGCCAAGCGGATGCAGCGCGCGCAGCGCACCGGCGAGACCCTCGGGGTTGATGGCGAGCGGAACGTACGTCCCGGCCAGCCCGTGTTGCCTGAACCAGTAGTTGTGCAGCATCGGCGAGCGGGAGTGCATGACCGGCCAGCCCATGACGCCGGCAAGCAGAAATCGGCTGGGATGCGGATCGGGAGGCGCCATACGGGGGATTTTCGCATGCGTCCGGCTCCCGCCTTTTTTGATAGGCTCGTTTCGTGTTCCCAGCCCCCGACAAAAGCCCCGAGCGCAGCGCCGCGGGGTCGCGGATCAAGGCCTGGACACGAGAGCGCTTCGAGCTGCCGCCGGACGCCGCGATCTCGGTTTCGGAGCTCGCCTGCGGCCTGCCCGGCTGCGCGCCCCTCGAGACGGTGGTGCTGTTCTGGATCGCGGAGCAGGCCTACCGCGTCAAGGTCTTCAAGCCGCTCGAAGAAGTCGCGGCCGAAGACCTGCCGCCTGCATGGTTCCGGGATGCGCTCGCAGTCGGCGACGGATCGGACGGCGACTGCTGCTAAAAAGAAAAAGCCGCGCGGGGGCGCGGCTTTCAAGGGGGACTGCGAAACGTGTCTAGCGTGCAGCGACTTTCGTCTGGACCCGCCCGTCCGTCGCCCACACCATGGATTTGGCGGCCGACGCATGCTCCAGCTCCGCCGAGGAGATCTCGATGCGGCGTCCCGCTTCATCGATGAAGCGTGCCGGAGCGCCGGCTGCAAGAACCCGCGTCGCGCTCAACTCCCGCCACTCGCCGGGAATCGCCACCGCCACGCCCTGGCCGCTGGCCAACTTGTAGACGCGCAGGACATCGAATTGGGTCGCGTCGGCGTGCGCCAGCGTCGGGAGCGCGATGAGGGCTGCGCTGAGAAGCGAGAAAACCAGGCGGTTCTTCATGACAGTCTCCTTGATTTGGTGTGCAAAGCATACGAGCGCTCGGCAGTCCAGTCTTTCGGTCAATTCCTTACATTGACTCGGGGAAAGCCTTAGAACCGAGCCTCGTACAGTGGAATAATTGGCGCCCGCAGGGCGCGGTTTTATCGCGCTGTCCCGCGCAAAAGAAAAGCCGCGCAGCGCGCGGCTTTTCGGGTTCTTCGGAGCGGTCTTCTAACTGCTGCTAGAAGCTGTCGCGCCTCGCCAGTCTCGCGCTGACGGGCCCGGTGGGCCAGGCGATGGACTTGGTTGCCGCCGCGCGCTCCAGGTCGGCCGCCGAGATCTCGAACCGGCGTCCGGATTCATTCATGAAGCGCGCCGGGGCACCGGCCGAGAGGGTCCGCGTCGCGCTCAGTTCGCGCCAGTCACCCGGGATCGCCACCGCCACGCCGTGGCCGTCGGCCAGCTTATAGACGCGTAGGACATCGAATTGAGGCTCGGCGTGCGCCAGCGCGGGAAGCGCTATCAGTACTGCGCTGAGCATCGAGAAGGCCAGGTTCTTTTTCATGACTGTCTCCCTTGTTCTTACACACTCGCACAAAGCATACGGGCGGGCTGCCGTGGGGTCAGTGTAAGAATTGGCAGCCGGCCCGGACTATCGTTTGCCTCCTTGTCCCGCGCAGCGGAATGAACGCCGCAGCCGCCGTGTATCTGGGAGAAAATCTCATAGGCAGGGACAAAGTCACATGGGACAAAATCACGTTTCCGCCGTGCACAGAATCGAAGGAAGGTAATGGAAAAAGTCTTGGCAGCCGTGAGGACCGGTCCGGGCAGGACGGAGATCCGCGAATTTCCGATGCCGGATATTCCCGAGGACAGCGCTCTCATGAAGATGGAGGTCGCCGGGATCTGCGGCACCGACGTCAAGCTGTACAAGACGCCGCCCTCCGCCGCCCCGGTGATCATGGGCCACGAGAACATCGGCATCATCGCCAAGGCGGGACGCGAATTCACCCGCCGCAAGGGCTTCAAGGAAGGCGACCTGGTGTTCGTGGAGCACTACGTGATGTGCGGCAAGTGCGAGTGGTGCCACCTCGGGCAGTACCGCCACTGCGAGAACACCGACTGGCGCTCCAACCCGGACGGCATCCGCTACGGCTACACCTCGGCCGAGAAGGCGCCGCACCTGTGGGGCGGCTTCGCGCAGTACGTCTACCTGCCCTGGAACGCGGTCGTGCATCGCGTACCCAAGGGCGTCTCGGCGGAGCTCGCCGGGCTGGTGACGCCGATGGCGAACGGCGTCGAATGGTCGCTCTTCGACGGCGGCGTGGGCTACAACTCGACCGTCCTGATCCAGGGCCCCGGCCAGCAAGGGCTGTCGCAGACCGTGATCTGCAAGCAGGCGGGCGCCTCGCTCATCATCGTCACCGGCACCTCCAAGGACGCCGCGCGGATGAAGGTCGCGAAGGAGCTCGGCGCCGACTACGTGATCGACGTGCAGAAGGAGGATCCGCTCGCGCGCATCAAGGAGATCACCGGCGGCAAGGGCGTGGACGTCGCGCTCGACTGCACCGCGGGCGCCGGGACCATTCCGATCCTGCTCGGCGTCGAAGCGCTCAAGCGCAAGGGCGGGACGATGGTGGTCCAGGGCGAGATGAAGGAGTTCCCGAATTTCCCGCTCGAGCGGGTCACGGTGAAGTTCATCACCATCAAGAGCGCGCGCGGCCATAGCTACAAGGCCTGCGAGCTGGCGCTGGCTCAGCTAGCTTCGAAGCGCTTTCCGCTGGAGAAGGTGACGACCCACCGCTTCGCGCTGAAGGACGTCGACCTCGCTATAAAGTCGGTCGGCGGCCAGGGCGTGCCGGACGTGATCCACGCCTCGCTGCTGCCCTGGCAGTAGGGACGCCGCGCTAAACGGAAACGGGATCGGTACCGAGCTCGCGAACGAGCCCGTCCTTCGCGCCCTGGTCGAACGGAACATCCCGCGGCAGCTCGAGCGCGCACGAGCGCACGCGCTGCGACGCGGGGCTCAGCCCGGGAATCGGCTTGCCTTCGCGATTCGCGGCGGCGGCGGCGAGGAGCCGGCGCCGCGCCATGACGATGCCCCGGTCCGTCGGCATCAGCCTTTCCAGCGAGCGGTCGATGATCGGCCCCATGCTCTCCTGCAGCGACGCGTCCTGCATGCCGATCCCTTCGATCCCGCTGAAGGAAAGCCCGGCTCTCTGGGCATTGCGATCCATGAGGTAGTCGTTGCGCTTGTTCTGCAGGGGAACGTAGGTCCCCGGAACGTATTTGACGTGGATGCCGGCGCCGCCCTGCATCGCCGCCACTTCCTTGGTGGTCAGCGCGCGGCGCGGGTGGTAGCTGATGCTCCAGGCCCAGCAGTTCTCGTCGTCGATCGGCACCCAGGCGTGGCCGTTGATCGGGTGGCCCGCGCGCGGCGGCACGAGCGAGAAGAACGGCATGACCCAGGGGGTGATGCGCCAGTAGTACTGGCCGTTGTCGGCGTTGCGCCGCGCGCCGATCAGCAGCCCGCCTTCGGACTCGACCACCTCGAACGACGGCGCGGTGTCGCGCAGGTTGTAGACATTGCCCTTGCTGCCGGTGAACAGCGGGTCGCGGTTCAGCGCCGCGCTGTGGAGAAACGAGACGTGGCTCGAGTCGATGCCGCCTTCCATTGCCTGCAGAAAATTGCACTCCTGCAGGCGCTTCGAGGTGAAGCGCTGCGGGGCCGACACCATCGCCCACTCGTGCTCCGGCAACTCGGGCTTCAGCTCCGGCGGCCCCATGTAGGCCCAGATCGCGCCGCCGCGTTCGACGCACGGATAGCTCTTCAGCTTGATGCGCTCGCGTATCTGCGGCTTGTCCGCCTCCGAAGGCAGGTCCACGCACTGGCCGTTTATGTCGTACTTCCAGCCGTGATACGGGCAGCGAAGGCCGCACTCCTCGTTACGGCCGAACCACAGCGAGACGCGGCGGTGCGCGCAGAATTCGTCGATCAATCCGAGGCGGCCCTCGCTGTCGCGAAACGCGACTAGGCGCTCGCCGAGCAATTGCACGCGGACCGGCGGTCCGTCGCGCTCCGCGACCTCCTCGGAGAGCAGCGCCGGAATCCAGTAGCGGCGCAGGAGATCGCCCATCAAGGTGCCCGCGTCGGTGCGCGTGAGCTGTTCGTTCTGCTCCTTCGTGACGGCCATGCCCGTGTTTCCTCTAGGAAGTGTGCCATTCTCCTCCATTGCTAGAATTCCATCAATATTCAGAACGTTATCCCGCATGCAGGAACACCGCTCCGCGCCCCTCTATTTCGTCGTCCTGCTCTCGGTTCTCGCGAATGCGGCGCTGCGAGGCAGCAAAGTGCTGGTGTCGCTCGATGCCATCGAGCTCGGCGCGAGCGCGTTCACCATCGGCGTCATCGCGGCGCTGTTCGCGGTGTTCCCGCTGCTGCTCGCGGTCCAGGCAGGGAGGATCTCGGACCGCATCGGCGTGCGCCGCCCGATCCTGCTCGGCGCGATCTGCATGTCGGCCGGGCTCGGGCTGCCCGCCGTCTTCGGCGGGCTCGCCACGCTCTTCCTGTGCCCGACGCTGATCGGCCTGGGCCACGTGTTCCTGCACGTCTCGACCCACAACGCGATCGGCTCGATCGGCGGTCGCGACGAGCGCGCCCGGAACTTCAGCGTCTTTTCCCTCGGCTCGTCGATCGCCGCGTTCATCGGCCCGTCGCTCGCCGGCGTCTCGATCGATACGATCGGCTACCGGCCCGCGTACCTCGCGCTCGCCGGATGTACCGCCTTCGCGGCGCTGCTGGTGCTGCTGTTTCCGCGCGCGATGCCGGACCGAACCGCCGAGCACGAGGCGCCGCAAGGAGCGAGCACGCTCGATCTGCTGCGCGATTCGGCCCTGCGGCGGACCCTGATCATGAGCGGCGTCACGCTCACCGGGATCGAGCTGTTCTCCTTCTACCTGCCGATCTACGGCAGATCGGTCGGGCTGTCCGCGTCGTCGATCGGCCTCGTATTGAGCGCGTATGCCGCGGCGGGCTTCGCGGTGAGGCTGGCGATGCACGGCCTCGCGCGACGCTACACCGAGCTCGGCGTGCTCACGGGCTCGCTTTTCATCGCGAGCGCCGCCTACGGCCTGATCCCGTTCCTTTCCCAGCTTCCGGTGCTCGTGCTCCTCGCCTTCATGCTGGGCCTCGGGCTCGGCTCCGCGCAACCGCTCACCATCATGCTCACCTACGACCACGCGCCGAAGGGACGCTCCGGCGAGGCGCTCGGGATGCGCGTGACCGTCAACAAGGTGACGCAGATCGCGGTGCCTCTTCTTTTCGGCGGCCTCGGCAGCGCCTTCGGCGTGCCTCCCGTGTTCTGGGCGAACGCCGCCTTCCTGCTCCTCGGCGGAGTGATCTCGGCGCGCGACCTGCAAGCCGGAAGCCGCAAGCGCGACAACGCGCCATCGTCCATCGACGAAGCCGTTAAGGAAGACACGAAATAGCGGTGCAGGTCCGGGGCCGCGCCGGCGCTCCTGCCGCAATGTCCGAAAACGGCCAGACGGCGGCGAGCGCCGCGCCCATAATGCGGTCATGACACTCGATTCGAATACCTGCTACCGGGCGCTCAAGGCGCGCGATGCGAGATTCGACGGCCGCTTTTTCGTCGCGGTCTCCTCGACGCGCATCTACTGCCGCCCGGTGTGCACCGTAAAGCCGCCCAGGCGCGAGAACTGCCGCTTCTTCCCCAGCGCGGCGGCCGCCGAATCGGGCGGCTACCGGCCGTGCCTGCGCTGCCGGCCCGAGCTCGCGCCGGGAAATGCGAGCGTGGACGCGACGACGCGCCTCGCGCAGGCGGCGGCGAGCATGCTGGAAGACCGGGCGCTGGACGACGAGGGACTCGAGACCCTCGCCACGCGCCTGGGCATCACCGATCGTCATCTGCGCCGCGCGTTCGGCGCCGAGTTCGGCGTCTCGCCGGTGGAGTTCGCGCAGACGCAGCGCCTGCTGCTGGCGAAGCGCCTCCTCACGGACACTAGCCTGCCGATCACGGAGGTCGCGTTCGCGAGCGGCTTCGGCAGCGTGCGCCGCTTCAACACGCTCTTCAGGCAACGCTATCGCCTCAAACCCAGCCAGCTGCGCGGCGAACGCCGGGGCGGCGCGCCGGCCGCCGCCGCGAACGACGTGCTGAAATTCGAGCTCAGCTTCCGCCCGCCCTTCCACTGGCCCGCGGTGAGCGCATTCCTCGCCGCGCGCGCGATACCCGGCGTCGAAGCGGTGGAGGACGGCTGCTATCGCCGCGCGGTGCGCATTCCGATCGACGGCAAGGAGCATTCCGGCTGGATCGCGGTCGAGATGTCGCCGAAGAAACCCACGCTGCGCGTCGCGGTCTCCGCATCGCTCGCCAAGGCGCTGCCGCCGGTGCTTTCGCGCGTCAAGGCGCTGATGGACCTCGCGTGCCATCCCGCCGAGGTGGCGCAGGCGCTGGGCCCGCTGGCAAAGCGGCATCCGGGCCTGCGCGTACCGGGCGCGTTCGATGGTTTCGAGATGGCGGTGCGCGCGATCCTCGGCCAGCAGGTGACCGTGGCCGCGGCGCGTACCGTTGCGGGACGCCTCGCCGCGACGTTCGGCGATTCGATCGCGACGCCGTTCGCCTCGCTCATAACGCTGTTTCCCACCGCGACGCGTGTTGCCGCGCTGCCGCCGGGCCGCATCGCGAGCCTCGGCATGCCCGGCGCGCGGGCCCGCACCGTCGTCGCGCTCGCGCGCGCAATGGCGGACGGACGCCTCGTGCTCGTGCCGAACGCCGACATCGAGGCGACGCTCGAGGGACTGCGCGCGCTGCCCGGCGTGGGCGAGTGGACCGCGCAATACATCGCGATGCGGGCGCTCTCCTGGCCGGACGCGTTTCCGCACACGGATCTGGGAGTGATGAAGGCGCTCGGCGAGACCGGCGCGCGCCAGGTGCTCGCCGCCGGCGAAGCCTGGCGGCCCTGGCGCGCATACGCCGTAATGCACTTGTGGCAATCACTGACAAAGGAGTAGCCATGCACTATTACGATCTCTATGACAGCCCCCATGGGCAGATGCTGCTCGTCGCTGCGGGCGAAGGACTCTCGGGCGTCTACTTCGAAGGCCAGAAATATCATCCGCGGATCGATCCGCGAATCGATCCCCGAATCGATCCCGACTGGCGGCGGGACGCGCAGCATGCGCCGCTGCGCCAGGCCCGGCGCGAGCTGGCCGAATACTTCGGCGGCGAGCGGGAGCGTTTCGAGACCGCGCTCGCGCCAGAAGGCACGCCGTTTCAGCATTCCGTCTGGAAGGCGATCTCCGCCGTCGGCTTCGGCGAGACCATCACCTATAGCGAGCTCGCGCGCCGCGCGGGATGCGTTGGCGTGCACAGCGCGCGCGCCGCGGGCGCCGCGACCGGGCGCAACCCGATCAGCGTCATCGTTCCCTGCCACCGCATCGTCGGCTCGAACGGCAGCCTCACGGGATACGCAGGTGGCCTCGATAGAAAGCGCGAGCTGCTCGCGCTCGAGTGAAAAATCTCGGATTTACTGTCGGCCGCCTGAAATTGGCGACAGCCCGGCTTTCGAAATCGCTGGTGCTGCCTCCGGCGACGCAAGGAAACGCACCAGCGCACGAGCCGCCTCCGGCTGCCGGGCTGTACTGGTAATCGCCCCGGCAAACGAAAATCCAGGCTGCAGCTCTGCCGGAATCGTGCCGGCGAACGTAACACCAGGGACGTTTATCAGCTCGCTGACCTGCTGAAAGCCGATCTCCGCCTCGCCGCGCGCCACGACCGCCGCCACCGGCTCGCCGGACGGCGGCCCGCGCACCTTCCGGCTCGTGCCCGCGACTTGATCCGCGACACCGAGCTTCGCGAACAACGTGGTGGCCAGATAAGTGCCGCTGCCGCTATCCGAGTATGCGATGGACTTCGCCGCCAGCAGAGTGCTGCGGAACGCCTGGACGCTGCCGATGTCCGGCTTCTTCGCTCCCTCGCGCACCACCATACCGATCTGCGAGCGGGCTAGCTCCACCTTGCTGTCCGCGCGCACCAGGCCCCGCTTGCCGAGCTCGTCGGCAGCGCCTCCGTCCAGGATCACCACATCCGCCGCCTCGCCGCGCGAAAGGCGGGTAGGAATCGACTCCGGCGAATCACCCATCGACGGCCCGCGCGTCGTGACCAGCCTATGCCCGCTCGCGCGCTCGAACGCCGGGCCCAGCTCGGAATAGACCTTGTAAAACCCGGCCGAGATCATCACGTGCACCTCGGCCGCGGACGCCGTATTCGCTATCAACAGAGCGGCAGCAGCGAGCCGGGACAACCACCGCGCTAGTGATTTTTCTTTCATGAGAATCCTTTAGTTCGAAGCGAGCAAGTCGACCTCAATACACGCCCGGCACCCAGCGTTTCACGCGCGAGCGGTACTCACGGTAAGGGTCACCGAAAAGCTCCGCGAGATGGGCTTCGTCGCCGCGCGCGCGGCGGTCGAACCAGACGGCGTGGAAAACGAAAACACCCGCGGCGAGCCAGGAGCCGAAGGCGAGAGCGAGGCCGGCGAAGAAGATGAGGTGGCCGAGGTACATCGGGTTGCGGGTGTAGCGATAAGGGCCGTCGACGACCAGCCGCTCGGGCGGGTTCGAGAGGCCGGGCCCGCCGCCGCCGTTGCGTGTGCGGAATTCGCCTACGAAGTGGTATTGCAGGTAGCCCCACAGGAGCAGAGGGGCTGCCCACGGATTCAGCCGCGGCAAGCCGCCCTGCAGGATTCCTTCCGCCGCGAGCAGCGCCAGCGGCCAGACGATGAACGTGCGGTTGGAAGTGCTGCCGAGCCAGCGGCGCCAGGCAGCCTTGCCGCTCACGTCGCCGCCGCGGCCTCGTCGCTGCCGGTGCGCGGCATGAGAAGGATGAACAGGTTGGCGACGACGATCGTGGCGGCGAGAAAGTAGAACGTCGCGCCGAGGCCGTAGCGATCGGCGATCAGCCCCGCGAGCAGCGGCGCCGCGGACGAGCCCAGCGCCTGCGCGCCGAACAGCACGCCGATGCTCGTGCCGCCCATGTTCTTGGGCGTGGTCTCGAGCAGCCAGGCCTGCATCACGGGCCGGATCGCGTACAGGAAAAATCCGAGGATCGCCACGAACACGACGAACGCGAACGACTTGCCGGCGAAGGCCATGAAGAGCAGAACCACCGCCGTCATCGCCATGCTCGTCATCATGACGCTGCGCCGGCCCATGCGGTCGGAAAGATGCCCGGCCACGGGCGCGGCGGCGAAGCCCGCGGCCTGCAGCGCGAACATGCAGGCGCCGACCCAGACCGGCGAGAAGCCCATCTCGTAGGCGAGATACACCGGCAGGAAGGTGAGCAGCGCGTTCTGGGTCATCGAGCGGAACGCCGAGCTGGTCGAAAGCAGCACGAGCGAGCGGTTGCGGAAGAGAGGCGCGAGACCGCGGAAATACTCGCGCAGGGACTGCACGCCGCCTTCGTGGGCGGCGCCGTCCTTCTGCGTCTTCTTCTTGCCGCCGAGCTGCAGCGTGCCCAGGAACACGAGCAGCACCAGCGCGATCACCAGGCCGGGAATGACGTTCAGGATCACGACCTGGCGCCACGTCATGAACGTCAGCAGCGCGCCGACCACGACCGGCGCCAGCGCATCGCCGACGTTGCCGCCCATGCCGTGCATGGACAGCACCAGCCCCTTGCGTTGGGGGAAGTTGCGCGCGAGCGTCGGGATCGCCGTCGGATGCCACAGGCTGTTGCCGAAGCCGACGAGCGCCACGCACGCGAGCAGCATCAGGTAGCTGTGCGTGAAGCTCATCAGCAGATACGGAAAGCCCACCCAGAAGAGCGACACCGCCATCAAGAGCCCCTTGCGTCCCACCGTGTCGACCAGCGCCCCGCCGGGCACGTTCGCCACCGCGCCGGCGATGTACTGGCAGGTCATGATCAGGCCGATCTGGCTGTAGCTCAGGCCGAGCTCCTTGCCGATAATCGGCAGCAGCAGGTAGAACGTGGCGGGATACCAGTGGGTCAGCGAGTGCCCGAGCGTGATGAACCAGACCTCGCGGAAGCGGCGCGCCGGGACGGCCGGGGTGGAGGACGCGGCAGTGGCGGTGCTCATAGGATAACTGCGGTCTTCAGGGTAACGGCGTTCATGCTAGCTCCCGGCGCGGTTGATCACGATATCGTCGAACAGCTTCTGCCACTTCTCCGCCTCGTCGAGCGAGCGGATCGGATCGGTCTGCAGGATCTTCACCCCCTTCAGCGGCGAGGGCACCTTGGTGCTGGTGGGCACATAATCCATGCCGACGAGGTATTGCTGCGCGCCGGTGAGCATGTACTCATAGAACAGCAGCGCGGCGGCCGGATGCGGCGCTCGCCGCGCGACACCCACCGCGTTGGAGCGCGCCACGGCCGGCTCGAGCGCGAACCAGTCCACCGGCGCACCCTTCTTCTTCACCTGCTCGGGCATGTAGTTGTAGACCGTCAGCGCGAGCGGCACCTCGCCGGCGACCACCATGTTGTTCAGCAGCGTATGGCCGTGCCGCACGGAGACGCCGTTGGTCCGGACGAGGTCGCGGAAGAACTTGAGGCCCTTCTCGCCGCCGCCCATGATCTGCACCACCGAGGCGAACCAGTCCTGGTTCTTCGCCTCGATGCCGAGCTTGCCTTTCCACTTCGGGTCGAGGAGCTGCGCGTAGCTCTTCGGCAGGTCCGCCTTCTTGATCAGGTTGGTGTTGTAGACCTGGACCCACACGGAAAGCAGCGTCGCAGCCCATTCCCGGTGCGGGGCCACCGATCCCCGAAGCAGGTCCTTGTGCGCGGGCGAAGCGACCGCCTGCAGGATCTTCTCGCGCGACAGCGCCTCCATCTCGGGCGTGCCGAAGTGGATGACGTCGACCTCGTACCTGCGCGCCGCCGCCTCCGTCACCGTCCGCTGCAGCACCTTGTCGGTCCCGGCGCGCCAGATATTGACCTTCACGCCGTACTTGGTCTCGAACGGCCTGACGAGCGCGGGCTGGTCCTTCTCCGCGAACGTGGTGTAGATCGTCAGCGTGCCTTCCTTCTTCGCCGCCGCGGCGATGCGGTCCATGCGGTCGGCGCCCTGGTATTCGAACAGCGGCGACTGCGCGCTCGCGGTCGTCACCGCCAGCAGCATCAGGAATCCGCTCGCGCTCTTGAAAAAATTCATTCCAGTTTTGAGAAGCATAAAAATCAGTTGCGAATATCCTGAAGGAACCACTCGGTCGGGAGCTCCCGACCAAGCCCGTCGCGCCGCGCCGCTTCGTAGACCGCGCCGGCGACGGCGTAAAACTGCGCGCCCTGGATGTTACCGCGCTCCGAATAGGTGATCTGCTGCGCCGAGGTCCGCCCGGGCGCGCGGCCGGCGATCAGGTCGCCGAAGCCGACCTCGCGCGCATCGGCGCGCCCGGTCACGCGCGGCGCCGGGCGATCGGCGCTGAGCGCGGACCAGCGCGGATCCGATGGGCGCGCGGCGTAGCCGAGATATTCGTCGGCGGTGGCGTACTCGGGACGGCCGACCGGCGCCGGCGTCGTGCCCAGACGCAGCCACCGGTCGAAGCGCCGGCGCGCGGCGTCGTCGGGCCGGCCGCCGATCGAGATCACGTGCATGCCGGGCTCGAGCCACTCGCCCCGGATCACCGGCTCGGCCGAATCGGTGCAAGCGGCGAGGATATCGGCGCCGCGATACACGGCGCGCGGATCGTCCGCCGCCTCGCAGTCGATGCCGTGGCGCTCGGCCATCTCGGCGGCGAAGCGCTCGCGGTGCGCGCGCGTCGGGCTGAATACGCGCAGCTTTTCGATCGGTCGCGTCTCGAGCAGCGCCGCGACGTGCGAATGAGCCATGCCGCCGGAGCCGAGCATGCCGAGCGTGCGGCAATCCGCGCGCGCCATGTGATCGGCGCCGATCGCGCTGTCGGCGGCGACCCGCATGTGCTGCAGCACGCCGTCGTTGATGATCGCCAGCGGCACCCCGGTCTCGACGTCGGTCAGAAACACGAGCCCGCAGTACAAGCCCGGGCGGGCGCAGTACTTCTCCCGCGTGCGCACGCCCTCGTAGTCGCGCTGGAAAACGATGTCGGACTTGATGCGGATCGCAAAGTACCCGCCACCCGCCGCGCCGCCCGCCGCGCCGCCTTCCATCGTGCCCCACTGATAAAAGCGGTCCTTGGCTTGCGTCGGAATGCGCACGTCGATGCGCGGCCGGCACACGGCCTCGCCGGAAGCGAGGTCGCGATACGCCGATTCGAGCGCCCGGCGCGTGAGCGCCGGGGTCAGCACGCGCTGCACGATCTCGTTGTCGATCAGCAGCATGACGAACGAGCGGGCGTGCGCGGAAGGTTCAGGCGGGTTGGGAGACTTTGATCCGGCCGCGCAGGAAGTCCTGCACCATCTCCGGGGTCACCTTCACCCCGGGCCGGTACTCCGGCGCGTCCTCCAGCTGCTCCAGGTCGTTCAGC
>WNFL01178112.1_pt1 | contig 26688 bp, 31 predicted proteins | sample 5400361 | NCBI WGS metagenome assembly WNFL01 (sample SAMN13153351, study PRJNA577476) | soil metagenome | isolation source: 40 cm soil on Douglas fir-dominated hillslope | place: USA:California | collected 2013-09-17
GGCAACGTGCACGACGAGGACGGCCAGTCGACCCGCTGCGCTTCCTGCGGCGAAATCCTCATCGGCCGCGACTGGTACACCCTGACCCGCTGGACCCTCGATTCTCAGGGTCGCTGCCTGTCCTGCGGCGCGCAGCTGCCTGGTGTCTTCTCCGGCAAGCCCGGCACGTGGGGCCCGCGCCGCCGCCCCGTGCACCTGCAACTGATCTGACAGAGTGTTCCGAAGAGATCACCGCGGAGACGCGGAGAGCGCGGAGGATCTGGTTGGTCCCGTACCCTGCGCGGGTGCCCGACCGACAGCCAAATTCGATCTCCGCGACCTCCGAGCCTCCGCGGTAATCCTTTTGGCGGCGCGGCTACTTCACGGTGGGGTGGATGAAGACCAGCTGCTTGCGGTGGCCGGGGATGGAGCCGCCCACCAGCAGCAGGTTGTTCTCGGGGATGACGTCCACCACGCGCAGGTTCTGCACGGTGCGGCGGTCCACGCCCTTCTGTCCCGGCATGCGCTTGTTCTTGAACACGCGGCCCGGCGTCTTGCGCTGTCCGATCGCGCCCGGGTGGCGGTGCAGCTCGTGCGCGGTGGAGCTGTCGCGCGCGGCCCCCTTCATGTGGTGACGCTTGAATACGCCAGAGAAGCCGAACCCGCGCGTGGTGCCGGTGACGTCGACCTTGTCGCCCTTCTTGAACAGCTCGACGGTGAGCTGCGACCCGGGGGCGTGGCCCTCCAGCTCCTTCTCTTCGACGCGGAACTCGCGCACGTTGCGGTGGGGCTTCTGGTTGCGCTTCTTGAAGGCGCCCAGGTCGGGCTTGCGCGCGTTGCGCTGCTGCTTTTCGGACAGCTCTTCGTGCGCCACCTGGAGCGCCACGTAGCCGTCGCGCTCCTTGGTCCTATGCCCGAACACGAGGTTCGGCGCGACCTCGATCACCGTGACGGGGTGCGCGGTGCCGTCCTCCGCGAACACCGTCGTCATTCCGACTTTCCTTCCGATCAGGCCCTTCGACATGGCGAGCTCCTGCGCTGCCTCCCGCGCCATCGCGCCCACCACGGTCGGGCCGGATGCCCGCCGGCGGGTGAGGGACCTGTCGGTCCGGAGGGGTTGCATCCGCGGCCGTAGCGAGGGCCCGCGGGGCGGGGCTGAATACCATGGGGACCCCCCGAGGACAATTGAACATCGCGCCCGCGAGCGATCGCCAGCTCGCCCGGCTGCCTTCCGTGCGCAACCAGGACGCGTCGCTGTCCCGGGTGGGAACCGCGTTGCCCACCGCGGACCGCGCGGCGACCGGGTAGCCGCGAGGAGTGCACGCAGGCGCTCGCTGGCACGCCAACTGCGAGAGCTCACCTACGCAGGCCAGGCGTTGCGGGGGGAGTCCGGGATGGCGGCGACGGCGGAAAACCTGGTCGGGTGGAGCACGCTCCCTGCTCGGGCGCGGCCCGAGCGCAGGCGGGGGCGAGGTCTCGGTTGGGGCGTGCTCCTCGGCCTCGGGGCAGCGGCGTCCGGGGCGGTCCTGGGCCTGGTCGCCTCGCCGGGGCCGGGCGACGACCACACCAGGTCGAACCTCGCGTGGACCTCGGCCGCGGCCGTGCAGACGGCGCAGCGATCCGAGCGGCGGGCGCAAGACGCGGAGAGGGCGCTCGCGGGCGCCCGGACCCATCTCGAGCAGCTCGAGGCCGCCGCGCAAGAGCTTCGCGACTGGCAGGAGGCGAGGCGCCTCGGCCTGGACCACGCCCTGCCCGACCGCGGCGCGCTCTGGGGCGACGACCGCCGCCGCGTGCTCGCGGCCATCGTGCGCGAGGCGCGCCGCCACGGGCTCGACCCGCTGATGGTGGCCGCGGTGATCGAGATCGAGTCGCGGTTCGATCCCTTGGCAGTCTCGTCCGCCGGGGCGTACGGGCTCATGCAGCTGATGCCGCCCACCGCTCAGGAGCTGTTCACCGGCAGGAAGGCCGCGCTCAAGACGGCGCACCTCTTCAATCCGGTGCTGAACATCGAGCTGGGCACTGCCTACCTCGCGCAGCTCCTGCGGCGCTTCGACGGCGATCTGCACCGGGCGCTCATCGCCTACAACGCGGGTCCGTCGGTCGCGCGCGCGCTGGTGCGCGGCAGCAAGTCGCACCGGCGCTTGCAGGCGTATCCCCGCGCCGTCCTCGGCGCCTACCGCGCCTTGCTGCTCGCCGAGCAGCAGGGCCCTGCCCGGCTCGCGCAGGGGTAAAGCGTCCTTCCGCGCGCCCGAGCCAGAAAAGCGCGGGAAAGCGTGCGCTCGCCGCCTGCATTCGGAGGGTACGCGCCTCAGCGTCTACCGGAGAGGAGGCGCTCACATGGACAAGAAGAACATCGAAGGCAAGGTCGACAAAGTCACTGGCAAGATCAAGGAGATCGGCGGAGTCGCGACCGACAATCGCGACTGGGAGGCCGAAGGCAAGCTCGACCAGGTCAAGGGGAAGGTGAAGGAAGGCCTGGGCAACCTGCGCGAAGGCATCAAGAACAAGCTGGACCAGCTGGACGAGAAGGACACCGAGAAGCCCTAGTCGTTCCGGCGTTCCTTGAAGGTGCGGGCGGCCGGCGGCCCACGCTGGCGCCCGTCACTTGCGCGGCAGCGAGATCACCAGGGCGCCCTCGCGCTCCTGCAGCGATCCACCGTGCACGGTGAAGACGGTCTCCGCTAGCGCGTATCCGAGGACGGTGCCGGCGGGGTCTCCCGAAGGGCGGTCCTCGGGCACTGGCGGCACGAGCGGAACGGGTGCGTCCGAGCAACGGACGATGAGCTCGCCCCGCCCGGGCAAGGCGTGACCAATCACCGCGACCCGCGCCGGAGCGGCGACACCCTTGATGAGGTACTCGAGCACGGAGCGCACGGCGCGCCGGAGCATTTCGCCGTCGCCGCTCACCAGGAGCTCCCCGGGCACGTCCACCGTCCAGCCCTGCGTGACAGCGCCGTCCTTCTCGGCCAGCGACGCGATCGCTCCGTCCACCACGGAACGCATCTCCAGCGTATCGTGGTGCAGCTCGTAGCCGTGCTCGTTGAGCCGCTCGATGGTGAAGTAGTCGTCGACCAGCCGGCGCATGCGGCGCAGCGCGCGCAGGCTCGCGTCGACCATCTTCTCGGCCCGCGGCCCCGAGCGGTCCGTGACGTCCATCCGCTTCAGCAGGTCGCAGGACCACAGAGCGGTGGCGAGAGGGTTCTTGATCTCGTGGGCAACGAATCCGAGGTACTTGCCGCGTCGATTGCCGGCAGTCGGCATCCAAGCAAAGTAGTCCGGCCGGCAGACGCTAGCAAGGAGCCGACCGGCGCGCTTTACAGGCTCGGCCGCCCGCGAATCCTGAAATTCCTACCGGCTTCGGTCCGTCCTGCATGGCGACCGGCGCCGGCAAGGGTCGGTGCTCCGAGGGTAATTGCGGGGAGCGCCAATCCTGGCATCGAGCTTGCTCATGGTCCCTGCGTCGCGCAACGCCACCCAAGCAGCAGGGAGGACACGCATGCAACCATCCACCGTCCCTTCGAGCGCCGGCTCGCTCGCCATGTACCTGGCGGAGATCAACCGCTACCCGCTGCTCACCGTGGATGAGGAGCAGCGCCTGGCCAGGCTGTACGCGCGGAATGCGGACCTCGACGCCGCGCACAAACTCGTCACCTCGAACCTCCGCTTCGTGGTGAAGGTCGCCTACGAGTACCGCTCGTACGGGATCAAGATGGCCGACCTCATCCAGGAGGGGAACATCGGCCTGATGAAGGCCGTGCAGAAGTTCGACGCCGACAAGGGTATCCGCCTGATCAGCTACGCGGTGTGGTGGATCCGCGCCTTCATCCAGAACTACATCTTGAAGAGCTGGTCGCTTGTGAAGCTCGGCACCACCCAGGCCCAGCGGAAGTTGTTCTTCAGCCTGGCGCGCACCCGGCGCGAGCTGGAGAGGTTCGACGGCACCGAGCAGGTCGGGGCCGATGAGAAGGCCATCGCCCGCAAGCTGCGCGTGAAGCCCGGCGAGGTGGTGGAGATGCAGCAGCGCATGGAGGGCCGCGACCTGTCGCTGGACGCTCCGATGGGCGAGGACGGCGGCTCCAGCCACGTGGATTTCGTGATGGACGGCGCCGACCTGCCGGACGCGGAGCTGGCGGAGCAGGAAGAGCGCCACATCGTGCAGGAGCGCGTGGTCGAAGCCCTCTCGCGCCTGGATCCGCGCGAGCGCTACATCATCGAGATGCGCGTGATGCAGGACAAGCCGATGACGCTCAAGGAGCTGGGCGAGCACTTCGGCTTCTCGCGCGAGCGCGCGAGGCAGCTCGAGATCCGCGCCAAGGCCAAGCTGGAGGCCGAGCTCGGCGAGCTGATGGAAGACCTCTTCCCGGGGGAGGAGCGCCTCCCGGTGGCCGAGTCGGCATAGCGCAAGCGTACGGGCGCAGTTATCCAGGGACAGGGGCGGCGTGTCTCTCGCACGAGGTGCCCGTATGCCTGGTTTCCCGCGCCCGTTGCTCCTCGCGCTCGCCGCCGGGGTCGGTCTGCCGATCGCCTGCCGCACCCCGCAGCGCGGTTCCGCGGCGATGGTGGTGACGCCCCTCTACAACCCGGCGGCGATCCCCGTCTACCTGGGCATCGATGGCCCGCACTTGTTCGCGCACGGCGGCGACGCCGGGGTGGACTTCGACGTCGAGACCCAGCCGGACGGCTGCGCGCGGGGCGCCGTCAACGGCAACCCGATCGCGGTGTGTCCGGTCCAGGGCCAGCCCGGGCAGTCGGATTCGACGAAGACCTTCCAGCTCGAAGGTCCGCTCGGGACGCGCACCTTCAGCCTCGAGCAGCGCGGCGACCGCGTCTACGTCGACTTCGGCATCAACCAGGGCCGCGGAGAGTTCGTCGTGCCCGAGGGACTCCTGCGCCAGCATCCGGAGATGCTCGCCGCCGCCTGGTTCTACGGCGCGTTCGGACGCCCGCGCCCCGGCTCGGAAACCCAGGCCTACGTGATCCGTCCGCGCTGACCGCGACCAGCGCCGGGGATCACGCCTTCGAGGCCGGACGCGCGCGCGGGAAGGCGTCCTTCCCGGCGTACCGGGCCGACAGCCCGAGCTCCTCCTCGATGCGCAGGAGCTGGTTGTACTTCGCCATGCGATCGCTGCGGCTCGCCGATCCCGTCTTGATCATCCGGCAGTCGCAGGCGACCGACAGGTCGGCGATGAAGGTGTCTTCGGTCTCGCCCGACCGGTGGGACATGATGGTGCGGTAGCCGCTTGCGTGGGCCATGCGCACGCAGTCGAGCGTCTCGGTGAGCGAGCCGATCTGGTTGACCTTGATGAGCACTGCGTTGGCGACGCCGTCCTGGATTCCGCGGCGGAGCCGCTCGGTGTTGGTGACGAAGAGATCGTCGCCGACGAGCTGGAGGCGCGCGCCGAGGCGATCGGTGAGGAGCTTCCACCCTTCCCAGTCGTCCTCGGCGAACCCGTCCTCGATCGAGACGATGGGGAAGTCGCGCGACCACTGGTCGTACAGGTCGACCAGCGCCTTGCGATCGATCGACTTGCCGTCCAGCTCGTAGGCGGAGGTCTTCTTGTCGAACAGCTCGCTGGCGGCGACGTCGAGGGCGAGCACCACGTCCTCGCCGAGGCGATATCCCGCCTTGCCGATCGCCTGCGCGATCGACTCCAACGCCTCGCCGTTCGAGCGCAGGTCTGGAGCGAAGCCGCCCTCGTCGCCCACGCTGGTCGCCTGCTTGCGCGACTTCAGCACCGCCTTGAGGGCGTGGAAGACCTCCGCCCCGCAGCGCAGCGCCTCCGCGAAGGTGGGCGCGCCCCAGGGAACGATCATGAACTCCTGCACGTCCACGTTGTTGTCCGCGTGCGCGCCGCCGTTCAGGATGTTCATCAGCGGCACGGGCAACGTGCGCGCATTTGCTCCTCCGACCCAGCGGTAGAGCGGCACGCCCTGCGCCAGCGCTGCGGCGCGCGAAGCCGCCAGCGAGACTCCCAGGATCGCGTTCGCGCCCAGCGACTTCTTGTTGGGCGTCCCGTCCAGCTCGATCATCAGCCGGTCCAACGCCTCCTGGCTCGCGGCGTCCATTCCCAGAAGCCGCGGCGCGATCTTGCTGCGCACGTTCTCCACCGCCGTGCGCACGCCCTTGCCTCCGTAGCGGGACTTGTCGCCGTCGCGCAGCTCGTGCGCCTCGTGCTCGCCGGTCGAGGCGCCGGAGGGCACCGCCGCGCGGCCCACGGCCCCGGAGGCGACGGTGACCTCGCACTCCAGGGTGGGGTTGCCGCGGCTGTCGAGGATCTCGCGGGCGTGGACGTCGACGATCTCGGTCATGACGGCGGCTCCTCGATCCGGGAGCGCCCGGGTAGCACGTGCGAGGGGCCGCATCAAGTGATGCGCATCGAGGCGGCTGATCGATTGCGCGCCCGAGGCCTACGCGTCAGCGCGGGGACAGCGCTGCGTCGACCATCGCGACCTCGCAGCGCCCCGGCGGGTCCTCGCGCGAGTCCTCGCACGCCTGCGACAGCGGGAACTGCGCCGGGCTGAACGCCGGCGCGGCGACGACGACGGAGCACTCCATGGCGGGGCCGGGACCGCGGCCGCCCAGCTCGAAGAGCCCGTCGTGGTCCGAGGTGGCGGCGAGGTCCTGCGGCATGTCGGGGCAATGCAGCGCCACCGTCGCCCCGCGGATGGGGCGCTGCTCGGCCCGCACCTGTCCCTGCACGCTCCAGGCGGGTTCGCAAGCGGCGGCGGCGCAGAGCGCCAATAAAGGCAGGAGGCGTCCCATCGATCCCTCGACCCATGAGATGCCGCAGCGCTCACTTCCGGTGCGCCGCTCGCCGGCCGATTCGGCAGCCGGTCCTTTTCTGGGTGCGGACCGCGGCGGATGTGTTGTAGAGAGCGCCGTCCAGGGAGGGTTTCATGGCGGGTCTGCTGGAAGGCAAGGTCGCGATCGTCACGGGAGCGGGCGGCGGCATCGGCCGGGAGCACGCCCTCCACTTCGCCCGCGAGGGCGCCAAGGTGGTGGTCAACGACCTCGGCTCCGATCGCCACGGCGGAGGCAAGGGCGCGGAGATGGCGGACAAGACGGTCGCCGACATCAAGGCGGCCGGCGGTGAGGCCACGGCCAGCTACGACAACGTCGCGACGCGCGAGGGCGCCGACGGGATCGTGTGGACGGCGCTCAACAAGTACGGGCGCATCGACGTGCTGGTGAACAACGCCGGCATCCTGCGCGACAAGACCCTGCTCAACATGAGCGAGCAGGACTTCGATCTGGTGCTCGACGTGCACCTGCGCGGCACGTTCCTCTGCACCCAGGCCGCCGGGCGCGTGTTCAAGTCGCAGGGCAAGGGAGGGCGCATCGTCAACACCACCTCGCTCTCCGGCCTGCTGGGAAATTTCGGCCAGGGGAACTACGCGGCGGCCAAGGGCGGCATCTACTCGCTCACGCGGACCGCCTCGATGGAGTTCCAGCGCATGGGCGTGACGGTGAACGCCATCGCGCCCGTCGCCCTCACCCGGATGACGCAGGATCTGCAGATGTTCAAAGGGCTGAGCGCCGAGCAGATCGGCCCCCAGTACGTCGCCCCCGTGGCCGCTTTCCTGGCGTCCGACCTCGCCGCCGACATCAGCGGCACCATCGTCGGCGTCCAGGGCCCGAAGATCTTCATCTACAAGATGGTCGAGACGGAAGGGGCCACGCGCGAAGGCGGACCCTGGAGCCCGGCGGAGATCAAGGAACGCTGGGCGGAGATCAGCAAGGTTTAGCGCTCGAAGCGCAGCGGGGGCCCGACTTGAAGCCGGAGCCCCCGCCCGACGGGACTTGCCCGCCCACCGCCTCTAGGGAGAGGCGGGAATCGTGTAATCGATGATCACCACTCCGCGCTGCGGCGCGTCGTCTTCCTCGTGCGTGTCGTTCTTCTGGGCGGGGCGGTTGGGCTCCGGGATGGGGAGCTGCGGGCGCGGACCGTGGCTCTCACGCTCCTGCTCGCGTCGCCGGATCTCCTCGATGATGAACGCGTCGAGCATGAGCCACCTCCAGGTTCACATCGGTCACGCTTGCTTCACGTTCGATGCAAATCCGGCACCATCGGTTCCGCCCCACCTCCGAGGTTCCGAGCCAACGAGGGCCTACTCGCCCTCTTCCCTCAAATACCAAGAACTTCCACCAGGGTCAACTTACGGAGCCAGCCGTCCGCGAGCCACCCGTTCCCACATCCTTGTGACGATTTCCGTCCCTGCGCCATTCAATTCGTGACAGGCGCGTCAGTGCGGCGCCGTCCTACCCCGGTACATCGCCTCGGCCCTCGCCTTGAAGTTGGCCAGGAACGCGGGAAGCCCCTGCTCGACCAAGGCCTTCTCCAGCCCGCGGGGAACGCGGGGAAGGAGCTCCAGCTCGATGGCATACGTGGCGGTCGTGCCGCCGGACGGCGACGGGTCGAGCGTCCAGCGGCCCTCGTCGCGCTTCATGAGATCGCCGCGCACCAGCCGCCACTCGATGCGCGCCGGCGGCGTCTCTACGTGCAACAGGGTGAACTCGATCAGCTTGATGCGGGCGTCGAGCCGGTACGTGACCTCGACCGAGTCGCCGTTGCGCGTTCCGACCGACACGGCCTTCACCTCGGGCAGGAACTCCGGGTAGCGGGCGTAGTCCCGCACCACCTCGAAGAACCGCTCCGGGGGAACGTCCACGTCGATGCTGCGCCGCGCGTTGGCCATCCGCCCCAAGAGTAACACCGGCCAACTTTCCCCGGCGTTCCGCCGCGCCTAGAGCGCGAAGTTCGGCTTGTGCTCGAAGAAGTGCGTGGTCTCCAGGTAGCGGATGGTGTGGCTCTTGGAGCGCATCACCACCGACTGCGTCGCCGCGCCGCCCTTGAAGAACCGGACGCCCTTGAGGAAATCGCCGCTGGTCACGCCGGTCGCCGCGAAGATCACGGGTCCCTTCGCCATCTCCTCGACCGTGTAGATCTTGTTGGGATCCGCGATGCCCATCTTGCGCGCACGCTCGATCTCCTTGTCGTTGCGGAACGCGAGCCTGCCCTGCATGTCGCCCCCGCAGCAGCGCAGCGCGGCGGCGGCGATCACGCCCTCCGGCGCGCCGCCGATGCCCATCAGCACGTCCACGCCCGTCTCGACGAAGCAGGTGGCGATGGCGGCGGACACGTCTCCGTCGCCGATCAGCTTGATGCGCGCGCCGCTCTGGCGGACCTCCGCGATCAGCTTCTCGTGACGAGGGCGGTTCAGGATGATCACGGTGAGGTCCTCGACGTACACGCCCTTGCGATCGGCGATCGCGCGCAGGTTCTGCGTGGGCGACTTGCGCAGGTCGATGACGCCCGCCCCGCTGGGGCCGACCGCGATCTTGTCCATGTACGTGTCGGGGGCGTTGAGCAGGTTCCCCTTCTCCGCCATGGCGATCACGCTCAGCGCATTGGGGCCGCCGGTCGCCGTGATGGTGGTGCCCTCGAGCGGATCGAGGGCGATGTCCACCTCGGGATCGTCGGCCGCGCCCTGCCCCACCTTCTCGCCGATGTAGAGCATCGGCGCCTCGTCCCGCTCGCCTTCGCCGATCACGATCGTGCCGCGGATTTGCAGGGCGTTGAACGCCTTGCGCATCGCGTCCACCGCCGCCTGATCGGCGGCCTTCTCGTCGCCGCGGCCCATCAATCGCGCCGAAGCCATCGCCGCCGCCTCGGTGAGGCGCACGGCCTCCAGACCGATGTTGCGATCCATCATGGTTCGTACCCCTCTGGAAGTGTCGGGCCGCTGGTCGCCGCGCCCTTCATCGCGTCCATCAGCCAATCGGGCGCCCGCGTCGGACGGCCGTCCTGGTTGATGCAGGCGTGCACGGTGTGGCCGAGGATCAATGCCTCGCTCGAGCCCGCGCGGTACACCTTGTACTCGAATCGCACCTTCACGCGCGTGTGGCTGACGCGAAGAGGGATCTCGAGCAGGTCGTCGTACCGCGCAGGCTTCAGGTAACGCACGCCCACCTCCAGCACCGGCAGGTAGATGCCGCGCTCCTCGATCTGCGCGTACGTCAGGCCCAGCTCGCGGATCCACTCGCCGCGGGCGCCCTCGAAGAACCTCAGATACGTGGCGTAGTACACGACGCCCATCTGGTCCGTGTCGCCGTAGAGCACGCGATGCCGGTACGGAGCCACGGCCGGGGTGTAACACAACCGGAAGAGAGCGTAGCCGCACTCATTGCCCCCGGCCGGCCCGTCACTACGATCCAGGACACTCGGAAATCCTGGAGGAGACGATGGCCATCGCATGGCGGCGGGACCCGGACGAGGCGCTCGCGGAAGCCAAGTTGCGCGGGCGGCACGTCCTGTTCGATTTCAGCGCCGCGCCGATGTGAGGGGGCTGTGCTCGGCTGGATGCCGAGGTCTACCCCGACGAGCGCGTCGAGCGATTCGTGACGGAGCACTTCCTCCCGGTGCGCATCCACGTACGCGAGCAGCCGGACGCTTGGAAGCGCCTGGGCGAGCGGTACGGCGTGCAGTGGACGCCCGCCATCCTGGTGGTCGATCCCCTGGGTGTCGAGCGGCACCGCATCGAGGGCTTCCTCCCGGCGGACGAGCTTCTGGCGCACCTCACCCTGGGGCTGGGCAAGTCGGCGTTCGCGCGCCAGCAGTTCGGCGAGGCCGAGCGCTGGTTCCGCGAGCTGGTGGAGCGGTACCCACGGACCGACGCTGCACCCGAAGCGCTCTACTGGGCGGGCGTGGCGCTGTACAAGAAGACGAACGACGCCACCGCGCTCGCGCACACCGCCGAGGCGCTGATGCGCCAGTACCCCGACAGCGTGTGGACCAAGAAGGCGTCCGTGTGGTTGAAGCCGGAAGTCTCGCGCAACGCTCGCGTCTGACTGCTACTGCACGCGGTAGGCCGCGAGGTCGAGCCGGGACTGCTCCTGGGTACCCCGTGGCGAGATGGTCTGGGTGCGCACCTGCACCATCCCGACGTTCGGCGCGTAGGTCCACTCGGTCACGAACTTGCCGGCGCCTTGCGGGAGCGGGGACTCGTTGCGGACCACCACGCACTTGCTGAACGCCCCGGCCCGCGTCTTCACCGTTGCCTCGACCGCCGCCACCGTGAAGTGCTGGACGACCAGGTTCTGCACCGCGGTCCAGTGCGCGCCCGGCGTGAGCGGCGCGTGCAGGAGGTACTGGTCGGCGTCGCGGACGCCCTCCGAGTCGGCGCGCACCCGCCCCCGGTGATCGTCCACGAACCAGGGGCCGTCGCGCCCGATGATCTGGATGGTCTCCCGGCGGGAGCCCGGCGTGTACTCGTACGTCCACGAGTTGCCCACCGCCAACGGGTAGTAGACCGACGGATCCAGCCCCGGCGATGCGGCCGGCTTGTCTCGGGTCTCGGTCGTCTTGCAGGAGGCGAGCAGCAGCAGGAGGAGCGCGAACCGCTTCAATGGGACCTCGGGCGCGTCGGGTTGGCGTCGTGGGCGCTGGCCTCGTCGCGCTTGCGGCGCAGCTCGGCGAGGGCGTCCGTCGCTGCGTGGCGCACCTGGTCGTCGGGCGCGCCGCTCTCCAGCGTGTACAGGAACGCCTCCGCGGTAGCGCCGCCGAGGCTGGCCAGGGCATAGAGGACCTGCGCGACGAGCTGCGGCGGCCGCTTGCGCGTCATTTCGATCAGCGGCTCCACCGCGCGCCGGTCGCCGATGGCCACCAGGGCGCCGACCGCGCGCAGGGCGACGGCGGGGTTGTCGTCCTCCAGGCGCGCGATCAGCTGCGGCACGGCCGCGGGGCTGCGCCTGTCGGCCAGCGCGCGGATGGCGTAGTCGCGCACGCGCGCATCCGGGTCGGAGAGGTCGCGCGACAGCTCGTCGTCCGTCTTGCGCCGCGACTCGAGCTGCCAGGCGAGCCCGCGGGCCGCGTCGTCGAGCGCGCCGCGCAGCGCACCCTCGAACGCGGCGAGCCGCGCATTGGCCTCGGTGCCGGCGTCCGGCGCGCTGGCTGCGCGACCCGCGCCCTCGGACACGGTCCGCTCCGGTTCTCCCTCCGGCGACGCCGCCGTCAGCTCGAGGATGAGCTGCACGTCGGCGGCCGCTCCTTCGACGGACCCGTGCGCCGACTCCAGCTCCAGCCGCACCCGCGCGGAAGCACCCTCGCGCACGGCGAAGTGCCGCGTCCGCTCCAGCGCCGCCTTCATCTCCCTGCGCACCTTCTCGGCGGGCATCCCGAGCTCGGGGACCCGGGCGAGGTTGGCGTCGGAGACGGACAAGGCGCCCACGGCAACCGCACCGGGAGGCAATCGGTTGCAGGACAGGGCAGCGGCGCAAGCCGCGAACACCCTGGCGCAGGAGCGGAGCATCCGCCGAGGATGCTAGAGGGTGATGCCCGCACCGTCAAAGACGCGGGCTTACGTCGACGTCAGCCTCTACGGATTCACCAGGTTAGCTGCTGCCCTCGGGCGGCTCGTCCTCGCCGCGGCCAGGCGGCGGCTCTGGCGCGGCGGTGCTCTCGTCGACTGGAGTGGGCTCGACCACCACAGGGGCGGCGGGCGCGAGCCGCGGCGTCCCGATGGGCTGTCCCCACGCTTGCTCCGCCGTGCTGGTCGCGCGGCTGGGCCGATCGTCGCCGCGGCGGCCGCGGCGCCGCGCCTCGCGATCCTCGCCCTCCGGAGCCGGCGGCGCCTGCGGCGCAGGCTCCGCCGCGGCGGCGGCCGGAACCGCCGCCCCGGCCGGGACAGGTTCCTCCGCGGGCGGCCGCGCCTCGGCAGCCGGCTCTGCTTCAGGCTCGGGGGGCGGCGCCTCCGCGGGGATCGCCTCCGGCGGCTGGGGCCGCTCGACCTTCTCCTCCGGCGTCCGGTCGCGCCGATCGCGATGCGAGGGCGCACCCTTTGCCGCCAAGGCGAAGAACGCCTCGTCCACGTCGGCCAGCTCGACCACCTGCACGGAGACGCCCACGCGCAGGGCGACCAGCTCTTCGGCCAGCGCGTCGCCCACGTACAGCGCGACCGGGGGCTGGCCCGCGGCCGACGCTTCGGCGCGCGCATCGCGCCCCGCCTCGCCCGGCGCCAGCATCAGGCCCATCTGCGCGCTGTAGTGGGCGAGGTCCTTGCGCAGCTCCTGCACGTCGGCGCGCCCGATCTCGCGCGAGCCGCGCGTGAGCTTGACCGCCACGCGCAGGTCGGAGACGCCCCGCCGCTGCCGCGCCAGGTACAGCGGGCCCTCCTTGCTGCGCTTGGCGACGCGGACGTCGCGCATTCCCATCTTCTCCAGGAGGTGCGAGCAGAGCTGCTCGAAACCGCTGGTCTCCAGATCGGCGACCCGGCGCCGCAGCGCGCGCACCACGGCGCGCCGACCCTCGGCGACCAGCTGCGCGGCCGACATCGGCCGCCCGAGCCCGGTGTGCGAGCTGCGCGCCTCCTCGGGCATCGCGGAAGGCGGGGGGAACTCGACGAGCGTGACGCGCTCCCCGTCGACGATGAAGGCGGGCTTGCGCCCCGCCTCTGTGCGCCGGCGGTTGTCCTCGAGCAGCGCCTGCACCAGGGAAGCGTGGTCGCGCACCAGCGCCTCGCTGAGCAGGTTCTTCTTGAACAGCGCGTCCGACAGCTCGGCGATGGGCGCGCCCGACTGGCGCTGCGCGAGCCACTCGAACACCACCTCGGCCGGCGGCGGGAAGCGGCGCTGCCCCCGCTCGCGCTCCGGCGGCTCCTCGGCGCCGGGCTGGAGCGCCTCGATGCGCCGCCGGGCCTGCACGTTGATCGGCCGCGGCTCGCGCTCGCGCGGCCGGTACAGCATCGCGCCGTCCTCGATGGGATGGAGCGGCGGCGCGACCGGCTCGACCACCTGCTCCGGCGGAACGCTCCACTCCACCAAGGCGAAGGTGCCCTCCGGGGCCACCGCGATCACCTTGCGGTCGTCGTCGCGCTTGGCCATCGCCGCGAGGCGCTGGCCCATCGTCACCTCCGGGTCCTGCCCGACGTGGCTGAGCAGGCTCTCGCGGACGGCGACGTCTGCGATTTCTTTGTAATGCAGGGGCTTTCCGGCGCGCCGTAGCACCTCGACGGCGGCTTCCGTGAACGTCATGTCGAACCGCTCCAGTTGCCCGCGGGGCTGTGGAAGCTTCCCTTGGGCCGGTGGAAAAAGGCGCAGAACTGTAAAGAACTTAGGCCCTCGCTGTCAACGGTCACGCGTAGACGAGGCCGAGCCGGTTCGGCCCGCGCGGTCGCCGCCGTATTTCCCGGCGACTTGCTTTTTCACAGCGGAGCCACCCTGCGGTACGTTGCAGGATCGGTGATCCGCATCCGACCCGGCCGCTCCTGGCGTCTCAACCCCGGCTACCTCGACGAGCTGCGGGCGCTGTCGGCGCCTCGCGCCCGGAGCTTCGACGGGGGCGGCATCCTCGACGTGGTCGGCATCGAGGTGGACGGCGTGGACATCGCGGCGGGGGTCGGCGAGGCGGAGGTGCTGGTAGCGGTCGATGAGCTTCTGGCGGCGCTGCGACACCTGGGCGAGGGAAACGCGGCGGCGCAGGCGACCGTCGGGCGCGGACCGACCGAGCTGGTGCTGGAGGCGCGCGGCCCCGACGTCCTGCTCTCGCTGGTGACGCTCGCGCCGCCGCTGCGGATGCTCGCCTCCGGCCTGCTGCTCGACGCGAGCCGGCTGTGGTCGGCGGCGGCCGCTGCCGCGCGGAGCCTGGCGGCGGACCTGGTCCGCATCAGCCCCGCGCTCGTGCACTCGCCCCTGCTGCGGCGCCTGCGCGGGGCCGCGGCGCGGCCGCCTGCGGCCGGCACCCGGCCACGGGCCTGGCCGCACGCGGAAGGCCGCTCGTTCGTGGCGCGGTCCGGCAGGGGGGCCGTGCGCTGCGAGGTGCAGGTCCCGGCGGAGGCGGCAGCGCGGCTGGCCGATCGTGCGGAGGTGCCGCGCGCCCAGCTCGCTCCCCTGCTCGGATCGGGCGCCGTCGCGCTGCGCTTCACCGGCGCGCCGGCGCTGCAGTGGGAGGGGCCGGTTTATCTGGCGTTGAGGAACCTGGTGCGCGAAGCGGAGGCGCTGGTGCGCGCGTGGGAGGCCGGCGAGCCCGCGTTCCAGCTCCGCTTCTCCGCAATCGAGCTCGCCTGCGACCTGACGCGCGACGAAGTGCGCGCGCCGGGCTGGCGCGCGCCGGCCGCGGTGACGCCGGCCGCGCTGGCGCTGGCGCTCGCCGGGGCTGCCAGGGCGTACGCGGAGAAAGCGCAGAAGCTGGCTGGCCGCGCGATCGACTCCGACGACCCGCTCCGCGAGCTGCGCGCCATGGCAGCACGCCTGGCAAGGCACTGCGCGGAGCTGGCCTCGGGCGAGCTGCGCCGCTCGCCCGAGGTGGTGGCCGCCCCGCCGCCGCAGAAAGCGGTCCGGCCGCCGCAGCCCCCGCTGTCCCACGGACGCATCCGCCGGATGGTCTACCGCCAGGGCTGGCGCGTCCCTGCGGAGGAGCGGCCCGGCGCCATCTGGCCCTCCCCGGGCGTGGTGGTCACCGTGGGGTTGCACCACGCCGTCGGGCGGGACGCCGCGTCGGGGCGCACCCTGTTCGAGGAGGCGTGCCGTTTCGCCGTGCGCGCCTGGAACGGCGAGGACCTGTTCGTCTCCGGGGCCGACTCGCTCGCCCGCATCGATCCGTTCACCGGCGCGGCGCGCTGGCGGCGGCGCATGCCGGCCGCGGCCGAGCTGTGGGCGGTGCCCGGCGGGGTGATCCGGGCCTCCACCTCGGGCCTTCTGCGCTTCTCCGACGCGGGAACGCAGGCCTTCCGCTCGCGGCTCCCCGGCGGCGCGCCCACCGAGGCCCTGCACGCCGAGGGCGTCCTCGCCTGCGCCGGCCGCGGAGTGCTCAGCGCGCTCGACGCCGCCGACGGCCGGCTCCTCTGGAAGCGCCGGGCCCGCGTGCTTTCGCTGGCGTCGGCACCGGGCCGGCTGGTGGCGCTCTGCGGAGGGGCCCGGCCCGCCAATCTCCTGATCGCGATCGATCCGCACTCGGGGCGCGTGCTGTGGGAGCGCCCGCTGCCCCAAGGAAGCGAGGCGGCGCTCTGCACTTGGGGCGAATCGGTGTTGATCGTCTCCGGAGAGCGGAGGCGCGAGCTGACCGCGGCGCGCTTGAGCGACGGCACGCGCCGCTTCTCGACCGTCTTGCCCTTCCCCGGGCACGCGCTCCTGGCGGCCGACGAACAGGCGTTGATCGCGACCGGCCCGGGTGGCGCGGCTGCGCGCATCGACGATCGCGGCCGCGTCGCCTGGCAACTCGAAGCCGAGGGGGACGCTCCCGCCGAGCGCGCCCTCCTCCAGCGCGGCGTTTTGCTCTTGCGGCGGGGAGGCGTGCTGCTCTGCGAGGCAGCCTCGGGGCACGAGCTGACGCGGCTCGCCTCGGAGCCGCCCAAGCTCGCGGCCCTCGCGGACGACATGTCGGTGGCGCTGCTCGACGAGGACGACGTGCTCTCGCTGCACCGCCTGGCCACGCACCTCAGCGTGGTCTAGTGGCCGCCGATAGGGTGGCCCTGAGCAGCGGCCGCCGTCGCGCACGAAGACCTCGCGTTTGATGGAGTCCGGAATGTGCCGCGAGGACGAGGCGCTCGCGTCGCCGGTCGGAGCCGGTCTGACGGCCGCCGCACCGCCTGCCGCGCTGATCGGAGTGGACGCGTCGCGCGCCCCCGACACAGGTTGAGCTTGTCGCCGGGACTGCGACCGAGACGAGGCCTGGAAGTGACGGATCAGGAGAGGGCAGCCCTACGCTTTTCATGCCACGGCGGTAGGGGATGCACTGTGGCTACCACCGGACCGGCGAGAGATCCTGCTCGGCGTGATCGTTGAACGTCAGCACGCGCTCCTTTTGCACGAGCGGCAGCATCACGTTGCGCCGGTAGGTGAGCCAGATGTGCACGTACTTGGGCACCTCGCTGCGCTGGATCTGCAGGTCGCCGTCCTCGATCTCGAACGGCATGCGCACCAGGCTGCGGCCCACCCTGTCCTCGCCCGCGACGTCGAAGGTGGTGTGCAGCCTGTTCATGATGAACTGCCTCACCGCCGCGTCGTCGGGCTGCCGGTAGCACTCGTTGGCCGCCTGGCGCAGGATCCCGTTGACCTCGAAATTTTCCCAGTACGCCTGCCCGAAGGCGAACAGGCAATACACCCCGGCCGCAAGGCCGAGGAAGATCAGCACGGTCATGAGGCTGACGCCGCGCGGCTGCCGCATGCGCTGGATCGTAACTCGCGCCGCGTGCTCCTCAAGAAATCGGAGGTGGGCGCGTGTCAGTGCACCGCGCGGAAGATGCGCTCGAAACGGATGCCCGCCCGGCCTCCGAAGGAGATCCAGATGATGCTGGCGCGGCCCTTCACGTAGCTGAACGGGATCTGCCCGATGCCGCCCTCCACGCGGCTGTCCGCGGAGTTGTCGCGGTTGTCGCCCATCATGAAGAGGCGGCCCGGATCGACCACGAACGACATGTTGCGCCCGAACCCCGCATCCTTGCGCTGCAGCACGGGATGGCGGACGCCGTCCAGGTCCTCGATGAACTCGTCGGTCGTCACCTCGACGTCGGTGTCGGTGAACTCGGAATGCTCTGTGTACCGGTACTCGCCGACGTACTGCCGCTTCTGGTCGACGCCGTTGATGAAGACGACGTTGTCGCGGATCTCGATGTGGTCTCCCGGCAGCCCGACCACCCGTTTGACGTAGTCGACGTCCGGGTGCTGGGGGACGATGAAGACCACCACGTCGCCGCGCCTGGGCGCGCCCTCGCCGAGCTTGTGCACGTGCGAAGGGTCGGTGAACGGGACGCGCAAGCCGTACGCCATCTTGTTCACGAAGATGAAGTCGCCCACCAGCAGCGTGGGAATCATCGACCCGGAAGGGATGTGGAAGGGCTCGAAGACGAAGGCGCGCAAGAGCAGCGCCACCAGGATGGCGCCGCCGATGCTCTCGGTGTACTCGCGGGCGGCGCTCTTGCGGGCGAAGGCGAGGTGCTGATCGAGCGAGGCGTCGAGCTGGCTGCGCGCCTCCAGCGCGGCCGTGCCGGTGCGGCTGCCCTTGAGCGCCTCGTCAACGCCGCGAATGCCGCGCTCCACCTCCTGCGCGGCGGCGTCGGGGATGCGCGATCGGTTCCGGCGCAGCATCCGGGCCGCCGACCGGCGCACCGAGCGGGCCTCGTTGCGCGCCCGCTTGCGCACGCCGTACGGCATCGCGGAGCCGATCATCGAGAGGACGAAGACCGCGGCGAACACCGCCAGGGACCCGAACAGGTAGTCCTGGTGGCGGAGCTTCCACTGGGCGAACAGCGCGAGCACGGCGGCGCCGGCGGCGATCGCCAGCAGGCGCCCGTAGCCGGACACCTTGTAGAAGTCGCGCGCGCCGCGGTCGGCCGCCGCCACCAGCTCGGCCTCGCGGTCCCTCTCCTCGCGCTTGGCGCTCGCGGCGCGCTCCTTGGCAGTGTTGTTCATCCCTCCACCTTGAGCACCGCCAGGAATGCCTCTTGGGGGATCTCCACCGATCCGACCGCTTTCATCCGCTTCTTGCCTTCCTTCTGTTTTTCGAGGAGCTTGCGCTTGCGCGAGATGTCGCCGCCGTAGCACTTGGCGAGCACGTTCTTGCGCATCGCCTTCTGCGTTTCGCGCGCGATCACCCGGCTCCCGATGGCCGCCTGGATGGCCACCTCGTACATCTGCTTGGGGATCTCCTCCTTGAGCTTCTCGCAGATGACGCGCCCGCGCTGGTAGGCGCGCTCCCGGTGCACGATGGTGGAGAGCGCGTCCACCGGCTCCCCGTTGATGAGGATGTCCAGCCGCACGAGATCTGCTTCCTGGTAGCCGATCGGCTCGTAGTCGAGGGAAGCGTACCCGCGCGAGATGCTCTTCAGCTTGTCGAAGAAGTCGAAGACCACTTCGGCGAGCGGGATCTCGTAGGTGATCTGCACCCGCTTGGTGCCGATGTACTTGATGTCCTTTTGCGTTCCGCGGCGGTCCTGGCAGAGCTTCAGCACGGGGCCGACGTATTCGTTCGGCACGTAGATGTGGGCGCGGAGCAGGGGCTCCAGGAGCTTCTCGATCTCGCCCTCCGGGGGCAGCTTGGCCGGATTGTCGATCAGGCCCTCGCTCCCGTCCTTCTTCACGATCTTGTAGACCACCGAGGGCGCGGTGGTGATGAGGTTCAGGCCGTACTCCCGCTCGAGACGCTCCTGCACGATGTCCATGTGCAACAGGCCCAGGTAACCGCAGCGGAAGCCGAACCCCAGCGCCTGCGAGGTCTCCGGCTCGTAGACGAAGGCGCTGTCGTTCAGCCGCAGCTTCTCCAGCGCGTCGCGCGTCGACTCGTAGTCCGCCGAGTCCACCGGGAAGATCCCCGAGAAGACCATCGGCTTGATCTCCTTGAACCCCGGCAGCGGCGCATCGGTGGGGCGGAGAGGATCGGTGAGCGTGTCGCCGACCTTGGCGTCCTGGATCACCTTCACGTTGGCGACGACGAAGCCCACCTCGCCCGCGATCAGGCTCTCCTTCCCGCGGGCCTTGGGCGCGAACACGCCCACCTCGCTCACCTCGTACTCGCGGCGGTTGGACATGAACACGATCTTCTGGCGCGGTCGCACCGTCCCCTCCACGATGCGGACCAGCATGATCACGCCGCGGTAGCTGTCGTACCAGCTGTCGAAGATGAGCGCCTTGAGCGGCGCCGCCGGATCCCCTTTGGGCGGCGGGACGTCGTGGACGATCTCCTCGAGCAGCTCCTCGATGCCGACGCCCTCCTTGGCGCTGGTGGGCACCGCGCGGGACGCGTCGAGGCCGATCACCTCCTCGATCTCGCGGCGGGTGCCCTCCACGTCGGCGCTGGGGAGGTCGATCTTGTTGATCACCGGGACCACGGTCAGGTCGTGCTCCAGCGCGAGGTACACGTTGGCGAGGGTCTGCGCTTCCACGCCTTGCGAGGCGTCGACGACCAGCACGGCTCCTTCGCATGCCGACAGCGACCGGCTGACCTCGTAGGCGAAATCGACGTGGCCCGGCGTATCGATCAGGTTCAGCACGTAGTCCTTGCCGTCCCGCTTGCTCCGCCAGTTCATCCGCACCGACTGCGCCTTGATGGTGATTCCCCGCTCCCGCTCCAGCTCCATGTTGTCGAGGAACTGGTCCTGGGCCTCGCGCGCGCTCACCGTGCCGGTCTTCTCGAGCAGCCGGTCGCTCAGCGTGCTCTTCCCGTGATCGATGTGCGCGATGATGGAAAAGTTGCGCAGGTTCTGGTTCTCGGCGGCCATTGGCGAAGGGCGGGGTCTAACACGGCGATCCCGGTGGCACAATCGCGCCGGCCTGGATTCAGATCGACAGTACCTCCACCCCATACGCGGAGAATCGCTTGTCTGCGGTGAGCAGCGGCATCCGCTCGATCAGCGCTTGGGCGACGAGCATCCTGTCGAACGGATCCCGGTGGTAGGGCGGAAGCTGCGCGACGTGCAACGCGTGGCGGAGCTCGATGGGCAGGATGCGCGTCATGCTCAGCGCGAGCCGGTCGGGGAGGTAGCGGTCCGGCGCCTCCGGAAGCCGGAGCTTGCCGAGCGCGAACTTGATCGACACCTCCCAGGCGCTCGCCATCGACAGGATGCGATCCGTGTCCGGGTCCTGCAGGATCTCCAGGGTCGAGTACGAGAACCGTCCGACGCGATCCTGGAGCCACAGCCAGGCCTGCGTATCGAGCAGGACCTTCACGTAACGTCCGAGTCCTCGCCTTCGAAGGCGCGGACGACCTCGTCGGGCGTGTCGTCGAAGTCGTCCGCGATCCAGATCTTGCCGGCATCCGCGCCGAACACCGGCTTGGACGGTTCGCGCACCGGGACGATCCGTGCGACCGGCTTGCCGGCCCGGGCGATGACGATCTCGTGGCCGGCCTCGACGCGCTGGAGCAGCCGGGAGAGCTGGGTCTTGGCCTCGTGGACGTTCACCTGCTCCGGCGGCCGCTTCCGCATCTGGACTTAGCTAACATCATGACTTAGCTAAGTCAAGTCTGACCGCCCGCCAGCTCGCGCCGGAACCACTCCACCGTGGGCAAGAGGCCGCCCTCGAGCGCGACGCGGGGTTCCCACCCGAGCAGCGACCGCGCGCGGGAGATGTCCGGCCGGCGCTGGCGCGGATCGTTCTCGGGGAGCGGCCGCACGGAGCGCACCTTCCCTCCGCCGCCGGCGACCCGGCGGACCACTTCGGCCAGCTCCAGGAGCGTGAACTCGTGCGGGTTCCCCAGGTTCACCGGCAAGGCGTCGCCCCGCCGCCACAGCGCGACCAGGCCCTCCACCAGGTCGTCGACGTAGCAGAAGCTGCGTGTCTGCAGGCCGTCGCCGAACACGGTGAAGTCCTCTCCCCTGATCGCCTGGCCGACGAATGTCGGGATCACCCGGCCGTCGGACGGGCGCATGCGGGGGCCGTAGGTGTTGAAGATGCGCGCGATCCGGATCTTGGTCCGGTGCACCCGCGCATAGGAGGTGACCAGCGCCTCGCCGAAGCGCTTCGCCTCGTCGTAGCAGGCGCGCGCGCCGACCGGATTCACGTTCCCGAAGTAGGTCTCGCGCTGGGGATGCTCGAGCGGGTCGCCGTACACCTCGGAGGTGGACGCCTGGACCATCACCGCGGAGGCGGCGCGCGCGAGGTCGAGGGCGTTGCGCGTGCCCGAGGATCCCGCCTCCAGCGTCTCGAGGGGCAGCCTCTCGTAATCGAACGGCGAGGCGGGCGACGCCAGGTTGAACACCACCTGCAGCGGCCCCGTCACCGGGATCGGACGGCAGACGTCGTGCTCGAGAAAGCGAAAGAGAGGCGCTCCGGACAGATGCGCGAGGTTCTCCCTCCGGCCGGTCAGGTAGCTGTCCACCGCGACCACTTCGTGGCCGAGCCCCAGCAGCCGATCGACGAGGTGGCTTCCGATGAACCCCGCTCCCCCCAGCACTACTGCCCTCATCTAGGCGCCCTTCCATAGCGGTCCTCGAGGCGCACCACGTCGTCCAGCTCCGGGGTCGAGGCCTCGAGCACGTCGGAATCCTCGACGGCGACCATCCGATGGCGCAGCCCCGGAGGGATGTGGAACGACTCGCCGGGCGCGAGCACGCGACTCTCGAGGGCGGTGCCCTCCCCCGTCTGCAGCTCGAGGCGGCCAGCCAGGAGGTAGATCGTCTCGTCCTTGGAGCGGTGGTACTGGAGGCTCAGCGCGTGGCCAGCGCGCACGTGCAGGATCTTGCCCACGTAGCGGCCGGTATGCGCCCAGATGAGCTCATACCCCCAGGGCTTCTCGACGCGGACCGGCTTGTGCTCGGGCATTCCCAGATCCTTTAGCGTGAGGGCATCACCACGGCCGACGTGCGCAGCTCCCGCTCCACGTCGCGCCGGAAGCGCTCCGCCGACTCCTTGTCGGCGAAGGCCCCGACCCGCACACGGTACCAGACACCCTTGCCGGGCAGGTGCGCTTCGGCGACGTAGGCCTTGAGCCCCGCCGCCACCGCCCGCGCGGCGAGCTGGGCCGCGTCGGCCCCGTCCTGCGAGGCGCCCAGCTGGACGGTGAAGCTGCCCGTGTCGGCGGGCGGTCCCGGCAGGTTCGCCGGCTCGGGTTTCAATGCCACGGTCCGCGCAGGCGCCACGTTCACGGTGGCGGGCGGCGGCGCGACCTCCTTCTTCGGCTCGGGACGGGCGACCTGCTCGACCACCTCGCTCTTCGACGGCGGCGCGGTCCGCTGGGCGCTGGCGCGCTGCTCGTCGAGCGCGGCCAGGTCGCCCGCCAGCGCGGGCTGCGGCGCTCGGCGCGCGAGCTGCATTCCCACCAGCAGCCCCAGCGCGAACATCCCGGCGAGCAGCAGCAGCGCACCCACCGCCAGCGCCGCGACCTGCCGGTCGTCCATGGTCAGCTCGATCTTCTCGCGCAGCCGCTGCACGAGTGCGTCTGTACCATCCTGGATGGGGACCGGGCCAGAAAACGCGGCGACCATGCTTACCCCGCCTCGGGCTCTCGCTCCGCCTCGTCCATCCTCTCCGGCGCGGAGACTCCGAGCAGCCCCAGCGCGTTGCGCAGCGTCTGCTTGATCGCCCACACCAGGTACAGCCGCGCCGCGGTCTTCCGCGCGTCGTCCGAGATGACCCGCTCCGTCTTCTTGTATTTCGTGTAGTACGCGTGGAACGCCGCGATCGTCTCTTGCAGGTAGAACACGATCCGGTGCGGCTCCAGCGACTGCGCGGCAGCCGCCACCAGCTCGGGAAAGTGCAGGACCCGCTTGGTGAGGTCCATCTCCTCGGGGAGCCGCAAGGCGGAGAGGGTCTCCAGATCGTACGCGGGAGCGAGTCCCCGCTCCTCCTGCGCCTTGCGCAGGATGGCGGCGCAGCGGGCGTGGCCGTACTGGACGTAGAACACGGGGTTGTCGAGCGTGTTCTTGCGCGCGAGCGCGACGTCGAAGTCGAGGGCCATGTCGCCCCGGCGGAGCAGGAAGAAGAACCGGGTCGCGTCCGCCCCCGCCTCCTCCAGCACTTCGCGCAAGGTGACGAAGTTCGCCGCCCGCTTGCTCATCTTGAAGGGCTTGCCTTCCTTGAGCAGGTTCACCAGCTGGAAGATGATCACCTCCAGCTCGCCGCCCATCGCCGCCACCGCGGCCTTCATGCGCGTCAGGTAGCCGCCGTGGTCCGCGCCCCAGACGTCGATGAGTCGCCGGTACCCGCGCTCCAGCTTGTCGAAGTGGTAGGCGACGTCGGCCGCGAAGTAGGTCGGCTCGCCGGTCGTCTTGTAGATGGGCCGATCGCGGTCGTCGCCGAACCGGGTGGTTTTCATCACCAGGAGCGGCTTCGGCGTCGTCTCCACCTCGTCGAGGTCGCGCTCCATGCCCTGGGGCGGCGGCAGCACCTCCTCGGCGAGCACGCCCTTCTGCCGCAACACCTCGACCGCGTGGGGGATGGCTCCTTTGTCGTGCAGCGTCTTCTCGCTGAAGAACTGATCGAACCGGATCCCGAAGAGCTCCAGGTCGGGCTTGATCAGGTGATCGAGGATCCAGCGCGTCGCGAACTGCCGCAGCGGCTCGCGCAGCTCGGCGAAGGGCTTGCGCAGGTCGGGCCGGGTGGCGAGCCAGGCGCGCGCCACGTCCTTGACGTACTCGCCTTGGTAGTCCTCCGGGTCGAGCGGCTCGGCCGGCACCGTTCCGTCCAGCTCGGTGGCCCTGGCGTAGACGGCGTGCGCCAGCCGGAAGACCTGCCCGCCGGCGTCGTTCACGTAGAACTCGCGGAAGACGTCGTACCCGGCCCAATCGAGAAGGTGGGCGACGGTGTCCCCGATCACGGCGCCGCGCCCGTGGCCCACGTGCATCGGGCCGGTGGGATTGGCGCTGACGAACTCCACCATCGTCTTGCGCCTGCCTCCCGCCGAGCTCCGGCCGAAGCGGTCGCGCTCCTGCCAGACCGTTCCCAGCGCGCGGTGCCACACCGCCGGCGCGAGACGCACATTGAGGAAGCCGGGACCCGCGATCTCGATCTTCTCCACGATCCGGTCGGGATCCTCGATGCGATCGACGATCGCCTGCGCGAGGGCGCGCGGGTTCGGCTTCGCCGCGCCGGTCGCCTGGGCATGCTGCTTCTGCAGCACCATGGCGGCGTTGCAGGCGAAGTCTCCGTGCAAGGGGTTCCTCGGCGCATCGAGCTGCACCGGCGGCCGCGGACCTTCGGGCAACAGGCCGTCGCGCGCGCAGCGATCGAGCGCGCGCTCCAGCACCCGCAAGAGCTCCTCCTTCACCATGAGGTCACCGGCTCGCCGCGGCGGTACTCGGCGTCGAAGAGCGGCCGCAGCCGGTCCCAGGTCCCGTTCAAGTGCTCGACCATCACCTTGGTGTCCGCCAGGACCGGCATGAAGTTCGTGTCGCCGCCCCAGCGGGGCACCACGTGCCAGTGCAGGTGGTCGGCGATCCCCGCGCCGGCCACGCGACCCAGGTTCATGCCCAGGTTCGCGCCCTGCGGCGCGTACGCGCGGCCGACGAGCCGCAGCGCCACGCGGAGCATGTCCGACAGCTCCTGATAGTCCGCGTCCGGCAGGGCGTGTACGTCGCTCGCGTGCATCCGCGGGATCACCATCAGGTGCCCGTTGTTGTACGGATACTTGTTGAGCATGGCGAAAGTGCGCCCGGTCCGGCCCAGGATCAGGTTCTTGCGATCGTCACGCTCGAGCGGCAGATCGCAGAAGATGCAGCCCGAGGGCGCTTCTCCCTTCGAGACCAGCTCCATCCGCCAAGGCGCCCACAGCTGATCCACGGCTACTCCACGAGCTGCGGCGCGAGGAACTGCAGCCCGCCTCCCTGCGCGGCGCCGCGCACGCCCTCGCCCACCCCGGCGGCGGCTCCGCCGAACGCGCCGCGCATCAGCTCGCGGAGCGAGAGCGCCATGTCGCGCGGCGGCAGCTGCAGGCGTGGCTCGCCGCTCTGCCCGGCGAGCTGCCAGGCTTTGGCCACCGCGTCCTGGAAACCGCCCAGCTCGTCGACCAGCCGGAGGTCCTTCGCGCGGCGTCCCGTGTAGATGCGCCCCTCGGCCAGCTTGCGGACCTCGTCCTCGCGGAGGCCGCGCCCCTCGGCGACGTCCCGGATGAACTGCCCGTACACGTCCTCGGAGATGGTCTGCACCTCTTCGCGGTCCAGCTCGTTCAACGGCCGGAACGGCGAGAGCGTGTCCTTGTACTTGCCGGCCTTGAGCGTCGTCTCCTCCACCTTCACCGCCTCGAGCAGCCCGCGCACGTTGAAGTGCATGAAGATGACCCCGATCGAACCGGTCAGGGTACCGGGGCTGGCGTAGATCTGGTCGGCGGCCGCGGCGATGTAGTAGCCGCCCGACGCCGCCAGGTTGCCCATCGAGACGACCACCTTCTTCTTCTTCCGCAGGTTCCGCAGCGCCGAGTAGATCTCCTGGGAAGGCGCGACGCTCCCCCCGGGCGAGTCGATGCGCACCACCACCGCCCGCACGTCGTCGTCGCGATCGTACTTGCGGAGCAGCTTCACGACCTTGTCGGCGTCGATCCCTCGCTCCCCGTCGCCCACCGTCCCCTTGAGCTCGACCACCCCGATGCGAGGTCCGGTGCCGGTCGACAGCTCGGCATCGAGTCCCGAGGTGGTGGTCGACTTGACCGCCGACCAGGCGAGCACCAGGAACCCGAACAGCACCAGGAACAGGCCCCCGAAGATGACGGCCAGCACCACGGCAGCGCGCTTGTCCACTCCGACTCCTTCGCGAGGGGGCTTTGACTAGCAGAGCACCCCCGTGAGAACAAGCGAGCGTGTCGTTCCGGCTGGCGCTGCGGGAGCTGGTGCTGCGCGCGCCGGGAGCGCGGGGAGCGGTGTTCTGCGACGGCGAGGGCGAGTCCGTGGACCTGGTGCTCGCCGAGCCGCCGCCCGCCGGATGCGCAGGACTCACGAAGTACGACCTGCAGCTCACCGGAGCCCAGGTCGCCTCGGCGTGGCTCCACCTGCACGCCGGCTCGGTCGAGCGCGGCGCTGGCAGGGCGATCGAGCTGCAGCTCCGCTGCGACAAGGGGTCGCTGCTCTGCCGCGTGCTGCGCGAGGAGTACTACCTGGTGCTGCTGCTCGCGCCCGGCAGGCCCGCCGCCGCGGCGGCCGCCTTCGCGCTGCGCGAGGCGGCCGCCCGCGTCGTGGCCGATCTCTAGACCGAGCTCACTTCAGGTGCTCGCGTGCGAAGCGGACCAGCTGGCGGAGGGCGGTGCGCGAGGAGGAGGCCAGGACGAGGCCGGCGTCGGACTTGGTTTCCGGATC
>WNFL01079877.1_pt2 | contig 26682 bp, 27 predicted proteins | sample 5400361 | NCBI WGS metagenome assembly WNFL01 (sample SAMN13153351, study PRJNA577476) | soil metagenome | isolation source: 40 cm soil on Douglas fir-dominated hillslope | place: USA:California | collected 2013-09-17
CTTCGCCGCGGCCAAGGGCATCGAGTTCGACGCGGTGATCCACGCCGCGGCCATGACCGCCGTGGATCGCTGCGAGACGGAGTTCGATCTCGCGATGGCCACCAATCGGGACGGAACCAGGAATGTAGCCTCGCTCGCGGCCGAGCGGAACGCCACGATGGTCTATCTCAGCACGGATTACGTCTTCGACGGGACCAAGAACGGTCCCTACCTGGAAGACGATCCGCCGAAGCCGATCAACGCCTACGGCCGGAGCAAACTGGCGGGCGAGGATGTGACGCGCGAGAGCGCGAAGAAGCATCTGACGGTGCGCACGTCCTGGGTCTTCGGGGAGGGCGGAGCCAACTTCGTGGACGCCATCGCGGGAAAGCTGAACAAGGGCGAAGCCCCCGAGGTCGTCACCGATCAGCGGGGATCGCCTACCTACGCGCGGGACCTGGCCCGGGGGATCGAGAAGCTCCTGCGGCTCGGGACCACGGGCATCGTCCACGTCACGAACACGGGCGACACCACCTGGCACGGCTTCGCCGTGGAGATCGCGCGCTACCTTGGCTCGCCGCTTCCCGTGCGGGAGACCACGTCCGACAAATTCAAGCGACCCGCGCCGCGCCCCACGAATTCCGTGCTCTCCGGCGACCGCTTCCGCGCGCTGACCGGAGAGTCGCTCCCCACCTGGCAGGACGCGGTGCACGACTACCTGGGACGGACCTCCGCGCGGAAGGGCGCCGCCGCGTGAAGAAATCCAGAGCCGTCAAGCCCTCGCCCCAGACCCGCCGCGCGTTCGCCGAGAGCGCGGCCACGCTCATCTCGGTCTTCGCGCGCGAGGTTCCGGCCATCGAGACGATGGCCCGTCTGATCGCGGACACCGCCCGCCGCGGCGGCACCGTTTTCTTCTGCGGCAACGGAGGCAGCGCCGCCGAGGCGCAGCACTTCGCCACGGAGCTCTCGGTGCGGTTCGCGCGCGACCGCCGCGCGTTGCCGGCCCTGGCCCTCACCACGGACGGATCGCTCCTCACCGCGGCCGGCAACGACTACGGCTTTGCGCGGATCTTCGCGCGGCAGATCGAGTCGCTGGGACGCCGCGGGGACCTCCTCGTGGCCATGAGCACGAGCGGACGCTCGCCGAACATCCTGGAAGCGGTGCGCGCCGCGCGCGCGAAGGGTCTCAAGGTCGCCGGCATGACCGGCCAGGCGGGCGGCCGGTTCGCGCGACGCTGCGACGTGGCCGTGGTGGTGCCGTCGCTCGACACGGCGCGGATCCAGGAGGCGCATCTTCTCGTGGGGCACATCTGCTGCGAGCGGGCCGAGGCGATCGCCCGCCCGCGAAAGCGAGGCCGATGATCCGACACGTGCTGGATTCGATGCGGATCTACCAGTGGACGAAGAACCTCGTCCTCTTCGCCGGGCTCATCTTCACCCTCAAGTTCAACGACACGGTCTTCGTCCGGGACGCGGTCCTCGGCTTCTTCCTCTTCTCGCTCGCCGTCTCCGGCATGTACATCCTGAACGATATCCTGGACGTGGATCGCGACCGGCTCCACGCGAGCAAGCGCGACCGGCCCATCGCGGCGGGAAAGCTCCCCATCGCGACCGCCTGGTCCTGGGCCGCGCTCCTCCTTCTCGTGGGCATCGGCGGCGCCTTCCTCCTGGGCCCGCGCTTCGGTCTCACGCTCAGCGCCTACGTCGGGCTGACGCTTCTTTATTCCCTGGTCTTCAAGCACGTCGTGCTCCTGGACGTCACCACGCTCTCGCTGGGATTCGTGCTGCGCGCGACTGCGGGCGTGGAGCTGATCCGCGACCGCGCCTTACGGGGCGGGGAAGAGGTGATCCTCTCGCCCTGGCTTCTGGTCTGCGCCTTCTTCCTCGCGCTCTTCCTCGCGATCGGAAAGCGCCGGAACGAGCTCGCCACGCTGGAAGGCGACGCGGCGCGTCACCGCGCGGCGCTGGGCGCCTACACACCCCGGCTCCTGGATCAGCTCGTCTCGGTGGTCACCAGCGCGACGCTGCTCGCGTACTCCGTCTACACCATCGCGCCCGAGACACTGGACAAGTTCGGCGGGCGGCCGCTCTACCTCACGATCCCGTTCGTGCTCTATGGAATCTTCCGCTACCTCTACCTCATGTATGCGCAGGAGCAGGGAGGGAATCCCTCCGAGCATCTCTACCGCGACCGGCCCACGCTCGTGAACGTGATCCTCTGGAGCCTGGCCGTGCTCGCGATCCTCTACTGGCCCGCGGGCTGAACCCCCGTGGCGCTTCGCGTCCGCTGCCCCGCCAAGATCAACCTCGGGCTCTGGATCCTGGGCAAGCGGCCCGACGGCTACCACGAAATCGACACCGTGATGCAGACCGTCGGTCTGGAGGACGAGCTTCTCCTCACGCCCGCCCCTCGCGGATTCCACCTCGAGACCCGAGGGCTCCGCATCGGGGGCGAAGGTCCCAACATTCTCGAGCGCGCGTGGGAAATGCTCTCGTCGCGAAACACCTCGAAGGGAATCCGCGTACGGCTCACGAAGCGGATTCCGGTCGCGGCGGGACTGGGCGGCGGAAGCAGCGACGCCGCGGGATTTCTCCTCGGCGCGAATCGATTGCTCGCGCTGGATCTCGAGGAACGCGAGATCCAGGACCTCGCATCTCGACTCGGATCCGACGTGCCGTTTTTCCTACACGGGGGCAGCGCGCGCGCCACGGGGCGCGGCGAGCAGGTGAGACATCTTTGTCCCGCGCCCCCCGCCTGGATTGTGCTCGCCACGCCACCTGTCGCAATCGCAACGACTTGGGCGTACGGCCGGGTCAAAATTCGGTTGACACCCCAAACCGGCGGCGGTAATGTCCTGACCGCGGCGATGGCGTCACAGGACTGGCGCAAAATCTCGCCGCATTTTCACAACGACTTCGAGAACGTGGTCCTTTCGGAGTTTCGTGTAGTCGCAGGGCTCAGACGCGCGCTCGCGCGGAGCGGCGTTCTGGGATCGCTTCTGACCGGTAGTGGTTCCACGGTTTTCGGGCTCGCACGGACGCGGGACGAAGCCCTTGAGGCGGCCGGAACACTCGCCACTCAAGGCGCACGCGTTCACGTCGTGCGTACCACTGAGCGGGGCGTCGCGCTGGCAGGGCTCTGAGATCAGGGACGGCCGACATCAAGACGCTTCGGTTCGGGGGATGCGGTGGGTCAGGGTCCAGCGATGGATCCCAGGGACTTCGATGGAACGAGGTCCGGAACTCGAGGCGGTGAAGGTATGACGCTCGAAATCACCGAGGTCCGTATTTCCCTGCGGGACGATGACAAGCTGAAGGCCTTCGCGAGCATGACCTTCAACGATGCGTTCGTCATCCGGGGCCTCAAGATCATCGAGGGCACGAACGGCATGTTCGTGGCGATGCCGAGCCGAAAGCGTCCCGACGGGACGTATCAGGACGTCGCGCATCCCATCAACAACGAGACTCGGAAGTTCATCGAGGATCGCATTCTCATGGAGTACGAAAAGGAGCGGCTCAAGCAACCGTCCCTCCAAGTCACGGGTACCTAGCAGGGACGTGTTGGGGCGTCGGCAAGTGGTAAGCCAGGAGACTTTGGATCTCCCATCCGGAGGTTCGAATCCTCCCGCCCCAACCATTTTTTCGCCCCCGCGCCCCTCCCGTTTGCGTTAAGATCATCGCCGCCGCGACGTCCGCGGTGTTTCGTCGAACCCAAGACAATTGACCTCGATCTGCGGGCCCCGGAGGCTTCGACCTCCGGCCCATCGAGCGCCTCGCGGCGCGTCGGGCCCGATTGACGAAGTCGTCAATCGGCCTTGGGTTTTTCGTTTTTGGGGGATCCACCTCGGGAGGAAGGATGACGGTGAAGCTCGCTACGGATCGGCGCCTCGCCACGGCGCCCGGACATGAGGCCGAGATGCCCCGCCGGCGGGCGTCGGAAACGAGGCTGCGCCTCTTCTCCGGGAACGCCAACCGGCCGCTCGCGGAATCCATCTGCGAGTACCTCGGCACGGAGCTGGGGGACGCCACGGTCAGCCAGTTCGCGGACGGCGAGACCTCCGTGAAGATCAACGAGAACATCCGCGGTTCCGACATCTTCGTGTTCCAGCCGACCTTCCCGCCGGCCACGAACTTGATGGAGCTGCTCGTGATGATCGACGCCGCCCGGCGGGCCTCGGCAGGCCGCGTGACGGCGGTCATCCCGTACTTCGGCTTTCAGCGGCAGGACCGGAAGGACCAGCCGCGCGTGCCGATCACGGCGAAGCTCGTCGCGAACCTGATCACGACCGCGGGCGCGGACCGCGTCATGACGATGGATCTGCACTCGGCGCAGATCCAGGGGTTCTTCGACATCCCGTTCGACCACCTCTACGCGGCGCCGGTCCTGGTGGACTACTACGTCCACCTCAACATCCCGGACCTGACGGTGGTGGCGCCGGACATTGGAAGCGTGAAGATGGCGCGCGCGTACGCGAAGCGGCTCAGCGCCAGCCTCGCGATCGTGGACAAGCGCCGTCCGCGCCCGGACGCCGTGGAGATGATGAACGTCATCGGCGAGGTGGAGGGGCGGAACGTCGTGATCTTCGACGACGTCGTGAGCACGGGATCGACCCTCGTCGAGGCCGCGGCAGCGGTGAAGCGCGCGGGGGCGAAGGACGTCTATGCGGGATGCACGCATGGCATCCTGTGCGGCGACGCGGTGGAGCGCATTCGACGCTCCGCGCTGCGCGAGCTGATCGTGACGGACAGCATCCCGCACGACCCGCTGAAGCTGGCGCCGACCATCAAGGTGCATTCGGTGGCGGGCCTCCTGGGCGAAGCCATCCGCCGCATCCATGACGAGGAATCGCTGAGCTCTCTGTTCATCTAAACCGACTCACAGGAAGGAAGGAACACGATGGCCATCGTTGCTCTGGAAGCCGCCCCCCGGACCGACACGGGGAAGGGCGTGGCCCGCAAGCTTCGCGCGGGCGGCCGCGTCCCGGGGGTCTACTACGGCCGTGGCGAGGACTCGATCGCGCTCACGGTCGCCTTGAAGGACCTCCACTCGGTGCTGGATTCCGCGGACGGCAGCAACGTCATCGTGGATCTCAAGCTCCAGGGCGGGGGCGCCAAGGACATGAAGGCGCTGATCCGCGAGATCCAGCGCGATCCGGTGGCCGGCGTCATCCTGCACCTGGATCTGCAGCATATCTCGCTGACCGAGCGCATCACGGTAGAGGTCCCGATCGTGCTGATCGGCGTGCCGACCGGCGTCAAGGACGGCGGCGGCATCCTCGAGCATCTGCTCCGCGAGGTGGAGGTGGAGTGTCTCCCGACCGACATCCCCGCGAAGCTCGAGATCGACGTGAGCAACCTCGCGATCGGCGACTCGCTCCACGTGAGCGATCTCAAGGTGGAGCGCGCCGAGATCCTGACGGAAGCCGACCGCGCCATCGCCGCGGTGGTGCCGCCGACGATCCTCGAGGAGGTCGCGCCTGCGGAAGAGGGTGCCGCGGCCGAGCCGGAAGTGATCGGCGCGAAGAAGGATGAGGAAGGCGAAGCGGAGGAAGGAGCCAAGGAAGGCAAGGAAGGCAAGGAGGCCAAGGCTCCCGCCAAGGAGGGAGGCAAGAAAGGTTAACGAGACCAAGGTCGTCCTGGGTCTCGGCAATCCGGGCTCCGAGTACGAGGGGACGCGCCACAACGCCGGCTTCATGGCGGTGGAACTCCTGAGTCAGAAGCTCGGACGATTCTCCGGATGGCGGCGCGACGGAGTCCTCCTGCGCGGGGAGGGCCGCGCCGGCCGGCACACGGTCGCGGTCGTGAAGCCGCAGACCTACATGAACCGGAGCGGAGAAGCGTTCCGGGAGCTGGTCCGCCAGGGATGGATCGCGCCCGAGATCCTGGTCGCGCTGGACGACGTCTACCTGCCGCTGGGCACGATCCGGCTCCGCGGCTCGGGTGGAACGGGGGGACACCAGGGGCTGGAGTCGATCCGCGCCTCAACCGGCACGGACGGCTACCCGAGACTCAGGATCGGCGTGGGCCCGGCGCCTCCGTCGGCCGACCTTCCGGAGTACGTGCTCGGACGGTTCGGGCCGGAGGAACGACCCAGGCTGGACGAAGCGCTCGAGGGGGCCGCGAGCGCGCTCTACGAAGCGGCATCGTCGGGATTGACGCAGGCCATGAACCGCTGGAATCGATTCGGACTGGACCCGGTTGAGGAGTGAACGAACGCATGAAGACGTACGAAACGACGATCATCTTCGATCCAGGCCTCGAGGAGGCCCGCATCAACGAGGAAGTGGAGCGCGTGTCGCAGAGCATCGCGCAGGCGAGCGGTGAGATCGTGGAGGTGCAGCGGTGGGGCAAGCGGAAGCTGGCCTACAACATCCGCAAGCGCCGCGACGGAACCTACATCCACATCAAGCACAAGAGCCCGCCCGAGCTGATCGGGGAGATGGACCGGAAGTTCCGCCTGAACGAAGGCGTGCTCCGCCACCTGACCGTGCTCGCCGTGAAGGAATCCCCGCGCGCGGCGGCCGAGGCCGCACGCATCGCGGAAGGTGGCGCCCCGGCGGTCACCGTCGCACCCAACTACATCGAGGAGAAGGATTGATGGCCCGCGAAGGCGAATCGAGATCGTTTCGCAGGAAGTTCTGCAAGCTGTGCTTCGACAAGGTGGAGCGGATCGACTACAAGGACGACCGGAGACTGACGCGGTTCATCACGGATCGCGGGAAGATCGTGCCTCGCCGGATCTCCGGGACATGCGCCCGGCATCAGTCTCAGATCACCGAGGCCGTGAAGCGCGCGCGCATCCTGGCTCTTCTGCCGTTCACCAGTGAGCAGTATCGCTGAGCAGCCCGGCCGGTCGCTCTCGCCCGGAAACGTCTTCCGGGCGCTGGGAGCGATCCTGGTCGGCGCCCTCCTCATCGCCGCGGCCAACACGGACATCCCCTCGCCCCTGCCCTGGGCGTTCGGGCTCCTGCCCGTGGCGCTTCTCTGGCTCGCGCGCAAGGTGGGCCTCCTTCTCGGCGCGCTGGCCTCGGCCTCGACCCTGGGCGCGCTGTACGCTTCGGGGATCCACGAGCCGCACCAGCTCGTCTTCATCGGCGTGCTGGCCCTGTCGGGACTCCTGCTCGCGGCCTGCGCCCGGCGCGGTCTCCCGGCTTCGACCACCGCGAGCCTCGCGGCCGCGCTGGTGCTGGCGGTGGCGGGCGGCTATCTCCTCGCGGGAGGCATGGACGAGCTCTCGCGGATGCTCGCGACGCGGATCCAAGATCTAAAACAACTCGAGACCGAGCACCGTCTCTCCCAGTCGCTCGGGCTCTCCTCCGCGGAGTTCCTGAACGCGCTGGATCAAACGGGGCGGCTCTGGGCGCTCCTGCTCCCGTCGCTCTTCGCGCTCAAGTGGATCGTGATCATCGCCACGAACTGCTGGCTGGCCTCCGTGCTCTTCCAGGGCGAGGAGGGAGGCTTCCCGGCGTTCTCGGAGTTCTCGGTCTGGAGGCTCCATCCGGTGGCGGCCTGGGTGCTGGCGCTCGCTTTGTTGTTGATGGTCACGCGGTGGAAACCCGCGTTCGAGGCCGGGGTGAACCTGGCCTTCCCGCTCGCGATCGCCTACACGGTGCAGGGGTTTGCCGTCGCACGCTACGTCGCGCAGGCGTTCCACATCCGCGGGCTGGTCCAGGCCGCGGTGCTGGTGCTTCTCGTGCTCATGCCGATCCTGATCACCACGGTGACGGCGGTCGGATTGCTGGATGTCTGGTACGACTTTCGACTCAGGGCCACGCCCGATCCGGACTCGACGTTCGACGGTCGCGGCTCCTCGGACTAGGAGGATCGATGGAGGTCATTCTTTTGGAGGACATAGGCGGCCTGGGGAAGCGCGGCTCTTCCGTCAAGGTGGCCGACGGCTATGCCCGCAATTTCCTCATCCCGCGCAAGAAGGCGATCCAGGCGGTCGGAAACGCCCGCGCCGTGTTCAAGGATCGGGAGCGCGCCCGCGTGGCTGCCGAAGCCAAGCAGCGCCAGGCGGCCCAGACGCTCCGCGACCAGCTGTCTTTGCTCTCGCTCCAGTTCAGCGTGGAGGCCGGGGAAGAGGACCAGCTCTACGGCTCGGTCAGCGCGCACGAGATCCAGGACGCCTTGAGCGCCAAGGGCTACCAGGTGGAGCGCAAGAGCGTGCGCCTTCCGGAACCCATCAAGTCGCTCGGGGTTTTCGAGGTTCCGATCCATCTCTTCGAGGAGATCGAAGCGCCCGTGAAAGTCTGGGTCGTTCGCAAATGACAGGAAGGACCACCTATCCCATGACCCGATTCCGTCCGTTCGTGCTCTCGCTCCTCGCGCTCTGCCTGACCGCCGGCCTCTGGAGCTGTGCTAGCTCCTCGGGAGGGAAGACCTCCGCACGCGGTCCCAAGGTGTGGCGCCCCGCGTACGATCCGCTGAATCCCACGCTGGCCGTGGTGGGCGGTGCGCCGATCACGCGGCACGACGTGGATTCGGTCCTGGCCGGCGCGCCTGCCTCCATCCGCGAGGATTACCTGACCGATCCGGAACAGTACAAGCAGCTGGTGGAGCGGATCGCCCAGCAGCAGATGGTCTACCTCGCGGCCCAAAAGGCCGGGATCGAGCGCGACTCGACCTACCGCTCCGAAGTGGAGGCCGCGCGGCGCTCGATCTTGATGAAGCACTACTACCAGAAGACCGTGCAGTCGCTTCCGCCCATCCCCGAGGATCAGGTGCATCAGTACTACGACGCGCACCCCGCGGAATTCACGATGGCGGGGCGCGTCCGCGTCCGGCACATCCAGCTGAAGACCCAGGCCAGGGCGCGCGAGGTGGCGAGGCTCCTGAAATCGACCTCGTGGGACCAGATCTGCGTCCGGTACTCCACCGACAAGGTCACCGCGAAGAGCGGCGGTGTCCTGGGATTCGTGAGCACCGACAACGACCAGGTCCCCGGGCTCGGGAAAGCCCCCGCGCTCGTGGCCGCAGCGTTCACGCTCAAGGAGGGGGAAGCGAGCGCTCCGCTGAAGAGCGACCGCGGATGGCACATCATTCGCGTGGATCAGAAGCTGGAGGCGGGGCCCCAGCCTTACGCGAACGTGCAGAGCCAGGTCCGCGGTAATCTCGAGAGCCAGCGCAGCGAGCACTTCCAGGAGACGCTCCTGGACTCGCTGAAGAAGGAATACGGCATGGTCGTGTACACCGATTCCATCGATAATGCCATGAAGCCGATCCTGACCCCGGCCCAGCTCTTCGCCCAGGCCCAGTCCTCGAACGATCCCATGGACCGGATCGACCTCTTCCAGCGGGTGGTGAAGGAGTTCCCGAACGACAAGTCGGCCGTCCAGGCGGCCTTCATGATCGGGTTCACCTATGCGGAGGAGTTGAAGGACTTTCCGGCCGCGCGGATCGCCTTCCAGGACTTCATGCGGAAGTATCCGAAGTCCGACCTTGTGGCCTCGGCGCAGTGGATGCTCCAGAACATGGAACACTCCGTGCCGCCGCCCGAGGTCGGTCTTCCCGACTCCATGACCATCGAGACCCCTACCCCCAGGAACCAAGGCACGCAGCCGAAGCCGCAAGGAACGCAGCTGAAACCATGAGCATGATTCCGGTCCGGGTGGGCGGGCTCGCTATCGACGAGCGCACCAAGAGCCCGGTGGTCCTTCTCCAGGAAATCGAGGGCAATCGCGTCCTCCCGATCTGGATCGGGCCCATGGAGGCATCCGCCATCCACATGGAGCTCCTGGGCAAGAAGTACCAGCGGCCTCTCACCCACGACCTCATGATCAACATCATGGAGGGCCTGAACGCCAAGGTCTCCCGGGTGGTGATCACGGATCTCAAAGACAGCACGTTCTTCGCGAACATCTACGTGGACGGGGGCTCGGGTGCCATCGCCATCGACGCGCGCCCCAGCGACTCCATCGCCATCGCGCTCCGCTCGCGCGCGCCGATCTTCATCATGGACAAGCTCTTCGACAAATCCGTCGCGGAGAACTTCGGAAGTACCTCGAAGGGCTCAATCCCGAAGATTTCGGCAAATTCAATCCCGAGGAGCTATAGACTCCCCGGCGCCATGAGCCGACCCCTCATCGCGTCCATCCTGGGCCATACCCCCTTGATTCCCTCCACGGCGTTCGTCGCGGCCACCGCCACGGTGGTCGGGGATGTCGTGCTGGGCGAGGAGGCCTCGGTCTGGTACGGCGCGGTGCTGCGCGGGGACGTGGGCAAAATCCGCGTCGGACGGCGGAGCAACATCCAGGACGCCTGCATCCTTCATCTCACCCGCGGCGGCCCGCCGGTCGAGGTGGGCGAGGAGGTGACGGTGGGCCACCGCGTCATCGTGCACGGCGCTCGCGTCGAGGATCGCTGTCTCGTGGGCATGGGTTCCGTGCTGCTCGACGGATGCATCATCGGCGAGGAATCCCTGGTCGGCGCGGGCAGCGTGGTCCTCGAAGGGATGCGCGTTCCGCCGCGCTCCTTCATCGCGGGCGTTCCCGCGAGAATCAAGGGCCCGATCCCCGAGGACGTTCACGCCCGGCTCCGGGAGTCCGCGGAGGGCTACGTGCGCCTGGCGCGCGAGCACGCCTCGGTGGTGCTGCCGTGACGCGCGTCTCGCTCGCCGTCGTGGCACTCCTCGCGCTTGCCGCTCCCGGTTTCGCGCAGCAGTATCCTCCGACGCGCGCGGCCGAGCTCAAGGCGCGCCTTCTCGATCGTCCGTCCGCGCCCGAGGCCGCCTCCTGGGCGTCGCTCTACGCCATCCAGCCCGAGCTGGATCGCCTGGAGCCCATGGCCCGCGCGGCCGAGCGGATCTGGGCGGCGCGCACGGGTCTCGCGGCCGGCGCGAAGGGAGACGAGAAGAAACGCCTGCAGCAGATCCTGGCTTCCTACGAGTCGTGTCCCATCGACTCGATCGCGCTCCGCCGGGCCTCGACAGGCCTGGCGCGGATCGGCGTCGTGATCCCGCTCACCGGACGCTTCGACCGCTACGGGAAGACCTTCTCCCAGGGCCTGCGGCTCGCGATCGAGGATCACAACAAGGTCTACGCTCCGAACCTCGCGCTCAGCCTCTACGACTCGGAAGGAGATCCGCTGGTCGGCGCGCGGAAAGCGCGGTGGCTCCTGCGCGACCACGGCGTCTCCGTCCTGATCGGCGAGCTCTTCAGCGCCAATACCGCGCCGCTCGCCGCGGCGAGCCAGGTGGTGGGCGCGGTCCTGATCTCGCCCTCCGCCACGAACGAGCGGCTCGCGATCCTGGGCGACGCGGTCTTCCAGCTCCACCTGGGTCCCTCGGTGCTGGCGCCAGCGCTGGCGCGCGCCTTCGCGCAGGATCTGCCGAAGGGATCGGCCGGGATCCTTGTCTCCACCTCCCCCGAGGACTCCGCACGCGCCGAGGCCGTTCTTGCAGCCTGCAAGAGCGCGGGAATCGACGTGGCGGGGAAGGAAACGGTCGAGGAGAGCGCGGTCGATCTCACCCACGCTCTGGGCGCGCTCAAGGAAAAGAAAGCCTCGGGACTCTTCCTCCTCACGCCGCCGCGTCTTGCGGGGATCGCGGCCGCGCAGCTCTCGGGGACGTGGCCCAAGGCCAGGATCTACGGTTTTGACGCGCTGGATCCGTCCGGACAGAACGCCGAGGCCAGGGGTGCGCTCGAGGGCGCGACCTACGTCGTGGCGGACTACGCGATGAACGGCGCGGCCCGGGACAGCTTCGAGACGCGCTACCAGAAGGCCTACGGCGAAGCGCCCACGCGCATGTCGGTGCGCGGGTACCTGGTCGGGCTCTCGGTCACGCGCGGCATCGAGCGGGGCAGCCTGAACGCGTCCATGCTCCGCGAGGCGCTTCGGACCCAGCTCTATGATTCGGACGAAGGCCGCGCGCTCCGGGCGCTGAAGCCGCTGGTGCCGGCCGAGCCCGAGCGCTACGTGGTCCGGTCGGGGAAGGCGGTCGCGGCCGCTCCGTTCCCGCTATCTCCTTGAACGACGGGCCAAGGTCAGCTACGGTGGCCCGCGGTTGCGCATGGAAAATTCCTTTCAACACAAACACTTACGGCACGGAGGCTCGCCCATGATCCGGACTCCCAGGATCTTCGTTCCGATTCTCGTCCTGCTCGCCCTGATGGGCGCCCTCGTGAGCTGCGCCAAGCACGAAGCCGAGATCAAGGTGGGTGAGTTCGGCTCGCTCACAGGGTCCACCGCCACGTTCGGGATCTCCTCCAAGAACGGGATCGAGCTCTTCGTGGACAACCTGAACGCGCAGGGCGGCATCGGCGGCAAGAAGATCCACGTCCTGGTGGAGGACGATCAGAGCAAGCCCGAGGAAGCGGCCACCGCGGTCAACAAGCTGATCGCGCAGGACGGCGTGGTCGCGATGCTGGGCGAGGTCGCGAGCAGCCGGAGCCTGGCCGCCGCGCCCATCTGCCAGAACTCGGGTGTGCCGATGATCAGCCCCTCCTCGACCAACCCCAAGGTCACGGAGATCGGCGACAACATCTTCCGCGTCTGCTACATCGATCCCTTCCAGGGCATGGTCATCGCGAAGTTCGCGAAGAACACGCAGCACTTCACGAAGGGCGCCATCTTCCGCGACAACAAGAACGACTACAGCGTGGGGCTCGCGAACTACTTCACCGAGTCCTTCAAAGGCATGGGCGGGACGATCGTCGCCGACGAGGCGTACAGCGAGGGCGACCAGGACTTCAAGGCGCAGCTCACGAACATCAAGGGCAAGAAGCCCGAGTTCATCTTCGTGCCCGGCTACTACACCGAGGTCGGGCTGATCGCGCGCCAGGCGCGGGAGCTGGGCATCACGGTGCCCCTCCTGGGCGGTGACGGCTGGGTCTCGGAGCGGCTGCTCGAGATCGCCCAGGACGCGCTGAACGGGTCGTACTTCGTGAATCACTACTGGGAGCAGGATCCCAATCCGGCCGTGCAGGGCTTCGTCCAGAACTACCGCAAGCGCTACAACTCCACGCCCGACGGGCTGGCCGCCCTGGCCTACGACGCGGCGGGCGTCCTCACGAACGCGCTGCAGCAGCTGCAGCAGTCGGACCCCAAGGCGTTCGAGACGCTTTCGGGACCGCCCAACGCCGACCAGAAGGCGGCGCGCGCGAAACTTCGAGATTTGATCGCCCACACGCACGAGTATCCGGGCGTGACGGGGAAGATCACGCTCGACGAGCACCGGAACGCGGTCAAGCCGGCCGTCTTCCTGGGGATCAAGGACCGAGCCTACACGTTCGTCGCGACGGTCGAGCCGTAGGGGCGGGCGCGAGCACCACCCAGAGCCCGTGCAGGAGTTCTTCCAGCAGCTCGCCAACGGCATCGCGTGGGGCAGCATCTATGCCCTGATCGCGCTCGGGTACACCATGGTGTACGGCATCCTGCGCCTCATCAACTTCGCGCACGGGGACGTCTACATGGTGGGCGCCTTCGCGGCCTACTTCCTGGCGCGGGCGCTGGGGGTGGGAACCGTCGTGAGCGCCTCGCCCCTCGTGGCCGCGGTGGTCCTCCTGGGCTCCATGATCGTCTGCGCCGCGCTGGGCATGCTGATCGAGCTTCTGGCCTACCGCCCGGTCCGGAAATCCTCCCGGATCACCGCGCTCATCACCGCGATCGGGGTCTCGCTCTTCCTCGAGAATTTTGGGATTCTGGTCTTCGGCGCCGATCCCAAGTTCTTCCCGCAAGTCATCGCCCCCCGCACGATCACCCTCCCGGGCGGGGTGCTGGTCACCAACCACCAGATCACCGTGGTCCTGGTCTCCCTCTGTCTCATGGTGGGGCTGACGCTCTTCATCCATCGCACCCGGACCGGCAAGGCCATGCGCGCGGTCGCGTTCCACCGCGACGCCGCGAGCCTCATGGGGATCAACACGGACCGCATCATCACCTACACCTTCGCGATCGGCTCCGCGCTGGCCGCCGCGGCGGGGGTCCTGGTCGGGCTGACCAATCCCAAGATCGAGCCCCTGATGGGAATCATGCCGGGCATCAAGGCATTCGTGGCGGCTGTGCTGGGCGGCATCGGGAGCATCCCCGGGGCCATGATCGGCGGCCTCATCATGGGAATCTCGGAGTACATGGTGGTGGGGTACATCTCCTCGACCTATCGCGACGCGATCGCGTTCGTGATCCTGATCATCGTCCTCCTGATCAAGCCCGCCGGTCTCCTGGGCCGGAACGTGGCGGAGAAGGTGTGACGGCGCTCCGCCGGCTGGCCGCCCTCGTGGCGGCGGTCGCGATCGTGGCGGGGATCGACTGGGCCTCGCAGCGCCTGGGCTTGAACCCCTACATCTACGGCGTGCTGGTCCTCTGCGCCATCAACGTCATCCTCGCCCTGAGCTTGAACCTCGTGAACGGGATCACGGGGCAGTTCTCCATCGGACACGCGGGATTCATGGCCGTGGGGGCGTATGCCTCCGCCGCGTATACCGTCTACGCGGTGCCGCTCCTCTTCGGGGCGGGCTACGCCTCGAACGGGTGGATCACGAGCCTGGCGTTCCTGATCGCGATCCTTGTCGGCGGGCTGGCCTCCGCCGTGGCCGGATTCCTGGTCGGTCTGCCCTCGATGCGGCTGCGCGGCGACTACCTGGCCATCGTGACGCTGGGGTTCGGCGAGATCATCCGCGTCGCGATCCTGAACATCGACGCGGTGGGCGGCGCGCGCGGATTCGCGGGGGTGCCGCAGCGGACGAACCTCGCGTGGGTGCTCGGGGGGGCGTGGGTCACCTATGTCGTGATCCGGAACCTCATGAAGACCTTCCATGGGCGCGCGCTCCTCGCCATCCGCGAGGACGAGATCGCCGCGGAGGCGCTGGGCGTGCCCACCACGCGCTACAAGGTGACCGCCTTCGTGATCGGCGCCTTCTTCGCGGGCGTGGCGGGGGCCCTCTTCTCGCATCTGCTCTACCTCCATACGAACAGCTTCACCTTCATGAAGTCGATCGAGGTCGTGATCATGGTCGTGCTGGGAGGCATGGGGAGCCTCACCGGATCCATCCTGGGCGCCATCCTTCTCACCGCGCTGCCCGAGGTGCTCCGGTTCGCGAGCTCGCTCCGGCTCATCCTCTACTCGCTCCTCCTGATCGTGCTCATGATCGCGCGGCCCCAGGGCATCCTGGGACGCCGCGAGCTCACCCTCCCGAAGGCAAAGCCTGCATCGTGAGCCCGGCGCCGCTCCTCTCGCTCCAGAAGCTCTCGGTGGTCTTCGGAGGGCTGAAGGCCGTGTGCGACCTGGATTACGATCTTCCGGCCGGGATTCTGGCCGGGCTGATCGGGCCCAACGGGGCGGGGAAGACCACCGTCTTCAACGCCATCACCGGGGTCTACCGTCCGACCTCCGGCGCGATCCATCTCGAGGGCGTCCCGATCCAGGGACGGGCCACCAACGTGATCGCGAGTCGCGGCGTGGCGCGCACCTTCCAGAATCCGCGCCTCTTCCAGAGCCTGAGCTGCCTCGACAACGTGCGCATCGCCTGCCATCTCCACGGTGAGGTGGCGCTGGCGGACAGCATCCTCGCCAGTCCGCGCTCCGCGCGGGAGGAGTGCTCTATCCTCGATCGCAGCCAGCAGCTCCTCGAGGACTTCGGTCTCGCCAAGTACGGGACGAGCGAGGCCCGCTCGCTTCCCTACGGGGAGCAGCGCCGGCTCGAGATCGCCCGCACCCTGGCGACCGAGCCCAAGCTCCTGCTCCTGGATGAGCCCGCCGCCGGGATGAATCCACCGGAGACGGAGGCGCTGATGCGCCTGATCCACGAGATCCGGGAGCGCTACCGCCTCACCGTCCTCCTGATCGAGCACGACATGAAAGTGGTGATGGGGATCTGCGAGAAGATCGCGGTCCTGGACTACGGGGTGAAGATCGCCGAGGGGACCCCGGAGACGATCCGGCGCGACCCCAAGGTGATCGAGGCCTACCTGGGCGAGGAAGCGTGAGCCTCCTGGAATTGAACGATCTGCACGTCCACTACGGCGCGATCCACGCCCTGAAGGGCGTCTCGATCGCAGTCGAGGAGGGAGGGATCGTCACCCTCGTGGGGGCGAACGGGGCCGGGAAGAGCACGACCCTGCGCGCCATTTCGGGGTTGATCCAACCGAGCCGGGGCGAGATCCGATTCGGGGGGAAGTCCCTCAAGGGCATGAAAGCGCACGAGATCGTGCGCGCCGGGATCTCCCACGTGCCGGAGGGCCGCATCGTCTTCGCCAATCTCACCGTCATGGAGAATCTGGACATGGGGGCCTATCTGAGGAGGGACCGCGCGGGCATCGCCTCGGATCTCGAGAAGATCTTCACCCAGTTCCCTCGACTCAAAGAAAGGCGCCGCCAGGCGGCCGGCACCCTGAGCGGCGGCGAGCAGCAGATGCTCGCGATCGGCCGCGCGCTGATGGCGCGCCCGAAGCTGCTCCTCATGGACGAGCCCTCGCTGGGGCTGGCGCCCATCCTGGTCCGCGAGATCTTCTCGGTGATCCGCGAGATCCGCTCGCAGGGGACGACGATCGTGCTGGTGGAGCAGAACGCGCGGATGGCCCTCGCCACGGCGGACTTCGGCTACGTGCTGGAGACGGGCAGCGTCCGGATGAGCGACCGCGCGCAGGCCCTCCTGGATTCGCCCTTCGTCCAGGAGGCCTACCTGGGCGGCGCGGGATGAAGAGGAAGCAGCCCCCGGCGCTCCGAACCCTGCCCTCGGTGAGCGCCGTCCTCGAATCCGCGGAGCTCCGGCCCTTCCGGGGCCGCGCACCGCACGCCGTGCTGACCGCCGCGGCCCGCGATGCCATCGCCGCGGCGCGCCGGGATCTCACGCGCCGCGGCACGGCGCCTTCCACCCCCGCCATCCTCGAGGACGCGGCCCGCCGCGTGGAGCGTGCCCTCCATCCCGCGCCACGGCCCGTGATCAACGCCACCGGAATCGTGCTCCATACCAATCTGGGACGCGCCGTGCTGGGCGAGGAGCAAGTCCAGGCGGTGACCGAGGCCGCGCGCCGCTATTCCGACCTCGAGCTGGACCTCGAGCACGGTGTCCGGGGCTCGCGGATGGCGCATGTGGAGCCGCTCCTGACCGAGCTCCTGGGAGCCGAGGCGGCCCTGGTGGTGAACAACAACGCGGCGGCGATGCTCCTTGCCCTGAACACGTTCGCGCTCGGCCGGGAGGCCGTGGTCTCGCGCGGCCAGCTGATCGAGATCGGCGGGAGTTTCCGGATACCCGAAATCCTGACCCAAGCGGGGGCGGTCCTCCGCGAGGTCGGGACCACCAACAAGACTCGTCTCAGGGACTATGAGCGGGCGATCGGCCCCAAAACCGGGCTTCTCCTGCGCGTCCATCCCAGCAATTTCGCGATGGTGGGGTTCACCGAAGAGGTGACGCGCGAGGATCTGGTCGCGCTGGCGCGGAAGAAGCGGCTGCCGCTCCTCGAAGACGTGGGGAGCGGCGCGCTGCTCGATTTCACGCCCTGGGGGCTGCCCGCGGAGCCGATCGCGCGCGAAGCGCTGGCCGCCGGGGCGTCCGTGGTCTGCATGAGCGGGGACAAGCTCCTGGGCGGGCCGCAGGCGGGTATCCTCGCGGGGAAGCGGAAGCTCATCCAGGCGCTCCGCCAGAATCCCATGGCCCGCGCGCTGCGCGTGGACAAGCTCACGCTCGCGGCGCTGGTCGCGACGCTCAAGCTCTACCGCGATCCGGAGCGCGTGACGGAGGCGATTCCCACCCTTCGCATGCTGAGCGAGGCCGCGGACGACGTGCGGGCGCGCGCCGAGGAGATTCTTCGCATGATCGGAGCGGAACGCGCTTCTCAGGGCCGCGTGGAGGTGGTAGCCTGCACCGCTGAGGTGGGTGGGGGTGCGATGCCTCTCGCCCGGGTTCCCTCGTTCGCGGTCGCGCTCCGTCCGGCGCGGGGCAAGCTCGAGGGTCTGGCCCGGTCGCTCCGCACCGGTCCCGATCCCGTGATCGGGAGGATCGAGTCGGGTCGGCTCCTGTTGGATCTCCGCACCGTCCGTCGGGACGAGATGGAGCGTCTCGCCGCGTCGATCGTGCGCGCGATGGAGGAGGACACCTGACGCCGTCCAGTGAGATGGAAGTCGAGCGGTATTCCGATCCCCAGAGCTTCGCCCGGGAGGTGAATCTCCCGCTCCTCGGCGCGGTGCACGTCGCGCCGGTCCCCGCGGGCGCGCCGGCCGCCACCCTTCTCGCCGCGGACAATCCCGACGAGATGAAGCCGGTGATCGAGCTTCTGACCCAGACCCGGAAATCGCTCACCCTCCGGTCGCTCTTCCTCACAGGATTCCCCCACGATCCCGAATTCTTCGCCGCGGGCCTGGCGCTGGCGCGTCAGTGGAGCCGGCAGGGTCTCAAGATCGCGGTGGTCGACCTGGACTACCGCCATCCGACGGTGGTGCGCCCCCGGCCCGAGCCCAACGAGGGGCTGGTGGACGCGCTGGAATACGGCTGCTCCTTCCAGCGGATCGCGTGGGAGCTGGTCTCGGACGCGCTCTGGCTGGTCGGTCCGGGCAGCCACCCACCCGACGAGCAGCGGTTCCCGGATCACCCCGACTGGACGCGCGTCATGCGGATCTTCACCGGACGGGTTGATATGGTCATCTATCTCGCGCCGTTCCTCGACCGGAAAGGATTCACGGGCGCGCTCTCCAAGCGGATGGACGGGGTGGTCTTCTGTTCCTGCGTCCGGCGCCAGAGCCGCGCCGCGTTGCGGGATGCGTTTCTGGAATTGTGGGGGTCGGATGCGCCGATGATCGGCTGCATCGGGATCGATGCGCCGTTCGATCCCACGCCGCACGGGGAGACCGTGCTCCACGGCGACACGAACTGGGCGCCGGAAGTGCGTCCCTCACCCGCTCCGACGCCCTCACCCGCGCCCGCGCCGAAGCCCGCGATGCCGGGCGACTGGAGCTTCATCGCCCCCGACGAGGGTCAGCCGTATTCCGGACCCGACCGCCGCAGCGCGTCGCGCGAGGCCCCGCCTCCGAAGCCGTCGGCGCCATCCACGTCCGTCAAGGCGAAGCGCGATCCCGGCGACGCGGCTCCGAAAGAGCTCGTGGCGCGGCTCACGGACGAGGTGAGGCGCGGGCAGGTCACGCGGCCCGCTCCCAAGAATCGCGGGCTCCTCCTCGTGGCGGTAGCGCTCCTCCTCGCTGGCGTCGCGGCGTTCGCCACCTTCCAGGCCATGCGCAAGAACACGAGCCGCGCCTCGCTTCCGGCCGAGACGCTGCCCGCGGGCACGGAACCGGTTCTTCCCGCCGACCTGGGCACGCCCGCGGCGGGGATTCCCACGTCGCTGCCGGACCAGGGCGGATCCACGGAGGTCCTTCGATCACGACCGAGGACGCGGCACCGGCCCCGCCTCCCGAGCCCACGCCGAAGAATTACGAGGTGCACGTCGCCTCGTTCAACAGCGACAAGCAGGCCAAGAATCTCGTGAAGCGTCTCCACGATCGCGGGCTGACGGCCTGGTACGCGAAGGCTACCGATCAACCCAACTGGTATCGCGTCTTCGTCGGACACTACGCCACGCACGCTGAAGCCGCCCGCCAGGCGAGGTCGCTGCTCGACCGGGGCCTGGTGGAACACGCCATCGCCTATCCCGACCATGCGAGGTAGATCGTGTTCCTGAAACGGCTCGACATCCAGGGTTTCAAGTCCTTCCCGCAGCGGATCCGCGTCGACTTCGGCCCGGGCATCACCTCGGTCGTGGGTCCGAACGGAAGCGGCAAGACCAACATCGTCGAAGCCATCCGCTGGGTGCTGGGCGAGCAGAACATGCGGCACCTGCGCGGCGACACGCTGGAGGATGTGATCTTCACGGGCTCCGCGCAGCGGAAGCCGCTGGGCATGGCCGAAGTCTCGCTGACGATGTTCAACAACCGCGGGGTCCTTCCGTCCGAGTACACCGAGATCGCCATCGGACGGCGCACGTTCCGGAACGGACAGAGCGAGTACTTCATCAACAAGAAGCCGTGCCGGCTTCGCGACGTGCGAGACCTCTTCCTCGACACCGGCATGGGATCGCACGCCTACTCGCTGATCGAGCGCGGCATGGTGGACAACGTGCTCTCGGACGAGAGCGGGCACCGCCGCTTCCTCTTCGAGGAGGCGGCCGGGATCATGCGCTACAAGACGCGGAAGAAGGAGGCCCTCCAGAAGCTGGACCTCACGGTGGCCGACCTCACGCGCGTGGGCGACATCGAGAGCGAGATCGAGCGCGAGGTGCGCTCGCTCGCGCGCCAGGTGGGGAAGGCGCGCCGGTTCCAGCGCCTCCGCGAGGAGATCAAGGCCCTGGATCTGGGCTTGGCCCGCGAGGACTACGAGCGACGGTCGGGCCAGGGCGGCGAGCGGGATGAGGAGCACGCGCGCGCCGAGAAGCGCCGCGAAGAGCTGAACACGGTCCTGGTCCGGCACGAGGCGGAGCTGGAGAAGCTCAAGCTCATGCTTCTTACGCGGGAGACCGAGGTGCGCTCGGCGCAGGAAGCGCTGAACGAGCGCGAGGCGCGGGGCGCCTCGCTCCTGAACGAGGTGGCGGTGCTGCGCGAGCGGCGGGCCGGTCTCGCCGAGAAGGTGGAGCACGCCCGGTCCGAGGGCACGCGTCTCACGGGCGCGCTGGAGGAGCTCTTCCGGGCGAAGGAGAAGCTGGCGGAGGAGCGGACCCGGCTCGGCTCAGCCCGGGAGGTGAAGGCCCGCGAGCTCGAACAGCTGGACGCGTCGCTGGCTACGATCCAGCCCCGGCTGGAGGAGCGCCGCCTGGCGCTCCACGCCCGGAAGCAGCTGTCCCTGGATCTCTTCCAGACCCGCGTGAAGCAGGAGAGCGCGGCTCAGAACTGGGCCGCGCGGGAGCAGGAGCTCTCGAAGCGGAAGGAGCAGCTGGCGCTGGAATCGGCCGGTTTCCTGCGCGAGGAAGCGTCGCTGGGCGAATCGCTGGACTTGGCCGCGCGCGCCATGGAGGCCAAGGCCTTGGACGTGGAGCGCGCGCAGGCGCAGGTGGACCTCAAGACCCGCTCGATCGCCGAGATCGAAGCGCGGATCCGCGAGCACGACGAATCGGAGAAGAAGATCCGCGAAGAGCACGCCGCGCTGGAGTCCCGGCGCGCCACCCTGCGGGAGCTCAAGGACAAGTACGAAGGCTACGACGAGAGCGTTCGCTCCCTGGTGGCGGGCCCCACCCGTCCCGAGCGGATCCTGGGCACCGTGGGCGACGTGCTGCACGCCTCCGGTGACTGGCTGCCCGCCCTCGAGGCCTCGCTGGGCGAGGCCGTGCAGTTCATCGTCGCCGAGCGTACGGATGCCGCGCTGAAGGCGCTGCGCACCCTGGAAGAGAGCGGCGGCGGGCGCGCCACCTTCATCGCGCTGGACCGGCTCTCCTGGGCGCGCGCGGCCGAGGTCCCGGAGAAGGTCCTGAATTCGAAAGGGGTCCACGGCCTCCTGCTCGAGCACGTGCGCTTCGAGCCGGGGTTCATCGGACTCGCGTCCTTCCTCCTCTCGGGCGTCGTGGTGGTGGACTCGCTGGATGTGGGGCTCCGTCTGCTCGAGGAGAATCGCGAGCTCAGGCTCCACTTCGTGACCCGCCACGGGGAGCACGTCCGCGGCCCCGGCATCTTCCAGGGAGGAGGCGGCCCCACGCGCGCGGGCTCGGTGCTCCGCCGCGAGGAGGAGCTGGAGCGTCTGACGCGCGAGATCCAGCGCTCTTCCGCCGAGCTCCAGAAGGCGCTCGCGCACGCGGAGAACCTCCGGGGCGGACGGGCGGACGCGATGGGCCAGCTGGAGGGAGCCCATCTCAAGCTCAAGGAGTCCGAGGAGGCCCAGCGCGCCGAAGAGACGAAGCGCGCGGAGCACCAGATCCGGAAGGAAGCCTCCGCCCGCGCCCGCGCGACGCTCGAGGCGGCCCTGGAAGGGGTGGAATCCGATCTCAAGGTGGCGCTGGCCGAGTCGGAGATCGCGGGGCAGGCCCTCCAGTCCACGGACGAGGAGCACGGCCGGCTCACGGGCGACCTCGCTCGCGAGGAAGAACAGACGATGGAGCTGGAGCGGGAGCGGGATCGCCTCGCGGCCGTCCACGCCGAGCTCCGGGTCGAATGCACCCGAGCCACGACGGCCTTCGAGGCCAGCCTGGGCGAGATCGAGCGCGTGGGCCAAAGCGCCCTCGAGGCGGAGCGCGAGATGAAGGCCCGCGCCGAGGAAGCCGCGGAGACCGACCGCCGAATCCAGGAAGCGACGGCCGAGGGCGCGCGGAAGGAGAAGGAGCTCGAGCAGGAGATCGCGCTCAAGGCGGGGAACGAGACCACCCTCCAGGGGGCGCGCGAGCGGGTCGGAGCCGTGAAGGGGTCCGCGGACGATCTGGAGACCAAGGCACGGGAGATGCGCCGCGAGCACCACGAGATCGTGGAGGGCCTCCACAAGGCGGAGCTGGAGCGGGCGGAATCGGAATCCGAGATGCGCGTCCTGCTCGAGCGGGTCCGGAACGAGTACGAGGTGGATCTCAAGACCTGGACCCCGCAGGCGCTCGCCGAGCCGGAAGGACCGAACGCGCTTTCCGAGATCGAGGACGCGGATCTGGAGGGCGAGGAGGGCCACGTCCCGGACGAGGCCATCGTCACGCGCCCGATGACCGCCTCCGAAGCTGCGCTCCCGACGCCCGTGACCCGGGAGGAGCGCCGCGAGCGGCTCCGGCTGACCCAAGAAAAGCTCCGCTCGCTGGGGCCCGTGAACCTCCTCGCCATGCAGGACTACGAGGAGCGCCGGCAGCGCTTGAGCTTCCTGGCCACCCAGCGAAAAGACCTCGACGAGGCGCGCCTCTCGCTCCTCGAGGCGATCGAGAAGATCAACCTCACCGCGGCCGAGCTCTTCCACAAGACCTTCGAGCAGGTGAACGAGAATTTCCAGAGGGTCTTCAAGACCCTCTTCGAGGGCGGCGAGGCCGCGCTCACCCTGAGCGGCGAGGATCCGCTCGAGGCCGAGATCGACATCCTGGCCCGCCCGCGCGGCAAGAAGCCGCAATCGCTCACGCTTCTCTCCGGCGGCGAGAAGGCCCTGACCGCGATCGCCCTCCTCTTCGCGATCTACCTGGTCAAGCCCAGCCCCTTCTGCATCCTGGACGAGGTGGACGCGCCGCTCGACGACGCCAACATCGACCGCTTCGTCCTCCTGCTCCGCGAGTTCAGCCAGAACACCCAGTTCATCGTCGTGACGCACAACAAGAAGACGATGGAAGTGGCGGATTGCCTGTACGGGGTCACCATGGAGGAGCCGGGCGTCTCAAAGCTCGTCTCCGTGCGCTGGAACGCGGAACAGCCTCCCGAGACCTCCGAGCCCGAGACGCAGGAGCTCGCCCCCGTCGAGACGTAGAATCGTCTCGTGGCGTTCCTCGACAGGATCACCCAGGGTCTCAAGAAGACCCGCGATACCCTCTTCGGCCAGGTTGCGTCGGTCTTCCAGCACGGGCGAGAGCTTACCGAAGACGACTACGAGAGGCTCGAATCCGCGCTCCTGCGCGCCGACGTCGGGCCTTCCACGACCGAGAAGATTCTCGAGGGCGTAAGGACTCGCCTCGCAGATCGAGCCTTCGAAGGGGATGCTCGCGAAGCGTTGCGTGAAGAGATCGAGAGGATTCTCTCGATCGGGGGGACCGATGGTTCTCCATCGGACTCGAGCCCCCAAGTCACGCTCGTCGTGGGCGTGAACGGGTCAGGCAAGACCACCACGATCGCGAAGCTGGCGGACCGCTACAAGCGAGCCGGAGACTCCGTCCTCCTGGTCGCATGCGACACGTTCCGTGCGGCGGCGGCGGATCAGCTCGAGATCTGGGCGGAGCGCGCCGGCGTGGAGATCGTGAAGCAGAAGCCCGGCGCGGACCCGGCCGCGGTCGCGTTCGACGGGATGGCGCGCGCGAAGAGCCGTCACGTGAAGCGGGTCCTGGTCGACACCGCGGGCCGCCTGCACGTGAAGGTGAATCTCATGGAGGAGATGAAGAAGATCCGCCGCGTCATCGAGCAGCAGATTCCCGGCGCGCCGCAGGAGGTGCTCCTGGTGCTCGACGCCACGACGGGCCAGAACGGCCTGAATCAGGCGCGCGCGTTCGGTCAGGCGGTGGGGGTCACGGATCTGGCGCTGACGAAGCTGGACGGGAGCGCGAAGGGCGGCGTGGCCCTCGCGATCGCGGACACGCTGAAGCTCCCGATCCGATGGGTGGGTGTGGGCGAAGCGATGGAGGACTTGATTCCGTTCGACCCCGGCGCGTTCGCCGAGGCGCTGACCCGGGCCTGAGCGCTAGCGCTCGCCGAGCACGACCTGGTTCTTCCCCGACGACTTGGCCTGGCGCAGGTTCATGTTCGCGCGCGTCCAGAGCTCGTGGCCGAGCTTCTCCCGGTCCGGAGCGTCGAGGCCGCGCGTACGATCCACGCGGACGGACACGTCGGCGGGGAACATGGCCCCGCCCAGGCTCATCGTGACGCGCACCGCGCTCTCCTGTCCCTCGAGCGTCGGCACCACGATGGCGAGGTTCTGCACTTTCAGCCTCAGCCGCTCGCAGATGTCCCGCGCGTCCTGGGGCGTGGTCTCGGCGCTCAGAATCAGCGCGAACTCCTCGCCGCCCCAACGGGCCACGGTGTCGAAGGGCCGCACGCTGGACGCCAGGGTCTGCGAGATCTCCCGCAGCACGGCGTTCCCGGCCTCGTAGCCATAGCGGTCGTTCAGCTGCTTGAAGTCGTCCAGATCGCCGATGATGAGCGACATCGGCCGCCCCTCGCGGTACGCGCGCGCGATCTCGCGGTCCAGCTGGCGCCCGAAGTAGGGACGGTTGTAGACCCCGGTCAGCTCGTCGATCATGACCAGCATCCCGAGCTTCTTCAGCGTCACGAGGAGGTCGCTCGCGTGCTCGGCCACCACGTTCAGGAGGCCCAGCCGCTCGTCGGTGAAGAACCCGGGGGTGCTGCTCCAGGCTTCGAGCACGTAGAGGAACGGCGTGCCCGGCTCGCCCACGCGCGCCATGGCGAGCGAGCGGTAGTTCTCGGATCCGCCCTTCGGCTCGTAGGGCGCCACGGCCACGTGCATGGTGGCGTCCATCGATTCCGCGTCGATCATGACCTTCACGTAGCCCGGCTTCGCCAGATCCTCCATGTAGATCGGGAGCGCGCGCCGTCCCACCCAGTTCTCCGCCAGCGCGCGATTCCACGGCTCTCCCTCGCTGACCGGTTGCGCGTAGCGCGTGTCCAGGCCCCGGGACAGGGAATAGAGGCGGGTGTCGTCGCACTCGAGGATCTGCATCGCGGAGGAAAGGATGGTGCGCAGGATGTCGGCGGGGTCGGTCTGGAGGTATTCGTTCCACGGCGATCAGATGCGAGATCACCCGGTAGAGAAGGCGGCTCCGGACGTGCCAGTGGGGCTTGGACGCTCGGACCAGACGATCCTCTTCGGCGCTCCCCCCGTCGCCGGCCGGGATCACGAAGGTCTCGCCCGATCCCTGCTCCCGGTACCGCACGTAGAAGACGCCGTCGCGCTGGAACCGGTCGACGCGCTCCAGAACCTGCGCCTCGCGCAGCCGCTCGGCGATCTCGAAGGTGATCTCGTTCCGGCGGGATGCGTCCAGGGCCCCGAACGCGAGATCGATGGGGCGCTGAGGCGCGTCGGCGGTCGATTCGAGGTTGAGGCGGAGCGAGGACAGGAATGCCGTACGGATGCGGTGGGGTTCGTTCATTCCCTGTTTGTCTCGGGTGCGCGCGCGATGTCGGACAGGTATCCCGGCAACAATTATATCATGCCTAAGGCAGGTTTCCGCTTGATTTTGGGTCCCTCCCGTGGTAACTTCGAAACGTAGCCGGTTCGCTTGCCCAAAGGAAGGGTGCGCATGGCTCCAACCTGTGTCGAAGAATGGGTGGCGTCGAGTGTGCCGCCCTTGGATTTCCCCCCGCCAAAGTCCCCATTTGTTCCGTCCGTCCGAGTGGGCCGTGACGCATGACGCGTCCACGCCCGGGAGTATCCACCATGGATCAATCACGTGATGCCGGGGAATCCCCTCCCCAGCAGGGACATGCACGTGCCGGAATCAGGGGGGCTGGCCCAATGGTGAGGGTTCCGACTCGCATCATTTCGTTCGGCTTCATTCTTTGCTTGCTCGCGGTCCTCGTTCTAGGGACCTCGTTCGAGCCGCAGCTGGCGCTGGCGAGACCCGCGCCTACAGGTGGTCCGGACGGCACTCCGTACGGTACCGGCGACCCCACGGGCGATGACATCCCCAGCCCGACACCCAAGCCGACAGCCCCCCGGGCGGCCCCGGCGAGTGTCACGGCGGGAACGACCACGCACCGGGTGAACGTGTTGAGGCCGATTCGCTGGAACCTGTACCTGAGCATCCTCGTCCGTCTCGGCTTGCGCTGAGCGGGAATCAGGAGAAGCCGATCCGGGAGCGAGGGGCACCCCTCGCTCCCATGAGCCCATGAGCCACGACCGCGCACAAGAAAACGACGCCGCGGGCCTCCAGCGCCGCCTGGAAGATCTGATCGCCCACGCCCGATTCGCGGCGGCCCTCGATCTGATCGACGAGTTCCAGGCGCGCGGGCCGGTGCCGGCCGACCTCGAGCATCCGCTCACGCTGGCGCGCTGCCGCGCCCTGCTGGGCCTGGGACGCTGGAGGGAGGTCGCGGACCTGGCGGAGCGGAAGCTGGAAGAGCTCTACGCCGCGCGCCCCGACGACAAGAAGCCCATCCTCGAGTACCACATCGCC
>WNFL01115277.1_pt2 | contig 26676 bp, 26 predicted proteins | sample 5400361 | NCBI WGS metagenome assembly WNFL01 (sample SAMN13153351, study PRJNA577476) | soil metagenome | isolation source: 40 cm soil on Douglas fir-dominated hillslope | place: USA:California | collected 2013-09-17
CGCTGCGCGGGAGAGATTTCCATTTCTCCGCGCAATGCCCTGCAGGCCTCCACCAGTGACTTGAGCTGGCCTACCCAGGCTTCCGCTTTCTCATCGATCCGTTCGGGCTGGGATTTCGGATAAGGTTGCAGCATGATCGATGCTTCGCCACCGGGATGGCGGCCCGCAAGAGGCGCGACGATCTGCCAGAGATCCTCGGTGATGAACGGGATGATCGGATGCGCCAGACGCAGCGTCGCCTCGAGCACGCGCAACAGCGTACGCCGGGTCGCGCGCTGCTGCGCGTCGGTCCCGGTTTGCATCTGAACCTTGGCGATTTCGACATACCAATCGCAGTACTCGTCCCACACGAACTTGTAGATCGCGCTGGCGGCATTGTCGAAACGGTACTCGGCGAAGCCCTTTTCCACCTCCGCTTCGGTCTTCTGCAACAGGCTCACGATCCAGCGGTCCGCCTGCGAAAACTGCAGGTATCCGCCGGGACCGCATTCTTCGGCGGTATGGTCCCTGAGCCCGCAATCCTTGCCTTCGCAGTTCATCAGCACGAAGCGACTGGCATTCCACAACTTGTTGCAGAAGTTGCGGTAGCCTTCGCAACGGTTCAGGTCGAAGTTGAGCGTGCGCGCGAACGTCGCCAGCGAAGCGAAGGTGAAGCGCATGGCGTCGGCGCCGTAGCCCCGAATGCCCTGCGGGTAGTTCTTGCGGATCGCCTTCTCGATCTTCTGCTTGTGTTCCGCGCGCAGCAGGCCGACCGTGGATTTCGCAACCAGGTCTTCAAGCGCGATGCCGTCGATCAGGTCCAGCGGATCGATGGTATTGCCCTTCGACTTCGACATTTTCTGGCCTTCGGCGTCGCGCACAATGGCGTTGATGTAGACGTCGCGGAAAGGCACTTTGCCGGTGAAGTGCAGGGTCATCATGATCATCCGTGCGACCCAGAAGAAGATGATGTCGAATCCGGTGACCAGCACCGATGAGGGCAGGAACATTTCCAGGTCGCGGGTCTTCTCCGGCCAGCCGAGCGAAGTAAACGGCACCAGCGCCGAGGAAAACCAGGTATCGAGTACGTCCTCATCGCGCCTCAGCGCGCCGGCATAGCCTTTTGCGGCGGCGTTCTTCCGGGCTTCTTCTTCGTTGCGGCCGACATGGATGCTGCCGTCGTCGCCGTACCACGCGGGAATCTGGTGGCCCCACCAGAGTTGCCGCGATATGCACCAGTCCTGGATGTTTTCCAGCCAATGGTTGTAAGTGGTGGTCCAGTGTTCCGGATAAAACTTCACGTCGCCGCTGGCGACGGCATCCAGGCCGCGTTTCGCGAGGCCGTCCATTTTTATGAACCACTGGTCGGTTAGCATCGGCTCGACGATCACGCCCGTGCGGCCCGAGCGCGGTACCTTCAGCTTGTGCGGCTTTTCGGAAACGACCAGCCCATGCGCCTGCAGATCGGCAAGCACGCGCTTGCGGGCTTCGAATCGATCCAGCCCCCAATACTTTTGCGGAATACCCAGGGCACTCGCTAGCGGTTGGCTGCCCGTCCCTGTAATGACCCCGCCAGACTTGACCGCATTTAGTTTGGCAGTTGCTTCGTCCATGCCAATAATCTTGGCTTCCAGGGTAAGTATCGAAAAGACAGGGAGTCCATGTCGTTGGCCGACGGCATAGTCATTGAAATCGTGACCAGGAGTGATCTTGACGCAGCCTGTACCGAATTCCGGATCCACATAGTCATCGGCGATCACCGGGATGTCGCGTCCGGTAAGCGGAAGCCGCACAGTCTTACCCACGTATTGCGTATATCGCTCGTCTTTCGGATTCACCGCCACCGCAACATCGCCCAACATGGTTTCCGGGCGCGTCGTAGCCACCGTCAGGCTGAAGCCATCACCTGGATAGCGGATTTCCCAGATGCGGCCGTCTTCTTCTTCGCTGTCGACCTCCAGGTCGGATACCGCGGTACCCAGATCCGGATCCCAGTTCACCAGACGCTTGCCACGATAGATCAGTCCTTCCTCGTACATCCGCACAAATACTTCGACGACCGCGCGCGACATCTTCGCGTCCATCGTGAAGTAACCGCCCTTCTGGCCTTCGGTGTCGGCAAAAGTCCAGTTGCCCGACACGCCGAGGCGGCGCATCTGCCGGGTGATGGTCGACCCCGATTGCTGCTTCCATTCCCAGACGCGTTCGACGAATTTTTCGCGCCGCAGGTCGTGCCGGGTCTTGCCTTCGAGCTCCAGCTGGCGCTCGACCACGATCTGCGTTGCGATACCGGCGTGGTCCGTACCGATCACCCAGTTGGTGGCAAAGCCGCGCATGCGGTGGTAGCGGATCAATGCATCCATCAGGGTCTGCTGGAATGCATGGCCCATGTGCAAGGTGCCGGTAACATTCGGCGGCGGAAGCTGGATGCAGTACGCCGGATTTTTTTCGTCGCCGCGTACTTCGAAATAGCCGCGCGATTCCCAGATCGGGTACCAGCGCCGCTCAATGTCCTTCGGCTCGAAGCTTTTTGCGAGTTCCATGGTTCAACAGAGAAAAAGGTCAGCGGAGAAAAATAAGCGCGGAATTATAGCCGACCGTCGTCTCCGGGCTGTGCGGGATCGGGTGTTTTGTTCGTGATTGCGGCGCGTACCGCGGCAGGCAGCGCGCGTTTGAGTTCGGCGACCAGCCGGTCGAGCATGTGCGCCTGCGCGGCGTCGCCGCCGATCTGCGCCCGCAATCTGGCGTGCTCGGCTTCGAGGGCAACGGCCATTCTGCGCAGTATCAATGTGCTGCTGATCGTACTGGAACGCGATAGTGCAGGCGCCGGGCCTGCCGGCTGGCCGGGTCCGCTCACTACATCGGTCAGAATCGGGATTCCATCGTCGATCGGTACGGCTTCGTCCCGCGGCGCATCCGTGAGCACCGGAATCGCTTCTGCGGCGGGCGCTTTTGGCCGGTGCCGGTTAAGCAACTGGTCAATCTTGCCAAGAACGTCATCCTGCGGATCGGCGTCGGGATGCGGTTCGGGTCCGCGGGGGAACTCCTCGGCCATTACGACGCCGGTGCTCCGAGCTGATGCGTGCGGATCTCGTAACCCCGGTCACGATAGAAGCGAAAGCGCGCACGCGCGGCTTCGCGGTCGGCATCTTCGGTACCGACGATTTCCACGAGCCGCTGAAAACGGCTGAAAAACGCAGGGGTTTGATCGCACAGGTTAACCAGAACCTGATCGTGGACCAGCGGTTCCGCGACGTGATCGACGATGACCGGGGTAACCGGTGCGAGCCGGTCACCGCTGCGACAATGCGGCACGAATCCCGTGGAAGGCGCGCTCCAGATCAGCTTGCTCAGACGTTCCGTACCCGCGGAGTCCGGCGTGAGCAGCATCACCCGCATGCCGCGCGCCAACGCTTTGAGGGTCAGCGTGCAGGCGGTCTGCAGCTTGTTATCGGCGTTGGTGTAGAACAGCACTTCCGTCATCTAGATTCGGCACCTCGAAGCAAAACCGATATCTCACCGCAAAGGACGCAAAGGACGCGAAGGTAAGGCAACAGAGGAGAGCGTTTGGGAAAAGATCCGCAATTGGCGAGCACTATGATGCCGGGTCTGTCCGTAACTCTCGCGCACTCTTGCTCGTATCTGGCTTTCCTTCGCGTCCTTTGCGTCCTTTGCGGTGAAAATTGATCTTTAGATGTATCGCAGGATTACCAGCCGGCGCGCGTCATCAGGAACTGGGTGAGCAGTGGCACCGGGCGGCCGGTCGAACCCTTTTCGCGCCCGGATTTCCAGGCGGTGCCGGCGATGTCCAGATGCGCCCATTTGAACTTCCTGGCAAAACGCGCAAGAAAGCATGCGGCGGTAATGCTGCCGCCGGGACGGCCGCCGATGTTTGCCATGTCGGCGAAATTGCTCTTGAGCTGCTCCTGATAATCTTCCCAGGCGGGCATATGCCACACCCGGTCCCAGGACGTCTGTCCCGCGGCGACCACTTCGTCCGCAAGACCGTCATCGTTGGCGAACAAGCCTGAAGCCACATGGCCCAATGCGATTACGCACGCACCGGTCAGGGTCGCAATATCGATGACTGCGGCCGGCTCAAAGCGCTCCGAATAAGTCAGCGCGTCGCAGAGGATCAGCCTTCCTTCCGCATCGGTATTCAGTATTTCGATGGTCTGGCCCGACATGCTCGTCACGATGTCGCCCGGTCGCGTCGCATTGCCGCCGGGCATGTTCTCGGTCGTGGGCACGACGCCGACCACATTCAACGGAAGCTTCATCGCCGCGATGGCGCTCATGGTACCGAGCACGCTACCCGCGCCAGACATGTCGTACTTCATTTCATCCATCTCGGCGGCGGGTTTCAACGATATGCCGCCGGTATCGAAAGTGATGCCTTTGCCGACCAGGACCACGGGCTTCTGCTTTTTCGGCCCGCCGTAGTATTCGATGGTGATGAGCTTGGGCGGCTGGCGGCTGCCGTCGGCTACGGACAGCAGGGATCCCATGCCCAGCTTTTCCATGTCCTTGCGTTCGAGCACCGTGACTTTGAGTTTGTGGGTCTTTCCCAGCGCACGCGCCTGTTCGGCCAGATAGGTCGGGGTGCAGATATTCGGCGGCAGATTGCCCAGGTCGCGGGCGAAGTTGACGCCCTCGCCGATCGCAATCCCGCGTTCGAGCGCTGCGCCGGCCACTTTGGATTCCCGGAGCAGGCCGAAGACGATCCGCTTAAGGTTCTTGCGTTGCCCGCGCGATTTGCTCTTGAGGCGATCGAACCGGTAGGTGCTTTCCAGGGACGCCATTGCCGCCTGCATCGTCACCCACTTCGCGTCGCGATCCCTGACGGCGACGTCCGAGACATAGAGTGCGGCTTCGCCGATGGCGGCATCCACCATGGCGCGGACCGCGCCGCGCACGCCGTCGCGCAGTTCCTTCGCGGCTGTTTCGTTCTGCGTGCCAAACCCGACCAGAAGCACACGTTTGCTGGCCACGCCGGCCAGGTCATAAAGCATCAGGGTCGAACCGGGCTTTGCGTCGAAATCGCCCTGTTTGAGGATTCCTGAAATTCCGCCCTTGCTGGCGCGATCGAGCGCCTGCGCCGCCGCCGAGAGTTTCGCCGAGGCGAATATGGCGACAGCGACACAATCGATCTTCAATTTTTCCGGTGCTACGGCTTTTATGCTAAATTCCACTGCGGACTCCTCATAATGCTGTTTTTCATTCAATTACTTAGGATTATCCCTTCCACGTCGAGCAAAAGTCAAAGCAGCCACCTTTTTCGTCCTGCTGGCGATTACGATCACTACTCAGCTCATCCGGTTCCTCGGCTATGCCGCGCGCGGCAACATTTCATCGGATGCGGTACTGACCTTCCTCGGCTTCGCCAGCCTGAGGTATCTGCCCCACCTGCTCTCCATCACGCTGTTCATCTCGGTGCTGATGACCTTGACCCGCAGCTACCGCGATTCCGAGATGGTCGTGTGGTTCACATCCGGGCAGGGGCTCAATTCCTGGATTCGCCCGGTGCTGATCTACGCCATACCGGTGACTGTCGTCATCGCGACCTTGAGTATCTTCCTGTCGCCCTGGGCGATGGCGAAGACCGAGGAGTATAGGCGCCAGCTCGAGAGCCATGACGACATCGCCGCAATTTCCCCCGGCGTGTTCAAGGAATCGCGCAATTCCGAACGTGTCTATTTCGTCGAGAAGCTGGCCGCGAATCTGTCGACCGTCGCCAACATCTTCGTGCATTCAGACGAGAATGGTGAAATCGGCACCACGGTGGCCAAGCGCGGTTACCAGGAAACGGCTCCCAACGGCGACCGCTTTCTGGTGATGCTCAACGGCCGGCGCTACATCGGGCCACCCGGCTCGGCGGAATACCGGATCATCGAGTTCGATAAATATTCCGTGCGTATCGAGGCCAGCGAGGTCAAGGAAACGCTGCCGTCGGTCAAGGGCCTCCCGACGGCGGCGTTGATCTCCGACGAAACCCCGGAGGCGCGCGCCGAGCTCATATGGCGCGCGGGGTTACCCCTTAGTGCACTGGTGCTTTGCCTGCTCGCGATCCCGATGAGCTTTGTCAATCCGCGGGCGGGACGTTCGCTCAACCTCATGCTCGCCGCCCTGCTGTACATGGTTTATACCAACCTGCTGTCGATTTTCCAGGCCTGGGTCACGCAGCAGAAAATCGGCGTGTTCCTGGGCATGTGGTCCGTGCATGTGGTGATGTTGGCCGTGGTGGCGATGATGTTCTATGTGCGGCTCTCGGCGCGGCCGTTGCGCAGGCGCAACCGATGAAGACTATCCGTCGCTATGTGGCCGTACAGATTTTCTGGAGCACTGCGCTGGTGTTTTTGGCGTTGCTGATGCTGTTCGCCTTCTTCGATCTTATTCAGGAGCTCGGCGATCTCGGGCGCGGCAGCTATCGGCTTTCGCTGGCTGCCCTCTATGTATTCCTGAGCCTTCCCGGCAGGGCTTACGAGATCCTGCCGGTCGCGGCGCTGATCGGCACGTTGTTTGCGCTGGCCCAGATGGTTGCGCATTCCGAATACACGGTCATGCGGGTTTCCGGCGTATCGATCAAGAGCATGGCGATCGCGCTGGTGCAGATCGGCGTGGGACTTTCGGTGCTGACCTTCCTCATCGGCGAGTTCGTCGCGCCCGCCAGCGAGCAGGCGGCGCAAAAGCTGCGGCTCAAGGCGACCACCAGCAATGTCGTGGCGCAAGCCTTCCGCTCCGGGCTCTGGGTCAAGGACGACACCAATTTTGTCAACGTCGAACGGATCTGGCCTGAGACGGTGATCCACGAGGTGAAGATATACGAGTTCGATTCCGACTACCGGTTGCGTGCCATCAGCCGCGCGAAATCGGGCGAGTACCAGCGGGAGAATCTATGGCGACTGAAAGACGTGGTACAGACCCGCTTCGAGGAGAACCGCACTACTGTCAGCCGCATTCCGGAGGCCTATTGGCGCTCGGTGCTCAATCCGTCGATTCTCAATGTCCTGATGGTGGTGCCGGAGCAGATGTCGCTGATGGAACTGATTTCATATATCGAGCACCTGAGCGAAAACCGCCAGGAGACATCCCGCTACGAGATCGTGCTGTGGCAAAAGATCATTTATCCCTTTGCGGTGCTCGTCATGATGGTGCTGGCGTTGCCATTCGCCTACTTCCAGGTACGCGAGGGCGGAGTAAGCGGCAAGATCTTCACCGGCATCATGCTGGGATTGGGATTTCACCTCGCCAACCGCCTGTTCGGCCATCTCGGGCTGCTCAATGCCTGGCCGCCGCTGTTCAGCGCGGTTTTTCCCACGCTGGCATTTCTGGTTGCCGCGGTGGTGATGATGTGGCGGGTTGAAAGGCGGTGAACAGAGAGCAGTGAACGGTGATCAGTAAACGGTGAACGGAAAAAGCGAGTAAGGCTCTTGCCCTGCACCGTTCACCGATTACCGATTACCGTTCACCGTTGACTGTTCACTGGGCACGCGCACTATGCGCGTGTGCGCGAGCCGGTCGTGCAGGAATTGACGCTCCCTGTCGAATGGCGCCCACAGCAAGCTGATGCCCGACAGCATTCCAGGTATGGCGAAAAGATAACGCCGCAAGGCGCTGGCAACGCTCAATGCACGGCCATCCTGCGTAACGATGCGCATGCGCCAGGTTTTCATCGGCAGCGTTTGCCCGCCGCGCGTCCAGCAGAATACGAAGTAAACGCCGCAAACCGACAACAGATAGATCTGAAAGAGGGCGCGCGGCAATCCGGATTGCGCATCGCGCGCGAGACTCAGGAACAGATAGGAGAACAAGAACAGAATAGCGACGAGCAGGATGACTTCATACGCCAGGCTCATCAGCCGCAGGCGCAGCGACGCCAACTGCAAAGGAACTGGTTGGTTGAGAGCAGCATTTTCCGGCGCGGCGCCGAGCTGCGGTCGGGACGGGGCCTGCACCCGACTACTTCCCCGGACTTGGTGGCGTTGCGCGGCCTTCGCGCAGTTTCTGCCGCTGTTCTTCCGGCAATTCCTGGTATTCACGCCAGCGCTGGTGCAACTGATCATGCTTTTCCGGGGGGAGCTGCTTCATGCGCTTGTAACGTTCGATCGCCTGCGCCCTTTGCTCGGGCGTCAGCGAGACCCACTCATGCATGCGCTGCTGGATGCGCTGCTGTCGATCCGGTGGCAGGCTGGGATAACGCGCGGCCAGGCCAATCCAGTGTTTACGCCGTTCCGTATCGAGTTTGTCCCACTCCTGCTGAAGCGGGGCCAGGATGGATTTTTGTTCGGGCGTCAGTTTCGACCAAGCAGCACCCGGCGCCTCCGCATACGCAGGGCGCGCAATCGTGGTCACGCCGACGAACAGGGAAAACGCCAGTACTACTGTTGCGACTGTGCGTAGTTGGAGTGCTTTAACCAAGTTTCGAAACCCGGATCGGTATAGGCATGTATGGGCAGTTCGCCGGCCAGGAGGCCGGTGTCCAGTTCTTCTTCATGATGACTCGACATTTGCCAATAGATCAACCCGGTAAGACTGGCGAGCACAATGGCGGCCGGCAGGACCAACCGCGCGTTGAGGCCACGGCCCAAACCCCAGCCGCTCAGGGCATTACCTGTCCTTGAGTGCCCCCAGAGCGGCCTGCCGGGGCGATACGCCGCCACAGCCGCGAGCCTGGCGGCCTGAAGTTTTTGAACGATCGGCTGCGGCAAATCGGCCAGATCCTGGTCGATTCGCGCAACAATCCTTTCAGCAACCTCGTTCTCGTTCACAGTTCGATCCCTTTGTCCTTCAGAAACACGGCCAGGGCGTGCGTAGCACGGGAGCAGTGAGTCTTTACGCTGCCCTCCGAGCATCCCATCGCCTGCGCGGTCTCCGCCACATCCAGTTCCTCCCAGTAACGCAATAGAAAGGCCTCGCGTTGACGGGGCGGCAGCCGCTCGAGTCCCTGTCCGATCACGTCGGCTATTTGCGAACGTTCCAGCCGGTCGGCCGGGCTGTCTCCCTTGCCTCCCGGCCCTTCGGTTTCCATTGACTCCAGAGGATCATAATCCTCGTTGTCGTCCTTGGGTTGCAGCGACGAAAACAACGTTGTCCACAGCGAACGGACCTTCTGGCGCCGGAAAAAGTCGCGTATGGTGTTTTGCAGGATGCGCTGGAACAAAAGCGGCAGTTCGGCAGCCGGCCTTCCGGAGTACTTGTCCGTCAACTTCAGCATGGCATCCTGGACGATGTCGAGCGCCAAATGCTGGTCGCGCACGGCAAACACCGCCTGCTTGAACGCACGCCGCTCGACCTCAGCTAGGAAAGCGGCCAATTCCTGTTGGGTAGCCAGAAGATCCCCTCGAACCTCAATCGATTCCGCGCACACGCGCACGACTCGCCGCCGGTCGGCGCGGGATGCCTGCGATACCGGACGCCGCACCCAGGTTTTCCCGTGCGCCACCGCCGGTTGCCAGGGGCGGATTATACGGGCCGGCACGCCGGGTTTGTGGCACGAGCATCCGGACAGGTAAAATGAGCGCGGCGAATCCATGCAAAGCGTCAATCTCACCAACCACTTCCTGATCGCCATGCCGAACATGGCCGATCCCCACTTTGCCAAGTCGCTGACCTTCATCTGCGAACACAACGAGCAAGGTGCGCTGGGCGTGGTCGTCAACCGGCCGACCGACATGACGCTGGAGGCCTTGTTCGAACAGATCGAAATTCCGCTTGAAAACCAGGCAATCAAAAGGATTCCCGTCTACTTCGGCGGCCCGGTCCAGGTCGACCGGGGTTTCGTCCTGCATCGGCCGATCGGGGGCTGGCAGTCGACATTGTCGATCAACGGCCAGGTCGGACTGACGACGTCCAGGGACATCCTGCAGGCAATGAGCCAGGGCGAAGGGCCAGGTCTGGACGATGTCCTCGTGTCGCTTGGCTACGCCGGCTGGGCGCCGGGCCAGCTGGAACAGGAATTGGGGCAGAACGCCTGGCTGACCGTGGAAGCGCAGCCCTCGGTGATTTTTGAGTTGCCGTCGTCGGAGCGCTTCATTGCGGCAATGGAGTTACTCGGATTCGATCCGGCCAGCCTCTCCGAGGATGCCGGTCATGCTTGATGCGGCATTCGATCCGGGGTGCTGAATATGGCGGCAAAACCCGGTACGTTGGCCGAATCTGCCCCAGGCGGCCGCAATCCACGTTCCGGGACGGTGCTGGCCTTCGATTTTGGCGAGCGGCGCATCGGCGTCGCGGTAGGGGAACTGCAACTCGGCGTGGCGCATCCGCTCGATACCATCGATGCAGAGGCCAACGACGTTCGGTTCGCCCGCATCGAGACGCTGGTGAATGAATGGCAGCCGGTCCTGCTGCTGGTGGGGTTGCCACTGGCTCTCGATGGCGGCGAACACGCAATGACGGCGCTGGCGCGCAGGTTCGCACAGCGGCTGCAGGGTCGCTACGGCATTGACACCCGCCTGGTCGACGAACGGCTGACTTCGGTGGAGGCCGAGCAGCAGGCCCGCGACATCGGACTGGATGTGCGCAAGTCCCGCTCGAAAATAGACCAGCTCGCGGCCAAACTGATTCTCGAAAGCTACTTCAACCAATGAGCAAACCTTTGCCCGACGCGGAAGAGCTGCTGGGCCGCCTCGCCGAGCGCATGCGTGCGTCCGTGACTCCGGACACGGCACTGATCGGCATCCACACTGGCGGGGTGTGGCTGGCGCAAAGACTGCACAAGGCGCTCGGGCTGAGGCAACCCCTCGGTACCATAGACGTGTCCTTCTATCGCGACGACTACGGCAGCCGCGGTCTGCATCCGAAGGTAAGGCCATCCGACATCCCTTTTGATGTTGCGGACGCCGATATCATCCTGGTGGACGATGTCCTGCACACCGGCCGCACCATTCGCGCCGCAATGAATGAATTGTTCGACTACGGCAGGCCGCTGAGCATACGGCTGGCCGCATTGATCGACCGGGGAGGCCGGCAACTGCCGATCGCGGCGCAGTTCGTCGGTACGGAAGTTTCCGTGGCGGACGGGGAGCAGATCGAATTGAAGAAAAACGAGCAAGGCCGGCTCAGCCTGGTACTGAATCGGCAGGCCCCGGCATGATGGGTTACAACCCGCAGCTCAATGCCAATGGCGAACTGCAGCACCTGCTGACCATCGAAGGGTTGCCGCGCGAGATCGTTCTTCACATCCTGGATACCGCTCATTCTTTCCTGTCGGTGGGGGAGCGCGAAATCAAGAAGGTGCCGCTGTTGCGCGGGAAAGCGATCTTCAATCTCTTCTTCGAAGCCTCGACGCGCACCCGCACCACCTTCGAGATCGCCGCGAAACGCCTGTCGGCGGACGTGATCAATCTCAACGTCGGCACGTCATCGCAGAGCAAGGGGGAAACACTGCTGGATACGGTGGCCAACCTGTCCGCGATGCATGCCGACATGTTCGTCGTCAGACATTCGCAAAGCGGGGCGGCGCACCTGATCGCGCGTCACGTCGCGCCTTACATCCACGTTATCAATGCCGGCGACGGCCGCCATGCGCATCCCACGCAGGGCCTGCTGGATATGTTCACGATCCGTCACTACAAGAAGGAATTCGCCGCGCTACGGGTGGCCATCGTCGGCGACGTGCTGCACTCGCGGGTGGCGCGCTCGCAAATCCACGCACTGACCACACTCGGCGTGCCGGAAGTACGCGTCGTTGGCCCGCGCACGCTGCTTCCCTCCAACGTTTCGGAACTCGGCGTGCAGGTTTATCACGACATGGCGGCCGGATTGAAGGATGTCGACGTCGTGATCATGTTGCGATTGCAGAACGAACGCATGAACGGGGCGTTGCTGCCATCCGCGCAGGAATTTTTCAAATATTACGGGCTTACTCCGGAGAAACTCGCCAATGCGAAGCCGGACGCGATCGTGATGCACCCGGGCCCGATGAATCGCGGCATCGAAATCGAGTCAAGCGTGGCTGATGGACGCCAATCGGTCATCCTGCCGCAAGTCACGTTCGGCATTGCGGTGCGCATGGCGGTGATGGCCATTCTGGCGGGCAATGCATGAACGCTTTTACCGCAAAGGACACCCCCTCACCCCAACCCTCTCCCCCGCAACCGAGGGAGAGGGAGATGGAAAACCGGACGACCATGGTTAGACTTCTTCAGTACAGCTCCTTCTCCGCTCAGGGGAGGAACTCCGTCGACTCGGCGTTGGCGGAGCCATCCGGGGCGGGAGACGGAGCTTGGCGCACTGCCCGCAAACGGGTGATTTCATCACTAACGTGTCCGTGCGCCCGGGGGATGACGTGGTTTCCTCTGCGGTTGGCGCTTGAAAAATGAAGATCCAGATCAAAGGCGGGCGTGTCGTCGATCCCGGCAGTGCCGTCGAAAAGGTCCAGGACGTTTTCATTGCGGCAGGCAAGGTGCTGGCATTGGGAACAGCGCCAAGCGGCTTCCACGCCAACCGTGTCATCGATGCAACGGGAATGGTAGTTTGTCCCGGGCTGGTCGACTTGTCCGCGAGATTGCGCGAGCCCGGATACGAATACAAGGCCACGCTGGAAAGCGAAATGGCCGCGGCGGTCGCCGGCGGCGTGACCTCGCTGGTCTGTCCCCCCGACACCGATCCGCCGCTGGACGAACCCGGGCTGGTGGAAATGCTCAAGCATCGCGCGCGCAGCCTCAACCAGGCGCACGTGTAGAAGGGTGAACGCATCACGGAGATGGCGGAATTGCTGGACGCCGGTTGCGTCGCGTTCTCGCAGGCGGACGTGCCGCTCAACGACAATGAGGTATTGTTGCGCGCCATGCAGTATGCATCCACTTTCGGTTACCCGGTCTGGTTGCGGCCGCGGGATGCCGCGCTTGGCAGGGACGGCGTCGCGCACGACGGCCAGGTGGCTACGCGCCTCGGCCTTGCACCGATTCCGGCCATAGCGGAGACCGTTGCGCTGTCCACCATCCTGCTGCTGGTACGCGAGACCGGCGCGAGGGTTCATCTGTGCCGGTTGTCCACGGCCGATGGCGTCGACATGGTGCGCCAGGCCAAATCCATGGGAATCAATGTGACCTGCGACGTTTCGGCCAACCACGTGCACCTGAGTGAAATGGATATCGGCTACTTCGATGCGAACTGCCACCTTGTGCCGCCGCTGCGATCCATCCGGGATCGCGAAGCCTTGCGCCGCGGCGTGCAGGACGGGACGGTGGACGCGATCTGCTCCGATCACACGCCGGTGGACGAGGATGCCAAGCAACTGCCGTTCGGCGAATCGGAATCGGGAGCCACCGGTCTCGAATTCCTGCTGGCGCTGACGCTCAAATGGGGGGAAGAAACAAAAATCCCCCTGGCGGCCACGCTGGCCAAGGTTACCAGTGAGCCCGCGCGCATTTTGGGCATCCGCGCCGGCGCCATCGGCCTTGGCGCAAGCGCGGACCTATGCGTGTTCGATCCGCATGCGCGCTGGAACGTCGAACCGGCCAAGCTGAAGAGCCAGGGCAAAAATACGCCGTTTGCCGGTTACGAAATGAGCGGCAAGGTGCGATTTACCCTGGTCGAGGGACATGTCGTCTATGAAGGGTAAACGGGGAACAGCGAACAGGAAACAGACAACCCCGGGTTGAAAGTGAATTCGACGGGCACCATTTACTAATCCCAACCTCCTATTCCCCGCCTCAAGCGATGAATCCACTGCTCGATTTTTCCGGCCTTCCGCGCTTCGCGGAATTCAAACCCGAATCCGTCACGCCGGCCCTCGATCAACTGCTGGCCGAGAATCGGGTGGTGGTCGAGGATCTCCGGAACCAGGACGCGCCGCCCGACTGGGACAATTTTATTGCGCCTCTGGACGACGGCAACGAGCGTCTGCGCCGTGCGTGGGGCCAGGTCGCCCACATGAATGCGGTCATGAACAGCCCGGAGTTGCGCGATGCCTATAACGCAAACCTGCCGCGCATCACGCAATATTTCACCGAACTGGCGCAGGACGAAGTGCTCTACCGCAGGTACAAGGCGCTGCGCGCTTCGGATGCTTTCCAGCGCCTGACAGGGGCGCAGAAGAAAGTCATCGACAATGAGTTGCGCGACTTTCGTCTGGGCGGGGCGGAACTGCCCGCCGGCGAAAAAGCGAGGTTCAAGCAGGTAATCGAAAAACTTGCGGGGTTGTCGTCGAAGTTCAACGACAACCTGCTCGACGCCACCAATGCATTCGAGTTGATCGTTTCAGACCGGAAGCGGCTGGCGGGCATTCCGGACGATGCGCTGGAGTTTGCGGGCGATGCGGCCAGGCAGGCGGGCAAGCAGGGTTGGAAATTCACGCTGCACATGCCGTCCTATCTCCCGGTCATGCAATATGCGGAGGATCGCAAGTTGCGCGAGCAGATGTATCACGCTTATGTGACGCGGGCCGCCGAGTTCGGCGAATCCGGGTGGGACAATACTGCGATCATCGTCGATGTCCTGCGGCTGCGCCGCGAGCAATCCCGGATGCTTGGCCTCGCGAGTTTCGCGGAATTGTCATTGCAGCCGAAGATGGCCGACTCGCCGCAGCAGGTCCTGGATTTCCTCGAAGAGCTGGCGAAACGTGCCAAGCCGTATGCGCAGCGTGATCTGGCTGAACTGAAGGAGTTTGCTTCCAGGCAGCTCGAACTCGAGGACCTTCAACCTTGGGATGTGGCTTATGCATCCGAAAAGCTGCGGGTGGCGCGCTACGCGTTCTCCGACCAGGAAGTGAAGCAGTACTTCCCCGAGCATCAGGTGCTGCAGGGCATGTTTCGCGTGGTCGAAACGCTGTACGGTTTGCAGATAAAGCCCGACGAAGCGCCCCGATGGCATGAGGACGTCCGGTTTTTCTCGATCAGGAATCGCGGCGGCGAAATGGTCGGGCAGTTTTATCTGGACCTCTATTCCAGGCCATCGAAGCGCGGCGGCGCGTGGATGGACGATGCGATTACACGACGACGCAAGCAAACCGGCATGCAGACGCCCGTGGCCTATCTCAACTGCAATTTCACCGCTGCGCTGAACGGAAAACCGGCCCTCTTCACGCATGACGAGGTGATCACCCTGTTCCACGAATTTGGCCACGGCTTGCACCATTTGCTGACCGAGGTCGAGGTGCTCGGCGTATCGGGAATCAACGGGGTCGAGTGGGACGCGGTCGAGTTGCCCAGCCAGTTCATGGAAAACTTCTGTTGGGAATGGGAAGTCCTCAAGGACATGACCCGTCACGTGGAGACGGGTTCCAGCCTGCCCCGCGAGCTGTTCGAGAAAATGGTGGCGGCGAAAAATTTCCAGAGCGGCATGCAGACCGTCAGGCAACTCGAATTCGCCATTTTCGACATGCGCCTGCATTCCGATTTCGACCCCAACGGAGGCAAGACGCCGCTGCAACTGGTCGACGAAGTCCGCCGCGGCGTGGCCGTATTGTTTCCACCGCCTTACAATCGTTTTCCGAACAGTTTTTCGCACATATTCGGCGGCGGTTATGCTGCGGGATACTACAGCTACAAGTGGGCGGAAGTCCTTTCGGCCGATGCCTACAGCATGTTCGAGGAGAACGGCGTGCTGAATTCCTCGGTCGGCAACCGCTTTCGCGAGGAGATCCTTGCCGCCGGGGGAAGCCGGCCCGCGCTCGAGTCCTTCGTCGCATTTCGCGGCCGCAAACCGAACATCGATGCGTTGTTACGCCACAATGGCATGGCGCAGGCTGCCTGACGCTGTGGCATGATCGTCCCGATTTACAGGAGGCTTTGATGAAAAGCTGGATGTTGTTTCCGGTTCTCATGCTGGTTTGCATTGCCGCGCAGGCCGATGTCTACCGCTGGGTGGATGCAGACGGCAAGGTTCACTTCAGCGATCAGCTTCCACCGGCCGATATCAAGCAGTTTGAAAAGATTAAAGCAGCGGGGGGCAAGTCAAGCGACGCGCCGTTGCCTTATGCGCTGCAGCAGGCGGTCAATAATTTTCCGGTGACCCTGTATTCCAGCGCATGCGGCGATGGCTGCACGCGCGCACGCCAACTGCTCGAGAAACGCGGCATTCCCCATACAGAAGCGGATGCAACCGAACCGACTGTCCAGGAAGAACTGAAGAAGCTCACGGGCGGCACCATCGAGGTGCCGGTCCTGAAAGTTGGCCGCGACACCTTGAGAGGTTTCGAGGAAGGAAGATGGAACACCGCGCTGGACGCCGCGGGATACCCGCAGACGGCCGTGATTCCACCTTCTCAAACGACGACCAGGCTAGCCAAGCCGGCTGCCTCGCCCGCGACACAGCCGCCTCCCGCCGAAGTGGCGCGATAGCTCTTTGAAACTCGCCGCCTGGAACGTCAATTCGCTCAAAGTCAGGCTGCCGCAACTGCTTGACTGGCTGGCGCGCGAGCAGCCCGATGCAGTTTGCCTGCAGGAAACGAAAGTCGAGGACCACAACTTTCCATTGCAGGATGTCGAACGCGCCGGCTATCGGGTGGCGTTCAGCGGACAGAAAACTTACAACGGCGTGGCCATCCTCGCACGTGAGTCGCCCGAAGCGGTCGAGCATGGGATTGGCGGTTTCATCGATGCGCAGAAGCGGGTCATCTCTGCGACAGTGAACGGTGTGCGCGTGGTATGTGCGTACGTGCCTAACGGCCAGAGCCTCGACTCCGACAAATATCAATACAAACTCGGTTGGTTGAAAGCGTTTACGGCCTGGCTGCAGGGTGAATCGCAGAAACACGCCCGCATTGCAGTTCTCGGCGATTTCAACATCGCGCCGGAGGATCGGGATGTGCATGACCCGAAGGCCTGGGAGGGGCAGGTGTTGTGCAGCCCCCCTGAGCGGCAAGCCTTTCAGGGCTTGATCGGAATCGGCTTCAAGGACAGCTTCAGGCTGTTCGATCAGCCGGAGAAATCGTACTCCTGGTGGGATTACCGCATGAACGCATTTCAGCGCAAGATGGGGTTGCGCATTGACCATATCCTGCTGTCCGGCGGCCTTGCGGGCGATTGCAGGTCGAGCAGGATAGACATCGAAATGCGCAGGAACGAGCGGCCTTCCGACCACGCACCCGTCATCGCTGAATTGGGCTAAGGCTTCTGTGGTGATCAGTATTTAGGGGTTCTACTTTTCACGGCCGCTCTCTTCTCCCAGACCCAGTTCCTGAATTTTACGTGTCAGCGTGTTGCGGCCCATGCCGAGCAGCACCGAGGCTTCAATTCGTCGTCCTCCGGTGTGGGCAAGTGCGCGTGTTATCAGCGCGCGTTCGAACTGGCGGGTCAGTTCATCCAGGATCGCGCTATCGCCGCGCTTTAACGAGGCTTCCGCTTCGCGCTCGAGCGCCGCCACCCAGTTTTCGGCGGAAGCCACGCGGGTCTCCTCGCGCAGTTCCGGCGGCAGATCTTTTACATCGATGTTCATCCCCGGCGCCATGACGGTGAGCCAATGGCACAGATTTTCGAGCTGGCGCACGTTGCCCGGCAGATCCAGCGAAGTCAGATACTTCATAGCGGTTTCGGAAAGCTTCTTCGATTCCACGCTGAGTTCGCGCGCGCTCTTCTGCAGAAAATGCCGGGCGAGCAGCGGAATGTCGTCGCGACGTTCGCGCAGCGCAGGCAGTCGCAGCCGGATTACATTCAAACGGTGAAAAAGATCTTCGCGGAACAGACCGCTCTTGACGCGGACTTCGAGGTCCTGGTGGGTCGCTGCGATGATGCGCACATTGGCCTTGATCGGCTGATGTCCGCCAACCCGATAAAATTGTCCGTCGGACAACACGCGCAACAAACGGGTCTGCAGGTCGGGCGGCATGTCGCCGATTTCATCCAGGAACAGCGTTCCGCCTTCCGCCTGTTCGAAACGGCCGCGGCGCATTGCCTGCGCGCCGGTAAAGGCACCGCGCTCGTGGCCGAACAATTCCGATTCGAGCAGATCCTTCGGAATCGCTGCGGTATTGATGGCAATGAAGGGCTTGGTGGCGCGCGGACTGTGGCGATGCAACGCGCGCGCGACCAGCTCCTTGCCGGTTCCGGATTCGCCATTGATCAGAACCGTGGCATGCGACTGGGTGAGCCGGCCGATGGCGCGAAATACCTCCTGCATGGACGCGCCCTGGCCGAGGATTTCCGGGGAATCCTGCGTGACCTCCGAAACGTCGTCCTGCCGCAGGCTTTCCTCCATGGCGCGGCGAATCAGATCGACCGCATGGTCCACGTCGAAGGGCTTGGGCAGGTACTCGAAGGCGCCGCCCTGGAAGGCGGCTACGGCGCTTTCAAGATCGGAATAAGCGGTCATGATGATGACCGGCAGAGCTGGATGCTTCTCCTTCATCTTTTGCAGCAGTTCGAGCCCGGACCCGCCGGGCATGCGGATATCGCTCACCACCACCTGGGGCGTGGAGGAGGCGAGCGCCAGCAGCGCCTCCTGCGCAGAGGCAAATACCTTGAACGCGATGTCTTCGCGCGCCAGTGCTTTTTCAAACACCCAGCGGATCGAGCGATCGTCGTCTATGATCCAGACAGGTTTCATAATTTGATCGTTAAAATGGTTGGTGACGAATAGGAAATTCTCGCGCCGATGACAGGGCCGCGCGCGTCATTTCCTATTTGCCACCGCTGTTGTCCACCTCGTGCGAAATCGGAAACAGAATGCTGAAGCGCGTCTCTCCGGGCCTGCTCTCGACTTCGATCGTTCCGTGATGCTGGCTGACGAAGGTCTGGGCAATCGTCAACCCGATGCCGTGACCGCCTTCCCGTCCCGATACCAGCGGAAAGAAAATCTTGTCCCTGAGCTCCTCCGGAATCCCGGGTCCGTTGTCGATGATATTCACCAGCAGTGCCAGCCTGTGCATCTTCTTTGCCAGCGTGACCCGCCGGGCGACGCGGGTACGCAAAATAATCCTCCCCTTGCCCTGCATTGCCTGGGCGCCGTTGCGGGCGATGTTCAGCAATGCCTGGATGATCTGCTCCCGATCGGCCATCAACGACGGCAGGCTCACGTCATAATCCGGAAAGATCGTGATGCCCTTCGGAAATTCCGCCAGCAGCAGGCTGCGCACGCGTTCCATCGCCTCATGGATGTTGAAGTGCGTAACCTGCGGCAGGCGATGAGGCGTCAGCAGCCGATCCATCAGGGACTGCAGCCGGTCCGCTTCCTTCATGATGACTTGCGTGTATTCGTGCAGTTCCGGGCGCTCCAGTTCCCGGTCCAGCAGTTGCGCCGCTCCGCGCAATGCGCCGAGCGGATTCTTGATTTCGTGGGCCAGGTTGCGAATCAATTCCCTGGTTTGGGTGCTTTGGTCCATGAGACGCTCTTCGCGCGCTATGCGCAATTGCTGCTGAAGCGGACTCAGCTCGATCAGAAAGCCGGGCAGTTCCGCGATTTCCGTCGGTGTCACCGTGCAGGAGACCTCCAGCCGTGCGTGGCCGGTTATCGTCAATGGAAGCTCGTGCTGCGTATATGTGCAATTGTTCTCACTCGCATAGTTCACCGACGCAATCATCAGCTCCGGATCGGTAATCACCCTGTCGAGCGGCATCCCGACGATATTTTTCGCGCTGATGGCGAGCAGATTTTCGGCCGCAGGATTCACATAGCGCACGACATGCTTCATGTCGAGCAGGACGACTGCCGTGGCCAATGCGTCGAGTCCGATAAACCTGATTGGCGTCATCGAAACGTCACGCAGCGGACCAGGAAGAGTCCAGCAAGAAGCGCGCCACAATGCTTCCTGAAACTTGTGCTGAGGTGAACCGTGCCTGAGGGGAGAAAGGGTTTGCCTGCGGCGAGGCGCAGGCCACGGGGGACTATTTCAGATTGGCGATTTCGCGCTTGATCGCTTCGATGTTGTGTTCGTGGGTCGCCACCGCATCCCGGAAGGGTTGAACGCGCTCGAGAAAGCGAGCGTAGTTGCGCTCGTTGCCATTGCGCACGGCCTCCTGCGCAGCAAGGTCTTCCTTGGCCTGTGCAAGCTGCTTCGTTTCGTCCGCAAGTTCCTGCTCCAATATGCGGCGGCGATCGTCGTCCCGCGTTTTCTGGGTATTCTCGCTTACCCGTGGAGATTTTGCCTTGGCGTCCGAGTTCGTTGATTTGGGCTCCGGATTGCCAGTGCCGGCGGGTGTTGCCGATTTTGTCGATGGATCCTCGAAACATTTCACCTTGGTCGCGCCTTTCGGCGGGCTGTTCGGCGTATTCGAATAGATCACGCGGCCTTCGCTGTCCAGATATTTGCATGTTTCCGCCCATGCGACGGACTGCAGCGATGCGAGTGCGAGAAGCACAGCGAGACAGCGAAAATAATGCATCGGTATCACCTGCCAGGTTGACTGAGGGTAAAGGCGCGGGACGGCACCTTGCGATCCCGTGGCGGAGTCTAAGGCAGGTATTTTCGATTATCAATCCGCAGGTTTCCTGGTAAATCAACGGTGGCAAAGAAAAAAGGGCGGGAAAGTCCGCCCCTTTCTCGGCGTGAACAGCGAATTTACAAGCTGTAGTACATATCGAATTCGACAGGGTGGGTAGTCATCCGGAAACGGGTCACTTCTTCCATCTTCAGTTCGATGTACGCACTGATCATGTCCTCGGAGAAGACACCACCCTTCGTCAGGAAGGCGTGATCCGCTTCCAGGCTCTCAAGCGCCTGGTCGAGCGAGTGGCATGGATGCGGCACTTTTGCAGCTTCCTCCGGCGGCAGGTCATACAAGTTCTTGTCGATCGGATCGCCGGGATGAATCTTGTTCTGCACGCCGTCGAGGCCGGCCATCAGCAACGCAGAAAACGCCAGGTAGGGATTCGCCGTCGGGTCGGGAAAACGTACTTCTACGCGGCGGCCCTTGGGGCTGGCGACGTGCGGAATGCGACAGGATGCCGAGCGGTTCTTGGCGGAATACGCCAGGTTGATCGGTGCCTCGAAGCCGGGCACCAGGCGCTTGTAGGAGTTGGTACCGGGGTTGGTGATCGCGTTCAAGGCCCTGGCGTGCTTGATGATGCCGCCGATGTAATAGAGCGCGAAGTCGGACAAGCCGGCGTAGCCATTGCCGGCGAACAGATTCTGGCCGCCCTTCCAGACCGATTGGTGCACATGCATGCCGGAGCCGTTGTCGCCGACTATGGGCTTGGGCATGAAAGTCGCAGTCTTGCCGTATGAATGCGCAACATTCCAGACCGTGTATTTGAGGATCTGCAGCCAGTCGGCGCGTTTGACGAGGGAATTGAACTTGGTGCCGATCTCGCACTGGCCGGGCGCTGCCACTTCGTGGTGGTGTACTTCCACTTCCACGCCTTGCTGCTCGAGCGCGAGGCACATCGCATTGCGGATGTCCTGCAGCGAATCGACAGGGGGAACCGGGAAGTATCCGCCCTTGATCGGCGGGCGGTGGCCCATGTTGCCACCTTCGAAGTCCTTGCTTGAGGACCACGGCGCTTCTTCCGAAGAGATTTTTACGAAGCATCCGGACATATCGACGTTCCAGGTAACGCTGTCGAATATGAAGAACTCGGGTTCCGGGCCGAAATAGGCAACGTCGCCGATGCCGCTGGATTTCAGGTACGCCTCGGCTCGTTTTGCAATGGAGCGCGGATCGCGGTCGTAGCCCTTGCCATCCGCAGGCTCGATCACGTCGCAGGTAATGTTCATCGTCACTTCGTCGGAGAACGGGTCCAGGCGGATGGAATCGGGGTCCGGCATCAAAAGCATGTCGGAGGCCTGGATGCCTTTCCAGCCTGCGATCGACGAGCCGTCGAATGCATGACCGTCGTCGAACTTGTCCTGGCCGAAAACATGAGCGGGGACGGTGACGTGCTGTTCCTTGCCGCGGGTGTCGGTAAACCGCAGGTCAACGAACTTCACATCGCTTTCTTTCATCAATTTAAATACGTCTGCTACCGCCATTTTGCTCTCCTGAGTTGGGAAGTGAGTGCGAGGGATTTTCAGCGAGCCACAGTTTCAGCAGGAACCATGCCCAGCAAAAAAAACCAATAAATCGATAATTCACAGATGCTTAGGCCATCCATCCGACATGGCTGCGCACTAAAAAAAAGCCTGGCCTCGATAGGCGCCCGAAATTAGTGCATGACAATCAACTTGGCAAGAGAAATCTTCCTTGGAAATTGATTCTGCTAATCTTTAAGTATCGAGGCGCCTGATTCGCGCGGGACGACGACCGAACCACATAAGTATCTGTAAAGGAAACGATAATGGACGATGTATCAGAAATTTTGAATAAGGCTCGCCAGCGAGCCCAGGAATTGCGGCTGCCCTACGCCGGTGCACTTTTGCCCGTCGAAGCCTACGAGTTAATGCAGAAGGCGCCGGGAGCCAGGCTGGTCGATGTGCGTACGCGGGCGGAGTGGGACTTTGTAGGCCGAGTGCCAGGCAGCGTTGCCATTGAATGGCAGACTTATCCGACCTCGCAACCGAATCCGGACTTTCTCGATGCGTTGAAAGCGCAGACCGGAACGGACGCCATAGTCATGTTTCTTTGTCGCAGCGGCGCCCGATCGCACGCCGCAGCATCCGCGGCCAGCCAGATCGGCTACTCCCGCAGCTACAACATCCTTCAGGGGTTTGAGGGGGACAAGGACGCGCAAGGCCATCGCGCTTCGGTCGGAGGTTGGCAATTTGCCGGCTTGCCCTGGGTGCAAAACTAGGAATCGGTCTGGCAAACCTCGAAACTCACCACGTGCCGCAAGCGGCGCGTGGTGAGACTTTCAGTCCCGATATGCATTTTGCTCTCAGCCGGTCGTCCAGTTCACGGCGCCCGAATAAGCGGTTATCAGAACGATTACTCCGAACCCGATGCGATACCAGGCGAAGACCGTGAAATCGTGCCGGCTGATATAACGCAGCAACCAGCGTACGCATATGAAGGCCGAGACGAATGCCGCGACGAGTCCGACTCCTAGCAGTCCAAGGTCGTCGGCGGACAACGTGTCGCGGTGTTTGAACAGCTCATAAGCCGATGCTGCAAATAAAACCGGAATCGCCAGAAAAAAAGAAAACTCGGTGGCGGCGCGGCGTGAAAGGCCAAAAAACAATCCGCCGATGATGGTCGAGCCCGCGCGGGAGGTGCCCGGTATCAGCGCCAGTGTTTGTGCCAGCCCGACCTTCAGTGCGTCGGACCATGTCATTTCGTCGACGCTGTCGACCCTGATCTCATGCTTGCGGCGTTCCGCCCAAAGAATGATCAATCCCCCGACAATGAAAGCCACGGCGACCGGCACTGGTTTGAACAGCACTTCCTTGATCGCCTTGCCGAACAGGAGCCCCAAAATCGCGACGGGAAGAAAGGCGATCAGAAGATTCATCGCGAAGCGCCTTGCCTGTGGGTCAGAGGGCAATCGCGCGACGACCGAGATTAGTTTTGCGCGATACTCCCAGACGATGGCGAGAATCGCGCCACACTGGATCACGATTTCGAAGAGCTTGCCTTTTTCGGTGTTGAAGCCGAGAAGATCACCGGCGAGAATCAAATGGCCGGTGCTCGATACAGGCAAAAACTCGGTGATTCCTTCGACGACGCCAAGAATGAGCGCCTTGAGCAGAAGCGGCAGTTCCATGTATTCCTCGCGAACTCAAAAAAAGGCAGTTGCACCGCCAAGGACGCCAAGGTCGCAAGGGAAGGCGATAAGCATACCTGACCGAACTCACCAAAAGGGTTAGCGTGCTGATGGATCCATGCACTTGTTTTCCTTGGCGTCCCTGGCGGTAAATGAATGAACCGCCCCGGATTTAGGTGAATGCATTCACCGCCGCCGTTGCGAACGGCCGTCAGGCCTTGCGATAGATCTCGGCGCCACCGGCGACGAACTCCGCCGCTTTTTCGGTCATCCCCTTCTCCAGCGCCTCGACTTCAGGCACGCCCAATGTTGCGGCGTAGTCGCGTACGTCCTGCGTGATCTTCATCGAGCAGAAGTGCGGACCGCACATCGAGCAGAAATGCGCGAGCTTGGCACCGTCCTGCGGCAGCGTTTCATCATGGAACTGCTTGGCCTTGTCCGGATCCAGGCCGAGATTGAACTGATCGTCCCAGCGGAATTCGAAGCGTGCCTTCGATAGCGCGTTGTCGCGCATCTGTGCGCCGGGATGACCCTTCGCCAGGTCGGCGGCGTGCGCGGCAATCTTGTAGGCGATGATGCCGTCCTTGACGTCGTCCTTGTCCGGCAAGCCAAGATGCTCCTTGGGCGTGACATAACAGAGCATGGCCGTGCCATACCAGCCGATCATGGCCGCGCCGATGGCGGACGTGATGTGATCGTAACCTGGCGCGATGTCCGTCGTGAGCGGGCCCAGAGTATAAAACGGGGCCTCGTGACAGAGCTTGAGCTGCAGGTCCATGTTCTCCTTGATGAGGTGCATCGGAACGTGGCCCGGACCCTCGATCATGACCTGTACATCGTGCTTCCAGGCGACCTTTGTCAACTCGCCGAGCGTGCGCAATTCGCCGAGTTGCGCTTCGTCGTTGGCGTCGTAGATCGATCCCGGCCGCAATCCGTCGCCCAGCGAGAACGACACGTCGTAAGCCTTCATGATCTCGCAGATATCCTCGAAATGCGTATAGAGGAAGTTCTCCTTGTGGTGCGCGAGGCACCACTTGGCGAGAATGGAACCGCCGCGCGAAACGATGCCGGTCATGCGCTTCGCGGTGAGCGGAACGTAGGCAAGCCGCACGCCTGCGTGAATCGTGAAGTAGTCGACACCCTGTTCCGCCTGTTCGATCAGCGTGTCCTTGAATATTTCCCAGTTCAGCTCTTCGGCCCGTCCGTCGACTTTCTCCAGCGCCTGATAGATCGGCACCGTGCCGATCGGCACCGGCGAATTGCGCACGATCCATTCCCGGGTTTCGTGGATATGTTTTCCCGTCGACAGATCCATGACCGTGTCACCGCCCCAGCGGATCGCCCAGGTCATCTTCTCGACTTCCTCCTGGATGCTGGAACCGAGGGCCGAGTTGCCGATGTTGGCGTTGATCTTGACCAGGAAGTTGCGACCGATGATCATCGGCTCGGATTCCGGATGATTGATGTTGGCGGGAATGATGGCGCGCCCGCGGGCGACCTCGTCCCTTACGAATTCCGCCGTGATCCGCCTCGGCAGCATGGCGCCGAAAGACTCGCCGGCGTGCTGTCGCGTGATCAATTCCGGCAATGCGTCGCGACGCTGATTCTCGCGTATCGCAATGAACTCCATCTCCGGCGTGACGATTCCCTTGCGTGCGTAGTGCATCTGGCTGACGTTCATACCGGGCCGGGCGCGGCGCGGCTTGCGATGAAGGTTGAAGCGCATCTGCGCCAGCTTCGCGTCGTCAAGCCGCGTGCGGCCGTAGATGGAAGTCGGTCCCGCCATCAATTCGGTGTCGGCGCGTTCCTCGATCCAGTGCTCGCGCAGCGGACCGAGGCCGTTGCGAATGTCGATCGCGGCGCGCGGGTCGGTATAAGGCCCGGACGTGTCGTAGACGAACAGCGGCGGATTGGGCTCCGCGCCGAAGCTCGCAGGCGTGTCGGTTTGCGAAATTTCGCGCATCGGCACCTGGATGTCGTCGCGCGTGCCTTGAACGTAGACCTTGCGCGAACTCGGCAACGGTTTCACGGCCGCTTCATCGACATGGGCCGTGGCACTCAGAAACTTGGGATTGGCATTCATGATGCGCTCCTGGAAGCTGTGGAGGCACAGGAGAAGCGCGAGAAATAAAGACTTCGACGCGCTTCCCTGCATCGGCATTATCCGTACAGGTTCGAAGGGTTTGTCTCACCCGCGCCACCCGCGCGCAGGACCCCTAACGCAGCCATGACGCTAATTGAATTGTGTGATAATTGCAAGCTTCCAAAATCGTCGATCGTGCTTAACTTGCAATGAATCTGGAACAGGCGCGCCTCAACATGGTCGAGAGCCAGATCCGCACCTGGGAAGTGCTCGACCAGACCGTGCTGGATCTGCTGCTGACAGTCAGGCGCGAGGAATTCGTCCCCGAAAAATACCGGGATCTTGCGTTTGCCGACATGGAAATTCCGCTCGGGTTCGGAGAAGTGATGCTCGCGCCGAAGATGGAGGCGCGCATGGTCCAGGAACTCGACGTGCGCAAGACCGACAAGATACTGGAAGTCGGAACGGGAAGCGGCTACGTGACTGCGCTGCTGGCCAAACTGGGCGGCCAGGTGGTGTCGGTGGAACGCATCAAGGAATTCAGCCAGGCTGCCACCCGCAAGCTCGCTGGCCATGGAATTCAGAACGTGCAGTTGATCACCGGCGATGGCTCCGAAGGCTGGCCCGCACTGGCGCCTTATGACGTGATTCTCCTGACCGGTTCGGTTCCCGTGCTGTCCACCGCGTTTCAGGAACAACTCGCTGTAGGCGGAAGGCTGCTCGCGGTGATCGGCGAATCGCCCGTGATGACCGCCTGCCTGACGACGCGCGTTTCCGAACGTGCATTCAATTCGGTGGGCCTGTTCGAAACAGTCATTGCGCCGTTGCGCAACGTCAAACAGCCCGAACGGTTTGTGTTTTAGAAAAAATCTGATTGCCGCAGCTCCGTAGGTGAGAATGCGGCGACGTCGAACGAGTAAAGGGGGGGGAACATGAACCGCTTGTCCAAAAAAATGCTGGCCATGGCGTTGATGCTGGGAGCCGGCGATATCGCATTCGCCGCCGACCTGTTATCGATCTACCGGGACGCGCAAGTGTCGGATGCGACCTACGCGGGGGCGAAGGCGCAGTACATCGGGGCGCAGGAGAAGCTGCCG
>WNFL01183333.1_pt1 | contig 26666 bp, 22 predicted proteins | sample 5400361 | NCBI WGS metagenome assembly WNFL01 (sample SAMN13153351, study PRJNA577476) | soil metagenome | isolation source: 40 cm soil on Douglas fir-dominated hillslope | place: USA:California | collected 2013-09-17
GCCAGCCGAGCAGCGCGGCCAGACCCGCGACAGCGTACGGCTGCTGGTCGCCACCACCGACGGCCTGGCTCACGCCAGGTTCTCCGACCTGCCCCGCTTCCTCATCCCCGGCGACCTGCTCGTGGTCAACACATCCGCAACGCTGGCCGCGGCCGTCGACGGGCATCGCGGCGACGGCCGGCCCGTGACCGTGCATTTCTCCACCCCCCTGGATGACGGGACCTGGGTCGCCGAGCTGCGCGAAACCAGCCAGGACCGTAGCCGGGTGACTGACGCTGAGCCGGGCGAGACCCTAACGCTGCCGGGTGACGCGTCGCTGACGCTGCTCTTCCGGTACCCGGACCCCGCGGCGGCCCGGCTCTGGGTCACAGCCATCACCGGGCTAAGCAACCCCGACGGCGGCGGCGAGGCGTTCCTCGCTGCCCACGGAAGACCAATCAGGTACTCCTACGTTCCCGACGAGTGGCCGCTCTCGGCGTACCAGACCGTATTCTCCCGAGACCCGGGCAGCGCGGAGATGCCGAGCGCTGGCCGGCCATTCACCGCCGACCTCGTGCTCGACCTGATCACCTCTGGCGTGGTCGTTGCGCCGATCACCCTGCACGCAGGCGTCGCATCGCTCGAGGCCGGCGAGCAGCCGCTGCCAGAGCGGTTCTCGGTTCCAGAAAGCACGGCCAGGCTGGTCAACCTGACCAGGTCCGCGAGCCGCAGGGTGGTGGCCGCCGGCACAACAGTCACCCGCGCGCTGGAGAGCGCCGCCGCGGCCGACGGCACCGTCGTGGCCAGTCACGGATGGACCGACCTCGTGCTCGGAGCCGAGTACCCGGCGCGGGTTGTCAGCGGGCTGATCACTGGCTGGCACGACCCCGAGGCCTCGCACCTGGCGCTGCTCGAGGCCGTCGCCGGCCGGGCTCTCGTCAGGGCCGCGTACGGCGAAGCGGACAAAGCCGGGGGCCCCGACTATCTCGGCCACGAATTCGGGGACAGCTGCCTCCTGCTCCCGCCCATTCCATGATCTGGAAGGATCCGGGGTCACCGGTGCCCCCGGATACTTCCAGATAATTCACTTCGGCGGGCGACTGCTATCGGCTGAACTCCTGCCACGGCTAGACTAGAACACGTTCTACTTCCTTGGGGGGCAACTAACTTCCCGGGGGCCAAGCGGGCCGTCACCGCAGCGGAGGGCAGAGTGCACCTGACCTACACGCCGGAGCAGGAGAAGCTGCGCAGTGAGCTCCGCGAGTACTTCGCTGCCCTGATGACGCCCGAGCGCCGGGCCGCCCTGGCCAGGACCGCCGGAGACTACGGCGACGGCTCGGCCTATCGGGAGACCGTCCGGCAGCTTGGTGCCGACGGCTGGCTGACGCTGAGCTGGCCGGCGACCTACGGCGGCCGCGACGCCACGGTTACCGATCAGCTGATCTTCACCGACGAGGCTGCCGTGGCCGGCGTGCCTGTGCCATTCCTCACGATCAACACCGTGGGACCCACGATCATGCGATTCGGGACGGACGAGCAGAAGTCGTTCTACCTGCCCAGGATCGCCGCCGGGGAGCTGCACTTCTCGATCGGCTACTCAGAGCCAGAGGCGGGAACCGACCTGGCCGCCCTGCGGACCACGGCCATCCGCGACGGCGACGACTACGTGATCAACGGCCAGAAGATGTGGACGTCGCTGATCAGCTACGCGGACTACGTCTGGCTGGCCTGCCGGACCGACAACGACGCACCACGGCATAAAGGCCTGTCGATCATCATCGTCCCGACCGACGCCCCCGGCTTCTCGTGGACCCCGGTCCCGACCGTGGCCGGCGTCTCCACCAGCGCCACCTATTACTCCGACGTCCGCGTCCCAGCCGGCAACCTGGTCGGCGAGGAAAACCAAGGCTGGCCGCTGATCACCAACCAGCTCAACCACGAGCGTGTGGCGCTGACCTCGGCTGCACCGCTGCAGACCGCGCTGCGCGAGGTGCGCGACTGGGCTGCGCAGGCGCGGACCTCGGATGGCCGCCCAGTGATCGACGCCGAATGGGCGCAGATTCACCTGGCCCGCGTGCACGCCAAGACCGAGGTGCTGAAGCTGCTGAACTGGCAGATCGCATCGAGGTCCGACGCCGGCCAGGCGCTCGGGCCGGCCGCCGCGTCGGCCACCAAGATCTACGGCACCGAGCTGACCATCGAAGCCTGCCGGCTCCTCATGGAGGTCCTCGGCGCGAACGCGACGGTCCGCGCCGACTCGCCAGGCGCGCTGCTGGCCGGCCGGATCGAGCGGATGCACCGGTCCGCGCTCATCCTGACGTTCGGTGGCGGCACGAACGAGATCCAGCGCGACATGATCGCCATGCTCGCGCTCGGCTTGCCTTACCGGCGCTGACACGGAGGGAGGAAGTAGCTGTGGATTTTGCTTTTACGCAAGCCCAGGACGAACTGTCGTCGCTGAGCCGGTCGATCCTAGCCGATCATGCGACGCCCGGCCGGCTGGCCGAGCTCGAGCAGGCCCGCCAGGGCTTCGACGCCACGCTGTGGGCCCATCTCGCCGAAGCCGGGATACTGGCAGCCGCCCTGCCCGAGGCGGCGGGCGGCGACGGCTACGGCCTGGCCGAGCGGTGTTCGATCCTGACTGAGATCGGGCGCGCGGTCGCGCGGGTTCCGTACCTGAGCTCGATCGCGCTCGGGGCCAGCGCGATCGCGCGGTTCGGGACCGACGAGCAGATCACGCGCTGGGCCGTCCCGGCCGGTGCCGGGGACCTAATTCTCACCGCCGCGCTGGCCGAGCCGGACGGCGACGACCCGCGAGCGCCCGCGACGCGCGCCGAGCGATCCGCCGGAGGTTGGCGCCTGCGCGGCACGAAGACCGCCGTGCCGGCCGGTGAGGCAGCCGGATTGTTCCTCGTGCCCGCCGCGACTGAGGACGGCGCGGCTGTGTTCTGCGTCGAGCGGGCCGATCCCGGGGTCACTGCCGAGCCGCAGCGGCTGACCGACGGCGCCGGCTCGGCCCGGCTTGACCTCGACGGCGTCGAAGTCGGAGACGAACGGCTGCTTGGCCGGCCGGGGTCGGAGGTCGCGGACTGGCTCGCGGCCCATGCGACGGTCGGCATCTGCGCGACGCAACTGGGCGTGACCGAGCGGGCGCTCGAACTGACCGCCGAGCACGCCCGGACCAGGCAGCAGTTCGGGCGGCCGATCGGCGCGTTCCAGGCGGTGGCGCAGCGGCTCGCGGACGCCTACATCGATGTGGAGGCGATCAGGCTGACGATGTGGCAGGCAGCCTGGCGGCTCGAGTCCGGCCTGCCGGGCGAGGTGGAGATAGCCACGGCCAAGTTCTGGGCTGCCGACGGGGGCCACCGGGTCGCGCACACCGCCGTCCACATTCACGGCGGCGTGGGCATCGACACGGCTCACCCGCTGCACAGGTACTTCACCGCCGCCAAGCAGAACGAGTTTGCTCTCGGCGGCGCGACGGCGCAGCTTCGCCGCCTAGGCGCCGCGCTCGCCAGCAGCTGACGCGGCTCAGGGCCGCGTGGCGCCGCGGTGATACGGTCGCTGGTGCGCGATCGGGCAATGCGGAATCGCATCGAGCTGGAGGCGGGTGTCATGACGGACGGAACACCGATCTCGTTCCAGGCCGCTGTTCGCGGCACGCCGGTGCTGAGCAGCTCGGGAAAGCAGATCGGCACCCTCGAGCACGTGCTCGAGGTTTCTGAACTGGACATATTCGAGGGCATCGTGATCGCCACCCGGCACGGCCTGCGCTTTGTCGATGCCGACCGCCTGCCGGAGTTCACGACGACGCACATCAGGTCCAGCCTCGACGACGAGGAGGCCGCCAAGCTGCCGCCGCCGTCCGGACCGCCCGTGTACAACGTGGACGCGCTCGCGGACACCGGGCACAGCATGCACGACGTGATCGGGCGACTCTTCGGCAGGCCACACTGGAAGCGCAATAACGACTAGCATCCAAGCTGACCCCGCAGGACCGCAGGCGCCTCTGCCAGCGATGGGCCGTACCAGGTGAGGTGACGGCCGCTCACCAGGGCGGCGGGGATGCCGGGGAACGCCTCGGGACCATCGTCGGCGCTGAACTGGTACGGCTCATCGGGCAGGATCACAAGGCCAGCGCCCGACTCCCGTAGCTCGGCGAGGCCGATGCGCGGGTACCGATCAGCCTGGCGGCCGTAAATGTTGTCAAGGCCCAGCTGAACTTCGGCGACTGCCTGACATACGCCGTAGCGCGGTTGGTCGGCGAGCCGCTGCTGTTTGCCGGCAACGATTTCACGCAAACCGATCTCGAAGTCGCGTAAGCCAGAAGGCAAAGCGGCTGGACATGGTGCGTCAGCCGAGGAGCCCCTCCCCCACGTAACCGCCTGCAGTGGCTCCGGGCGGGCAAGCGAAGATGGCGCTGCCGACGTGGCTGATGAACTGGTTCAGTGAATCCCGCGCCGCGAGCTGGTGCTGAATTGGGATGAACTGACGCCGCGGGTCGCGCTGATAGCACATGAACAGCACGCCGGCTGCGGGGGCGCCGGACGCCCGGTCGATGCCGTCAACGTAGGAGTACCCGCGTCGCAGGAGCTTGGCGCCGTTGTTCGCGCCGGGCGACGACAGCAGGATGTGCGCGTGCAACGGAAGATCCGCCAGCACGGCGCCGGCGACTTTGCTGCGGCCGATCGTCCGTTCCTGCCGGACCACGGCCGTCTGATCCCATTGCCCGAGCGCGATCTCGATCCGCCGCGCTACCAGGTAGGAGCCGCCATGCATCCAGGCGGGCGAGACGGGTCCCGCGGCCCAGACGGAGTTCCTGAGCACCGTGGTGTCCTCGACCTTGATATTGGCTGTCCCGTCGAAAAAGCCCATCAGGTTCCTCGGGATCGGCTGATCGCGGCTGTTGCCGGTCCGGCCGAAGCCGGCGAGCAGCCACCGCGGCCTGGCCACCGGCTGCGCGAGCCTCATCAGCTCGTGCACGGCGTGGAACGCCACCTGCGGATCGTTAGCGCACACCTGCACGCCGAGGTCTCCGCCGCTGATCGATTGCTGCAAGGCGTCGGTACGGAAGGAAGGCAGGTCCACGAGCGGCGCGGGGCGCTGCGCGGCTAGGCCGAACCTGTCGCCGTTGCCGAACAGCGAAGGGCCAAAGCCGAACGTCATCGTGAGGCTCGCCGGGCGCAGGCCGAGAGCCTCGCCCGTGTCGCCGGCCGGCTTGCTACCTGTCTCGACCGGGCCGACCAGCTTGCCGACGGCCATCATGGCCGCGGCGCTAGACCACGTGCGGAGCAGGTCACGCAGATCGGCCCGCGAACGGCTGACCATGTCAAGGGCCGCGAACTGCAGGTGTTCCTGCGCAGGTGTGGCGATGCCCGCCTGGTGCTCACCGTGGAATGCCACCGAACCGGTGGCTCCGCCGACTGTGGCACCGGCTGACTGGCTTTCGCCGGGCAGCACGACACCTGCCGTTGCCGCGCTCGCCCCGAAACCCGTCAGGCCAGCCGACCTGAGGAAACCCCGCCGCGTTGATTCCATTTGGCGGAGTATTGCAGTCGCCCAAATCTGGCACACTTTGCGTGCCGCATCCGCAGCCAGCTTGTTGTGATCGACGCAGCCAAATCGGGCAGTAGCGCCATAGCATGGTCTTGCATCTCAACAGACGGGCAAGCCGCTGCCCGGCGAGGGGGCTTGACATGCCGTGGATCGCCCGGACCGCGACCGGAGTTACCACGGTGGCGACGTTGGTGCTCTCAGCCCTGGCGACAGCATCGCCCGCAGCGGCAGGCCAGCGCGCCTGCGCCGGCTGGACTGTCAAGCCGAGCCCGAGCACGGGATCGGCGACGCTCAGTGCGGTGGCCGCCACCTCGGCCAAAGACGTCTGGGCCGTGGGCTCCTTCAACACTGGCGGCGCCTTTAGGACCCTGATCGAGCACTGGGACGGCACCCGTTGGATGATCGTGCCGAGCCCGAACCCGGCCGCCGGCTTCCACACCACCAACACGCTCGCCGCGGTAGTCGCCATCACACCGAAGAACGCCTGGGCATTCGGCTTCTACGAGAAGACGACCACGAGCTTCCGCACGCTGATCGAGCACTGGGACGGCGTGAAATGGTCGGTCATGGCCAGCCCGAATTCCGGACCGGGCGAGAACACGCTGCTCGCCGCCACGGCCAGGAGCGGGGCCGACATCTGGGCGGTCGGTTATCACAATGATCCTGGCCACCGCCGGACACTGACCGAGCGCTGGAACGGCGCGAAGTGGAGCATCGTCGCGAGCCCGAGCGTGGGCTCAGGCGACAACTTCCTGTTCGGCGCGGCGGCAGCCGTGGGCGGTCCGATCTGGGCGGTCGGGAGCGATTCGGTCTCCTTCGGCCAGACACTGGCGCTGCGCTGGAACGGCCAGGCGTGGACGTTGGGCAAGACGGTCAGCCCCGGCGATGGCGACCGGTTCCTCCAGGCCGTGACCGCGCCGGGCGCCCGCTACGCGCTCGCGGTGGGCAGCTACCTGAAGGGCAACCAGACCCGCGCGCTCGCCGAACGCTGGACCGGGTCGGGCTGGTCCCTCGTCCCTGCCGCCAGCCCGGCTGCCGACTACAACTCGCTGCAGGCCGCTGCAGCGACGGGAACCAGGAACGCGTGGGCGGTAGGCAGCCGCCGCACGTCCCTCGGGACGGCGTTCAGGACGCTCACCGAGCACTGGAACGGCACCTCATGGACCGCGATGGCCAGCCCAAGCGTCGGCCCAGGAGACAACTGGCTATATGGTGTCGCTGCAGTGCCCAATGGCGGCGGCTTCTGGGCAGTAGGGACAGACGGCAACAACACGCTCACCGAATTCCATTGCTGACGGCGCGCTGAGGCTCGTGTACTAACCAGCCCGTTGATGATCACGCGGTTGTGGTTCATAGAACAGCCATCCCCGCGTGATCACGAACACGTCGGCAAGGTCAGTGCAGCTGATCTAGGCGGCTGAGGGCGTCGTCGGCCTCGGCGAGCAGGCCCGCCATGACCTCGGCGACAGGCCGGACGCTGTTCATCCGGCCGACGATCTGGCCGACCGGCATCGGGACCACGGCCGGGTTGCCCGAATCCATCAGACGCTGGTGCGCCTCGCTGACCAGCAGGTTTTGCAGCGGCATCGGCAACGGCTCCGGAGCACCTGGCTCCTCCCAGGCCCTGGTCCAGCGACCGAACGGTGTCCGACGACGTCGCAGCGAGCAGCGCGTCCCTGAGTCCCGGCACGCCTGTCCCGATCGTGTACTCCTGCGTGGTCAGCCAGTACGAGCCCATCCAGACGCCAGTCGCGCCGAGGGCGAGCGCCGCCACGATCTGCCGGCCAGAGCCGATCCCGCCGGCGGCGAGGACTGGCACGCCGGGACCGACCGCGTCAACGACCTCTGGTACCAGCACCATGCTGGCGATCTCGCCGGTGTGCCCGCCCGCCTCGTAGCCCTGCGCGACGACAATGTCAACGCCGCGGGAGACATGCCTGGCCGCGTGCTCGGCCTTGCCGGCCAGGGCGGCGACCGCGATCCCGTGGTCATGTGCGGCCGCGATTACGTCGTCCGGCGGCGAGCCGAGCGCGTTCGCGATCAGCGCGACCGGATGGTCGAGGGCCACCTCGACATGCGCGCGAGCGACCGAGTGCAGCCAGCCGAGCACACCGTCCCGCCGCTCCCGATCGGCGGGCAACGGCGGCACCCCGAGGCGCCGCAGAGTATGGTCAACAAATTCTCTGTGGCCGACTGGGATCATAAGGCCGAAGTCGACCTGGGTGCCCTCGGCCGGAACCTTGGCGGGCATCACGACGTCGACACCGTACGGTCGGCCGTCGGTGTTGGCGTCCATCCAGGTCAGTGCTGCCTCAACTTCGTCGGCGTCGTTGTACCGCACGCAGCCGAGGACGCCGAGGCCGCCTGCCTTGCTGATCGCAGCGGCAACGTACTCGGACGGGGTGAACCCTACGATCGGGTGCTCGATGCCGAACCGGTCGCAGAGCGGCGTGCGCAGCGGCATGGTCAGCTGCCCGCCTCGGTAGCGGCTCCGCTCGCCGGGCCGGGCGGTGCGGCCGGCCCGGGCGGTGCGGCCGGGCCGGGCGGTGCGGCCGGCCCGGGCGGTGGTGCCGGGTGTCCGGGAGCGGCGGCGGCGAGCTTCGCGTCGGCGAACTTGCGGGCCCAGACGTAGTCGGCCTTGCCGCTCGGCGTCCGGCCGATCTCGTCGGTCAGCCAGACCGTACGCGGCACCTTGTATCCGGCGACGTTGCGGCGGACCACGGCCTCGAGCGCGCCCAGATCTAGGTCGGCGCCGGGCCGCGGCTGCACTATCGCCGCGACGCGCTGCCCGAGCCGCTCGTCGGGAATCCCGATGACCAGCGAGTCGAAGACGTCGGGATGCTCCTTGATCGCGCCTTCGACCTCCTCGGGGAAGACCTTCTCCCCGCCCGTGTTGATGGACACGTTGCCCCGGCCGAGCAAGGTGATCGAGCCGTCCTCTTCCACCCTGGCCCAGTCGCCAGGCACGACGAACCGCTCCCCGTCAACCTCGGCGTACATCGCAGCTGTCTTGACCGGGTCCTTGTAGTAGCCGAGCGGCACGTGGCCGCCCCTGGCCAGCCTGCCGGTTTCGCCGGGCCCCACCCGCCGGCCCTGGTCGTCGATCACCACGGTGTCCGGGCCGGGCATCACGGTCGGCCCGCCGCGAGTCTGCGACCCGGCCGACACGAAGCTGATGCCGGTGAACCCGGTCTCCGATGCGCCGATCGCGTCGGTGAACACGACGTTCGGCAGCGCCGCCAGGCACGCGTCCCGCACCACGGGCGAGAACAACGCCGCGCTCGACGACACGGCGACCAGCGACGAGGTGTCGTAGCCGCCTTCGGCCAGTGCCTCGATCAGCGGCCTGGCCATCGCGTCGCCGATGATGACCAGCACGTTGACCTTGTACCGCTGAACCGACTGCCAGATCGCGTGCGAGTCGAAGCTAGGCAGCAGCACGATGGTGTCGCCGGCGAACAGCCCAGCGATCGCCGCCCACTGCGCATTGCCGTGGATGAGCGGTGCGGCGCAGAACTTCACCAGCCCGTTGCCCGCCGCGCCGCGCTTGGACTGCTCCCACTCGTCGGGCAGCGGCTCCCCGGTGATGAAGTCGATGCCGCCGCCGAGTGTCCGCCAGATGTCCTCGTGCCGCCAGAGCACGCCCTTCGGGTACCCAGTCGTGCCGCCCGTGTAGATCAGGTAGACGTCGTCGCCGCTGCGCGGGCCGAAGTCGCGCTCCGGCGAGGCGCCCGCGAGCGCCTCGCCGTACGGCGTTCCAGGCGCGCTGGTCGAGGCAGCGGAGCCGTCGTCGATGACGACGGCTCCGCGCACGCCTGGTGCGTCCGGCAGGACAGCGGCGACCATCGGCGCGAACTGGCTGTCGTAGACGAGGGCGACCAGATCCGCGTCGGCGGCCATGTACCGGAGTTCGCTTTCGACGTACCGGTAGTTGATGTTGACTGCCCTGGCCCTGAGCTTGTACGAGGCGATCAGCGTCTCGATCGCCTCGATCGAGTTGCGAGCGTACAGGCCGACGTGATCGTCGCGCCCGACCCCGACGGCGGCCAGGTGGTGAGCGAGCCGGCTCGTGCGCTCGTCAAGCTCCCGGTAGGTCACGTGCCGATCCCCGCAGGCCACCGCCATCCGGTCGCCGAACGCGTCGGCAGCGTGCTCGAACAGATCGGCAATGTTCAGTGCCATGGGACCGAAACTAGAACCTGTTACAGTCTGGTGGCAAGACTCGGCCGACCAGGAGATGCCCACGCGATGCCCGCGACCAGTCCGCGCGACGACAGCCAGGTCGAGGACGGCCGACCTAGCGGTTCCGAGCAGCAGACTGAGCAGCCGCACGCGCTGATCGAGCGGCGGGGGCACGTCCTCGTTGTCACGATGAACCGCCCGCGGGCCCGGAACGCGCTCAGCGGGCCGATGATGGCGCTGATGCGCCAGGCATGGAACGAGGTGGATGCCGACCCTGACATCAGGGTCGCCGTGCTGACCGGCGCCGGAAGTGCGTTCTGCGCCGGAGCGGACTTGAAAGCCATGACGGCAGCTCACCCTGGCGATTCGTTTCGCCAAGGGGGCTTGGATCTGTCGGTCATTGACGCGCTGCTCAAGGGCCGGCGTCTGCGCAAGCCCCTGATCGCCGCGGTCGAGGGCCCGGCGATCGCGGGTGGCACCGAGATCCTGCAGGCGACCGATATCAGGATCGCCGGGCGGAGCGCGCGATTCGGGATCTCGGAGGCGCGTTGGGGGCTGTTCCCGCTCGGCGGATCAGCGGTCCGGCTGGTCCGCCAGATCCCGTACACCGTCGCCGCCGACCTGCTGCTGACCGGCCGTCACATCACGGCTGATGAGGCGCTCAGGATCGGGCTGATCGGCGAGGTCGTGCCGGACGGGCAAGCGCTGGCCAGGGCCCTTGAGGTGGCCGGTCAGGTAGCCGCCAACGGCCCGCTCGCCGTGCAGGCGATCCTGCGGACGATCAGGGAGACCGAGGGTATGGCCGAAGACGAGGCGTTCTCGGTCGAGTCCAGGATCGGCATGGAGGTCTTCAAGTCGGCGGACGCGAAGGAGGGCCCCCGCGCCTTCGCCGAGAAGCGCCCGCCGGTCTTCACCGGCCGCTAATACATCAGTGGGTGCCAGGTTTGCTCGTCATTGACGGATGCGCGGCAAGTCGGCCCGCGGCGCCGGACCGAAGAATGGCGTGAAAAGGACGTGCCCGTCCTGGGCGATGGTGGCGATGTGAAGGGGCAGCGCTGAATCGGGGCCGCCGTTCGCATGAGGTCCGAGCGGCAGGCCATCGCGATCCCACCGCAGGCCAGTGCCGGGGCAGCTGAACTGGTTAGCGCGAGCGTCGAAGACCACCGGGCAGAGCCGATACCGATGCGCGGGGTCGGCGAACTCCTTCTTAATGACGTAGAAGCCATGCGGATAATGCAGCAGGTAGAAGCCCGCGGGTTTACCGAAGCCCGGTCCGCGCGGAAGAGCCGAGGCCGGGATCGCCGTGACGGTCCCGAGCGGGTAACTAGATGCCTCGCCGAGTACGTAGAAGGTGCGGCGCCAGATCGTCCCGGTAGTCAGCGCGGGGAAGCGAAGCGACCGCAGCATGACCCATGCAGCGCTCTTGCTGCTGTTGCTCGCTTGCGAGCCGAACCAGAGCGCGACGGCAAATCCGAACCCGTTGCCCTGGAAGGAGTGATATACGGGCGCAGGCTCGCTGCCGCCCACATAGGGCGGGGCATGCCGGAATGACGAGCGATTCATCGGAAAACGGCTGTCTCGCAGCAGCGGAAGCGACGGCGGGCCTTGCAGGGTCCAGATCTGAACGGCGACGCCGTTTGCCGGGAAGTCCCTGAGCCAGCCCATGGCAGGGATTCCGCTGCTCGGCGCGCTGAGGTCCGGAGCGAAGGTCGTCACCCGGACGCCCTCGGCAACGTTCCTGCCCGCCTCGCGGAAGTGCCCGACAATCACGCCGCGCGGATACCTGATGCTCCAGCCGTAAGCAGGGTCGACGTACCGCCCAGGCGCGGCCGTCGGGGCGGCAGGCCCGGTACCGAACAATGACCCTGCCAGTGGCCAGGGGACGAACATCACCGCCAGGACGGCCGCGGCGACCGCCACCACGACAGCTGCGATCATTCGCGCGCGGCGCCGGCGATGGCCGCGCTTGACATCGGCGATGGTGAAGCCTGGCTCAGCGCTGGCCACCGACGCCGACATGACCTCCCTGAGCCGGTCTTCAAGATCATTCATCGTGGTCACCCGCCGTTGAGAATTCCGAGGCACTGCCAGGCCGCAGGCCAGTGGCCCGTCGCAGCCGTTCCAGCCCGCGCGACGCCTGGCTCCGCACCGTCCCGACGCCGCAGTTGAGGATCGCGGCGATCTCGGCGTCGGGCAGGTCCTCCCAGTACCTCAGCACCAGCACTGCCCGCTGCCTGGGCGGCACTGCGGCGAGGGCGCGAACCAGCAGGTCGCGGTCGGCGATACCGTCGGCCAGGTCTGGCGCAGCGAGCCGCGCCGCACTGTCCAGGGGCAGTTCGGCCCGCCTGCGAAGCCCACGCCGCCAGTCGATGGCCGCGTTCACCAGCACGCGGCGTACATAGGGCTCGGCCGCCCGGTCGGTGCCGAACAGCGTCCGCCGGCGTCCGTAGGCGCGTTCCAGTGCCGTCTGGGTGAGATCCTCGGCCACGGCCCCGTTCCAGCCGGTCAGCAGGAGCGCCAGCCGCAGCAGATGGGCTGATCTGGCCCGCACGAATTCCTCGAAGGCGGCATCCGCCTTTGATGCTGCCCGTCCTTCCTCTGGCGCGGCCACACTCATCACACGACCGGACCGGCCCGAACGTTGCATGTGACTGCCGATCCCGGCCATAGCTGGCTCCAAAACGCGCCGCAGCGCCGGTGATCAGGCTAGCCCTCGTCGACCGGAATCGGGTCGGCCGAGGGGTACTCGCTGGCGGCCCGGATCGGCGTGGAGGTCTTCAGGTCCGCGGATGCCAAGGAGGGCACTCGGCACCGTCGCCCTGGATCGCTTCACGAATACCACCGGATCGGCGGCATCGGCTCGGGCCGATAGCCGCTTCGGCGCTCGGAACGCAGGCGGCGGACGCGGCGGTGGAGGTTGAAGATGAGGAATGAAAACATCGTAGCTCCGTGTGTTCAGTACCGGGACATTACTTCCTAGGACGTTACTTCTAACGAAGCTAATTCTCAAGATATTTCGTCCTCGGACCCGAGACGTCGTCGGCGAGCTACCGTGCAGGTCATGGCGGACACCGACGGCATCGACGCGATCCTCGAACAGTGGCAGCGCGAGCGGCCGGACCTCGACATCTCACCGATCGGGGTGATCGGCCGGATCTCCCGCCTGTCCCGGGAGATCGAGCTCCGGCTTGAGCCCGTCTACGCCACCTCCGGCCTCGAGCCCGGCTGGTACGACGTCCTCGCGACGCTGCGCCGTGCCGGGCCGCCGTACCAGCTGCGCCCGACCGACTTCGCCGCGAGTCTGATGCTGACCTCTTCCGGCACGACCAAGCGTCTCGACCGGCTTGAGGCAGCCGGTCACATCACCCGCGAGCCCGACCCCAACGACCGGCGGGGCGTCCTGATCACGCTAACTGCCTCGGGCCGCAGCCTCATTGACGAAGCCGCCGTGCAGCACATGGCCAACGAGCATCGCATCCTCAGCGGCCTGACGCGCGAAGAGCAGCGCCAACTCGCCGACCTCCTGCGCAAGCTCCTCATCACCTTGCCGCCGCAGGAGGAGGGCAAGCGGACACCCCGGGCAGCGCCGCCAAGCCGACCGAACCGCCGCTCTGGAGTAGCCGGAGCTTGACCACCCGTGCCTTCCGGTGTGACCGGTCTGGTGGGACAGTTACCGCCGGTCGCTGACACAGCGATCCCGCTGCGGTGCTGCAGATACGAGTCGTAGTCGTGTGCCTCGGCTGTCACTGTCCCGCCTTGCCGCTTGTGACCCTGATACCGAAGGCAATCGCACTGCTGAGGCAGTCCCCCATCGCCGGCCGGTTGGGTCAGGACCCGGCAAGTCCGCGGGCCACGTGCAGGAGGTACTCCTTGCGGTTAAGCGGGTTGTGATCCGACCTCGGCCGAAGCGGGAACTCGCCCCGAACCAGCTGATAGTGGTCGAACGCGCTCTCCAGCACTCCCTCGCCGCGCGTCATGCCGGGCAGTTGCTGCTGGAGCCGGTGCACCGCCGCTGCCGGCACGTGACCTTCCACGATGCTCAGCGCACCCTTCGTGTGCTGCTCAAGCGGGATGGCCAACAGCTTGGCGAGCGCAGGCAGCGTCGCGCCGAGCGTGTCGGCCGGGAGCTCAAGCAGGAATCGGTGCATTGGCTCATAGACCCCGGTGCCCGCCTCGCTCAGCGCATTCATCAGCACAAGCGGCGTGAGGTTCCTGAAGTCGCCTGCCGTGCTCGACATCGACTTGTCGAAGTGCGCGTGGGCGTGACTCTGCCGCGGGTAGTAGCCCGAATGCGTCATCGTGACCGTCATATCGGTGACCTGCCAGCCGTAGATGCCCTGGCAAAGCGTCTCGAAGACGGTCTCCTTGACCGCCTTCAGGAACGAGAACGGCAGCGCCCCGAGCTCGATCTCCAAGCCGAACTCGACGCCTGAGCCGACCGGCGCGGGATCGACCCGCAGGCCGACCCCGGCCAGGAATGGATTGGGTGCCTGGCCGATGACCTCTACCGCCGCCCCCGAGCCTGCCGGGCGCTCGATGCAGATGGTCGTAGTCTCGCGGAACTCCACGGCCAAGCCGAACTCCTCGGCCAGCGTGGCCTGGATGACCTCCTTCTGCACTTCGCCGTAGAGCGACACGAGCAGCTCGGATCTGACGTCGTCCTGGCGCAGGTTGATCAGCGGATCCTGCTCGGCCAGCTGGGTGAGCGCGGTGTGCAGCAGGCCCTTGTCCGAGGCGCGAAGCGGCACCACGATGGTCTCCAGCGAAGGCGGCGCGAAGTGGTGCTGCGCTTTCCCGGGCGGCGGCTCGCCGAGCGTGTCCCCGATCTGGATGCCGGGAAGACCCCAGACCTTCGCGATCTGGCCAGCGGCAACCGCATGGACATCGCTGGCGCCGCCGTGCCAGAACACACTGATCGCCGTGATCTTGCCAGCGCTCTCGGCGTTGACCAGAACCCGGTCCCTGGGCCGCAGCGTTCCCGCGAACATCCGGGTGTAGGCGATCTTCTCCCCCGCCGGGCCGCGCTCGACCTTGAACACCGAAGCGGAAACCGCGCCTTCCGCCTCCGCCTTCCTGTCCGCCGCGGGAAGCAGGCTCGTGATGCCCGCAGTAAGCGGACCGACGCCCGCGCCGGTCACCGCCGAGCCGGCGAACACCGGGTGCACCATGCCGCGCCTGGACTGCGCCGCGAGCACCGCTGTCAGCCGGTCATAGGTCAGCCTGGACTCGTCGTTGACGTAATCGGCGAGCAGGGCTTCATCCCGCTCGGCGAGCAGGTCGGCCAGGCGGGCTGTGAAGGCCGCGTCGCCTGGCCCGTAGGGAGTGACGCTGGCTTCACGGGTGCCCTCGCCGCTGGTCCATCCCATCGCGACGATCGCCGGCGTGAGCCGGTCTGAGATCCCCTGCAGCACTCGCCCGGTGTCGGCACCGGCGCGGTCGATTTTGTTGAGGAAAAGGAGCGTGGGTATCCCGAGCCGCTGCAGCGTGCGCATCAGGACGCGCGTCTGCGCCTGCACGCCCTCCACGGCCGATACGACCAGCACGGCGCCGTCGAGCACGCCGAGTACCCGCTCCACTTCGGCAATGAAGTCCGGGTGGCCGGGCGTGTCGATCAGATTGATCGTGACGTCACCAACGGCGAACGACACGACCGCGGACTTGATCGTGATGCCGCGCTGCCGCTCCAGCGCCAGCGAGTCGGTCTGCGTATTACCGTCATCGACACTGCCGACCTCGTCGATGACACCGGCGGCGAAGAGGAGCCGTTCGGTCAGGGTGGTCTTACCGGCGTCTACATGCGCCAGGATTCCCAAGTTCAGCGTGCGCACGAAGCGTCATGTCCCTTACGTAGGCGTGAGGCTTGGACATGAACGCTGCTCGCATCTTCGCTCCTCCTCCGTCGACTGCCGCCGCGGGTAGTGCACCAGATCCGCTGGAGCGGGAGCAAGCTAATTACGCGCGCTGACCTTCGCGGGCGGCTTGTGGGCCGAACCTATGCGGGCGGCTTGTGGGCCGAACCTACGCGGGCGACGCGACGTCGCGCAGCAGCGCCGCGGTGTCGGCAGGCGTGCGCACCCGCACGAAGGTCAGGTGCGCGTTCGCCGGATCGGCCTGCGCGGCCAGGTACCTGTCCCGGTATCTGCGATGGTTCGTCCAGGCCCACAGCAGTATTGACTGCTCGGGATCAAGCCGGAACAAGTTGCTCCACGGCTCCCGGTTTCCGTTCCACAACTCGGCTCGCGTGGCCATCCGGCGGAGCGTGCGGGCGACCAGCTGCCGCATGACCCGGTGGCGCGGCGGGTCGACCCAGACCACCGTGTCGGCGCGGCCCCAGACGATGTCGCGGACCTTGGAGTAGTTGCCATCGACGACCCAGGACGCGCCTGCTGTGAACTCAGAAACAATCCGCCGGAACTCGCTGGTCGCCAGCGGCTGCCAGTCCGGCTGATGAAATATAGCGTCGAGCTCGAGGTGCGGGATGCCCACACCTGCCGCAAGACGCCTGGCAATGGTGGTCTTCCCCGAGCCGCTGTTGCCGACCACGGAGATCCGCTGCACGAGCCCAGTATCGGTGACGACAATCCGCTTCGGCGACCGCATTTCCCCGCCGTGGCGGCATCGCCTTGGCCCGGGAGCATCGCCTTGGCCCGGGAGCATCGCCTCCGCCTAGGCGCCGTGGGGCCGGCGTTAGCTGCAGAGAAAACGCTAGGTGTAGAGGAAGGCACTAGGTGTAGAGAAAAGGGCTCTATTTGACCCTTGCTCTACAGCTAAGCCTTTTCTCTACACCTAAGCCAGCCGGGATGGTCAGGACGCCCGACGGAGCGGACGAGAACCCGACAGGCGGGTGCCAACCCGAGGAGTAGGCGACCACAGCCGCTCGTCCGCCGGTCATCCAACTAGTCCGCCAGTCATCCAACTAGAACGTGTTCTAGATTCCCCTTGCCGACACATCAGGAACATGTTTCACTTCGATCCGTGAACCAGCCACTGCATGCTCCGCTGGAGATTTCATTCGACTACACCAGGTCGCTGGGTCCGACACTTGGTGAGTTCGTTACAGCGCTGGCCGGGCGGCGGATTCTCGGGGCGAGGGCATCGGACGGGCGGGTACACGCGCCGCCGTTCGAGTTCGATCCGCTCACCGGCACTCCGCCTGCCGAGTTCGTCGAGGTCGGGCCTGGCGGCAGCGTCGTCAGCTGGACCTGGACGGAACGGCCGCTGGACGGGCAGCCACTGCGGCATCCGTTCGGCTGGGCTTTGATCAGACTGGACGGAGCCGACACGGCGATGCTGCACGCCGTCAACGCGGGCTCGGCCGACCGGATGCGGACTGGAATGCGGGTCAGGCCGCGGTGGGCCGACCGCGCTGGGACCGGCATCACCGACATCGTGTGCTTCGAGGCCGAGGAAGACGCGACGACCCGCGACGAGCACGCGGAATCCGAGCCGGCCGAGCCGGGCGAGCCAGTCGAGCCGGCCGAGCCAGTGACCATGATCACGACGCCGATCCGGCTGAGCTACGACCACACGGTCTCCCCCGGCGAGAGCAGCTACCTGCTGGCGCTCGCCCAAGGCCGCCTGATCGGGCAGCGCTGCCCGGCATGCGGGAAGGTCTACCTGCCGCCACGTGGCGCCTGCCCGGTCGACGGCGTGCCGACGCGGGACGAGGTGCAGCTGCCAGACACGGGGATCGTGACCACGTTCTGCGTGGTGAACGTCCCCTTCCAGGGTCAGCGGGTGCCCACGCCGTACGTGGCGGCGTCGGTCCTGATCGACGGCGCGGACATCGCCTTCCAGCACCTGATCCTCGGCTGCCCGCCCGACGAGGTCAGGATGGGCATGCGGGTCAGGGCGGTGTGGAAGCCGCGCGAGCAGTGGGACACCGGCGCGCACAACATCGACCACTTCGAGCCGACCGGGGAGCCAGACGCGCGCTACGACTCCTACGCTCACCACCTGTGATCCGCCGGACCGCCAGCGAAGGACGCAGCACATGACCGATGTCGCGGTGATCGGCTTCGCCCAGGCGCGGAACGAACGGCACTCCCCCGCGACCACGAACGGCGTGGAGATGCTGGTGCCGATCTTCCATGAGGTCTTCGCCGCCACCGGGCTGACCAAGAACGACATCGGCTTCTGGTGCTCGGGTTCCTCGGACTATCTCGCGGGCCGCGCGTTCTCTTTCGTCTCAGCGGTGGACGCGATCGGCGCGTTCCCGCCGGTGATGGAGTCGCACGTGGAGATGGACGGCGCCTGGGCGCTGTATGAGGCGTGGCTGAAGATCCTGACCGGTGAAGCCGAGATCGCGCTCGCCTACGGCTTCGGCAAGTCGTCGGCCGGAAACCTGCGGCGCGTGCTCGCGCTGCAGCTCGATCCGTATCTGGTCGCTCCGCTCTGGCCGGACTCGGTCTCGATCGCAGCACTCCAGGCGAGACTGGGGATCGAGACCGGGCTGTGGACCGAGTCCGATATGGCCCTCGTCGCGGCGCGCAGCCGGGCGAACGCGAGGGACAACCCGGCTGCACTCCGCCAGGCAGGCATCGCTGACGACGAGGCGAGCGCGGAGTCAGAAGGGACTGTCCGCTGCCTGCGGGAACTGCTTGCCCGACCATACGTCGCCGAGCCGCTGCGGGCGCACGACTGCGCGCCGGTCGCCGATGGGGCGGCCGTGGTGATCCTGGCTGCCGGGGAACGAGCCCGCGAGCTGTGCGGGCGGCCAGCCTGGATCACCGGGTTCGAGCATCGGATCGACTCGGCCTCGCTCGGCGCCCGCGACCTGACCACCGCGCCGTCGGCAGCGGCTGCTGGCAAGGCCGCAGGAGCGAGCCGGGCTCAGGTCGCCGAGCTGCACGCGCCGTTCACGCACCAGGAGATAATCCTGCGCCGGGCACTGGACCTCGACGACGGGGTGAACGTCAATTCGTCCGGCGGCGCTCTGTGCGGCAACCCCATGTTCGCCGCCGGCCTGGCCAGGATCGGCTCAGCGGCGACCGAAATCATCAACGGGCGCGCGGATGTCGCGCTCGGTCACGCCACCAGCGGGCCCGCGCTACAGCAGAACCTGGTCTGCGTCGTGGAGGCCCGGTGACTGGCGACCCGCGCCTCTCGAACAACAGCGATGGCCCATCACCCATGCTGTTTGAACAGCGATGGGCCATCGCTGTTCAAACAGCAGGCGGGAGGGATTGGTGAAGCAACGAGCGGCGGTCCTCGGAACCGGGCAGACCCATCACCGCAGCAAGCGGCACGATGTCTCGATTGCCGGGCTGTGCCGGGAGGCCGCCGACCGGGCGCTCGCCGACGCGAACCTGTCCGCCGGCCAGATCGACGCCGTCGTGGTCGGGAAGGCACCTGACCTGTTCGAGGGCGTCATGATGCCCGAGCTGTACCTGGCGGATGCGCTCGGCGCCGTCGGCAAGCCGCTGCTGCGGGTGCACACAGCCGGCTCGGTCGGCGGCGCGACCGGGATCGTCGCCGCCAGCCTGATCCAGGCCGGAGTTCACCGGCGGGTGCTCGCCGTGGCGTTCGAGAAGCAGTCAGAGTCCAACGCGATGTGGGCGCTGTCGATCACGCCGCCGTTCGCGATGCCCGTGCTCGCCGGCGCCGGCGGCTACTTCGCGCCGCACATCAGGTCCTACATCAGGCGATCCGGTGCGCCGGGTCACATCGGGGCGATGGTGGCGGCCAAGGACCGGCGCAACGGCGCGCGCAACCCGTACGCCCACCTCAGGCAGGCCGACATGACCACGGACAAGGTGCTGGCGTCGGCGATGCTGTGGGACCCGGTCCGCTACGACGAGACCTGCCCGTCCTCCGACGGTGCATGCGCGGTGGTGCTCGGCGACCAGGCCGCGGCGGAGGCGTCGGATCAGCCGGTCGCCTGGATCAGGGCAACCTCGATGCGGACCGAGCCGACCATGTTCTCGGGCAAGGACAACGTGAACCCGCGCGCCGGGGCCGATGCCGCGGCCGCGCTCTGGCAAGCCGCTGGGATCACCAGCCCGCGCGACCAGATCGACGCGGCTGAGATCTACGTGCCGTTCTCCTGGTTCGAGCCGATGTGGCTGGAGAACCTCGGCTTCGCCGAGCCCGGTCAGGGCTGGCGGCTGACCGAGGCCGGCGAGACCGAGATCACAGGTTCGCTGCCGGTCAATGCGTCGGGCGGAGTGCTCAGCTCCAACCCGATCGGCGCCTCCGGCCTGCTGCGGTTCGCCGAGTCGGCGATGCAGGTGATGGGCAGGGCCGGCGAGCATCAGGTCGCCGGAGCCAGGACCGCCCTGGGGCACGCGTACGGCGGCGGGTCGCAGTACTTCTCGATGTGGGTCGTCGCCAACACGCCGGACTAGGACAGCTGCCGTACGTTCCCGCCGATCAGGTATCCGTAGAACCCGGCCCCGTCGGCGTAGCTGACAGCATCCCGCTCGACGGAGCCTTCGGCTAGGACGCGCCTTACGCAACTGATCGGCAGGGCGCCGGCCGGACGCTGGCCTTCATCCCGCCACAGCGGCGACGGACAGAGGTTCCTGCGGATCTCCCAGTACTGCTGCAGCACCGCGTGCTCCTGCTGCCGTATTTCTCGCTTTGCCCTGGCCGGCAAGTTCGAAGGTACCGGGCCCGGCGACGGTGGCGGTCGGAACTTCTGCGTCGGCGCGACACCGATCAAAAGTCTTCTTCGAATGTATACACTCAGTGTCTACTCCTGGTGTATGCTCCTGCCGTGACCGTTCCTCTGACCCTTCTCGGCCTGCTCGAACGGGAGCCGAGCCACGGGTATGACCTCAAGCGCGACTACGACACGTACTTCGGTCGTGGCAAGCCGCTCCCGTTCGGCCAGGTGTACGCCACGCTCGGGCGGCTGGCCAGGGACGGCAAGGTGACCGGCGGGGAGGCGGAGCCGGGTGCCGGGCCCGACCGCAAGCGCTACGCCATTACCCAGCTCGGCGCCCGCGAGTTCGACGCGTGGCTGACCCAGCCCATCGAGCCCGAGCCGCACCTGCAGACCGTGTTGTTCTCCAAGGTCGTGCTGGCGCTCATGCTGGGCCGCCCGGCCGAGACCTACCTCGATGCCCAGCGCACTGCGCACCTGCAGCGGATGCGGGAACTGACCGAGCTCAAGCGGACCAGGGGACTGATGGACGCGCTCCTCGCCGATCACGGCCTGTTCCACCTCGAAGCTGACCTCCGATGGATAGATGTGACCTCAGCCAGGCTCAACGCGCTGGCGGAAATGGTGCGTGACTCATGACATCCCCGAACCCGCTGGCACCGCGCTCTCGCGGATTCCTGATCGAGGCCAAGGACATCTGCCACTCCTTCGGCAAGACCACCGCGCTAGCAGGCGCCAGTCTGTCGGTGACCGGAGGCGAGATCCTCGCGGTGATGGGCCCGAGCGGCTCGGGCAAGTCGACGCTGTTGCACTGCCTGGCCGGCATCTTCACGCCGGAGAGCGGTGAGGTGTGGTTCGACGGCCAGCGGCTGGACACGCTTAGCGACAACAAGCGCACCGAACTGCGGCGAACCGCGTTCGGTTTCGTCTTCCAGTTCGGCCAGCTCGTGCCCGAGCTGACCGTCGTTGACAACATCGCGCTGCCGCTGCTGCTTAACCGGGTCAGCAGGAAGACCGCGTACGCCAAGGCGAACGCGTGGCTGCCCCGGCTCGGGCTGAGCGGCCTGGGTGCACGGCGTACCGGCGAGCTATCCGGCGGCGAGGCGCAGCGAGTCGCGCTCGCTCGGGCGCTGGTGGCGCAGCCCAAGGTCCTGTTCGCCGACGAGCCGACCGGATCGCTGGACACTCTCACCGGCGAGATGGTCATGGACTTGCTGGTCAGCATCGCCCGCGAGGAGGGCACGACCGTCGTCCTGGTCACTCATGACGCCCGCGTCGCCGCCTACGCGGACCGCGAGGTGATGGTGCGCGACGGCACGGTGATCCGGCGTGCCGAGCTGCAGGCCGACGCGCAGGCCGACGCGCAGGTCGAGGTGAGCCGATAATGTACCGGCTGGGTGTGCGCCTTACCCTGCGCAGCGGCAGGGAGCCATTCGTCCGACTCCTCGTCACCGGCGTCGCGGTGGCCATCGGCGTCGCGATCATGCTCGCCGTGCTCGCCGACTTCCACGCCTTCCAGGTCACCAACAACCGGCCGTCGTGGGAGTCCACCACCGGCCAGGCCGTCGGCAAGGGCTACGCCTCCGCTCCGCGTTCCGAGCTGTGGAACTACAGCGACGACATCTACCGCGGCCAGACCGTCGAGCGGCTCGACATCGCCGCGCTCGGGCCGCACTCCCCGGTCCCGCCCGGCATCTCCACGCTGCCGGCCGCCGGGCAGTACTACGCCTCTCCCGCCCTGGCCGCGCTGATCCGCAGCGCGCCGGCCAAGCAGCTCGGCGACAGGTTCCCCGGCACGCTGGCCGGCACCATCGGCCAGCAGGCGCTGACCGGGCCAAGCGAGCTGGTGATCTACATCGGCTACACGCCGGCGAACCTGGCCGGCCTGCCCGCGACGACCGTCGTGGACAAGATCGCGACCGCGGCCAGCCGGCAGATCTGGTCGAGTTACTTCCGCGACGCGTTCGCGGTCGGCGCGATCGCCTTCGTGTTCCCTATCCTCATCCTGGTCGGCACCGCCACCCGCCTGGCCGCCGCCAGGCGAGAGGAGCGCTATGCCGCGCTGCGGCTGGTGGGGGCAACGTCGCGGCAGATCAGCGTCATCTCCTCGGTCGACGCCGTGGTCAGCGCCCTGCTCGGCGCAGTGCTCGGGATCGGGATCTTCACTCTGCTGCGCACCCCGCTCGCCGATTCCGCCATCACCAGCGCACGGTACTTCTACAACGAGGTCACCCCCACCGCCGCCGGCTACCTGGCAGTGCTTGTCGCCGTGCCCGCCGCGTCGGCCATTTCTTCGCTGCTGTCGCAGCGGCGGGTGCGGATCTCCCCGCTGGGCGTCAGCCGCCGGGTGACCCCTCCGCCGCCCACCGCCTGGCGGATCGCGCCGCTGCTGGCCGGCGTCGTCCTGTTCATCGTGGGGCTGGATCTGACCACGAAGCAGTCCATTGGGGCGCCCGTTTTCTTCGGGCTGATCGTGATTCTGATCGGCCTGGTGGTCGGCGGCCCATGGCTCACCGCTCAGGCGGCGCGGCTGTTCGGCGCAGTCGGCTCAGGCCCGTCGCCGCTGCTGGCGGCGCGGCGGCTGGCCGACAACCCGAAGGCCGCGTTCCGGTCGGTCAGCGGGCTGGTGCTCGCCGTGTTCCTCGGAACCGTCGTCGCCGGGCTGCTGCCCGCCATCGAGTCGATCACGGCCACACCGAGCGCCAAGGCGCTGAGCAACGTGCTGCTCGACGCCTTCGTCGCGACCCCGGTCTGCGGCAACAACGTCAACTGCACCGGCCAGGCGCCAGGCGGCGGCCCTGGCGCCTTTCCCGGCGGCGGCCATGCGGCCGAGTCCGCGCAACGCCAGCGGATCAGCCTCGAAGGCCTGCCTCCCGCAGCGGCCGCGACGCTCCTTGGCGAGCTGAGGGCGTTCCGGGGTGCAACGGTGATCCCGGTGTATTCCGTGCCGCAGGACGCGAACCCCGGGGGCGGGCCGGGCGGCAAACCCGGGTCCGGGCCTCCGCAGAACAATGCCGTGATCAGCTGTACCGGACTGCGCGAACTCAGGGTGCTCGGCAAGTGTGCGCCAGGTCGCCAGGCCGTCAAGGCCAATACCTCAAGCATGATCTTCAGTGACAACCCGTACTACAGCACCCAGCCGATCGCCAGCGCGTCGAGCCCGGCAGCGTCGGGCAACTTCGGCAAGCTGTACCTACAGGCCGTGCTGATCAAGGTGAACCGCCCGGCGACCCTGGAACGGGTCCGCACCTTCCTGGTGACGCATACTTCGCAGTCCGCGTCGGGCACCGCGCCGCGTACCTTCGGCGAGGCCGTCCAGGCGCGGCAGGGAGTCGCCGCGACCGTGCAGCGGCTCTTCTACGTCGCGGTCGTCCTGACGCTGATCGTGGCGGGATGCAGCCTGGCGGTCGCAGTGGGCGGCAGCCTGGTCGAGCGCAAGCGCCCGTTCACGTTGCTGCGCCTGACCGGCACGCCGACCTCCACGCTCTACCGCGTCGTGCTCCTTGAGGCGGTGTTCCCGCTCGTTGCCGCGACCGTCGTGGCGGCGGGGACCGCCTACGGAATCGCCATCCTGACGGTCCGCGCGATAGCGCCGGCAGGCACTCCCTTGCCGGTGCTCGGACACGCTTACTACCTCACCATGGCAGCGGGCCTGGCCGCGTCGCTGCTCGTCATCCTCGCGTCGCTGCCGCTGCTCGGCCGGATCACCGGACCGGGCAGCGTGCGGTTCGAATAGGCGAACGGCGTAGCGCCCCGGGAACGGCTGCGACGACGACGCGGGTCCGCCGGGTATCAGCGGTAAGCGACCGGGAGGCGCTTGATGCCGTTCAGCCAGCCGGACCGCAGCCGCTCGGCCTCGCCGTCCCTGCGGATGCTCGGCATGGCGTCGGCGATGGCGTTGAAGATCAGGTCGATCTCCAGCCTGGCCAGGTTCGCGCCGACGCAGTAGTGCGCGCCTGTCCCGCCGAACCCGAGGTGCGGGTTCGGGCTGCGCATGATGTCGAACCGCTCTGGCGCGTCGAAGACCTCTTCATCGAAGTTCGCTGACCGGTAGAACAGGCCGAGCCGCTGGCCCGCCTTGATCTCCTGGCCGCCGAGCGTGCTGTCGGCCTTCGCCGTCCGCTGGAACGCGGTCACGGGGGTTGCCCACCGGACGATCTCGTCTGGCGCCGTCGCCGGCCGCTCGGCGCGGTATAGCTCCCACTGATCGGGATGATCGAAGAAGGCCAGCATCCCGTGCGAGATGGCGTTCCGCGTGGTTTCGTTGCCCGCCACCGACAGCAAGATCATGAAGAATCCGAACTCGTCCGACGACAGCTCGCCGCCGTCGATCTGGGCGTTGACCAGCTTGGTGACGATGTCGTCGCGCGGGCACTGCCTGCGGTCCTCGGCCATCAGCATCGCGTAGCCGACCAGCTCAGCCGCGGCGGCTTGGCCGTCGTCGGCGAAGTCGGGATCGTCGTAGCCGATCATGGTGTTGGACCAGTCGAAGATCTTCTTCCTGTCCTCCTGCGGTACGCCGAGCAGTTCGGCGATCGCCTGCAGCGGGAGCTCACTCGCGACGTCGGCGACGAAGTCGCCGGTACCGTCGGAAACCGCGGTGGCGACGATCCGCTCTGCCCGCTCCCTGAGCACGTCCCGCAGGTTGCCGATCGCTCGCGGCGTGAAGCCCCGGGAGATGATGGCGCGCAGCTTGGTGTGCTGCGGCGGGTCGATATTGAGCATGATCAGCCGCTGCATCGCCAGGCTCTCCTCCGTCTGCAGCTGACCGAGCCTGATGATCGCGGTGTTCTCCCAGCTGCCGAACAGGTCGCTGTTCCTGGAGATATCCACGATGTCCGCGTGCCTGGTCACGACCCAATAGCCTTCGTCATCGAAGCCGGCCGACCCGCGGGGCTGGGAGTTCCACCAGACCGGTGCCGTCCGGCGCAGTTCCGCGAACTCCTCGGCTGGAACGCGACGAGAGTAGAGGTCGGGATCGGTGAAGTCGAATCCTGGTGGTAGCTGCGGGTCGCCCATGGTTCCTCCCGACCGCCCCATCGTCACCCTGCCACTGCAACGCGTTCTAGTGGGATTGAACCACGCCCGGCCGTGCCGGTGAACCTCCCACGGGACCGAAATCAAGAACACGTTCTAGTATGAGGATGGCGTCGGAAGGCCGACCGGACGTGGCCAGGAGCTGCGTCCCTGGTCAGCAGGGAGGGCAACAGCCATGGGCACAGCCGTGATCGTTGAGGCCGTCCGCACCCCGATCGGCAAGCGCAATGGCAGCCTGTCCGGCATGCACGCCGCTGAGATACTCGGCGCTGCGCAGCGCGGCCTGGTGGAGCGGGCCGGGATCGAACCCGCGCTGGTCGAACAGATCGCCGGTGGCTGCGTCACTCAGGCCGGCGAGCAGTCGAATAACGTCACGCGCACCGCCTGGCTGCACGCGGGCCTGCCCCCGCAGACCGGGTGTCTGACGCTTGACGCCCAATGCGGCTCGGCGCAGCAGGCGGTGCATGTCATCGCCGGGCTGATCGCCGCGCGCGCGATCGACGTCGGCATCGCCTGCGGCGTAGAAGCGATGAGCCGGGTCCCGCTGGGGACGGCCGCGATGGCAGGCGGGACCAGTCCGCGCCCGGCAACCTGGAACATCGACATGCCGAACCAGTTCGAGGCGGCCGAGCGGATCGCGAAGCGGCGCGGGCTCACGCGGGGCGATCTGGACGCCTTCGGGCTGCGCTCGCAGCGCAACGCAGCCAGCGCCTGGGCGGCCGGCCACTTCGACCGCGAGGTAGTCCCGGTCAAGGCACCCGTGCTCGACGGCGACCGGCAGCCGACCGGCGAGAGCGCGACCGTCGACCGGGATCAGGGGCTGCGGGAGACGACCGCCGAGGGCCTGGCCGGGCTGAAGCCGGTGCTCGACGGCGGGCTGCACACGGCAGGCACATCGTCGCAGATCTCCGACGGCGCGGCCGCGGTGCTGCTCGTCGATGAGCGCCTGGCCCGCGACCTCGGCCTGCGACCGCGGGCCAGGATCGTGACGCAGTGCCTGATCGGCGACGAGCCCTACTATCACCTCGACGGCCCGGTCGCGGCTACTGAGCGGGTGCTGCGGCGCAGCGGCATGTCGATCGAGGACATCGACATTTTCGAGGTCAACGAGGCGTTCGCGTCGGTCGTGCTTTCCTGGATGAGCATGCACGGGCCTGATCCAGACCGCGTCAACGTCAACGGCGGCGCGATAGCGCTCGGCCATCCCGTGGGCAGCACGGGATCCCGGCTGCTGACCACGGCGCTGCACGAACTAGAGCGCCGCGACGCCAGCACCGCATTGATCTCGATGTGCGCCGGCGGCGCG
>WNFL01101073.1_pt2 | contig 26613 bp, 36 predicted proteins | sample 5400361 | NCBI WGS metagenome assembly WNFL01 (sample SAMN13153351, study PRJNA577476) | soil metagenome | isolation source: 40 cm soil on Douglas fir-dominated hillslope | place: USA:California | collected 2013-09-17
CGCAGACACAGCTTCTCGAGCTCGAGCCAGAGGTCGCCGTGGTGCCCCGACTCGAGGCGGAAGTGACCCTCGCGCCGAGCCAACAGGCGCGCGACCTGGCCGTCTATGGAGAGTGACTCGAACATCACTCGCTCCCGGGCCCGCCGGAACGGCGCCGAAAGCCGATCGACAGGAGGAGCGGCAAGCCGAGAAGCTGCCAGGTGTAGCTCGAGACATCCGAGGCGAGGCGGTAGATCGGGTTCGCGCCGAAGTACGCCCGCGCCTCGTCGTCGCCCACGTGCTGAGCGATGGCGGTGCCGCCGAGGGCGATGTCGCGGGCGATCGCGAGCCCGCCGAGGGCGACGCGCACGCCGATCGCCAGGCCGCCGATCGCGTACACCCCGACCGCCGCGCCGCCGAACGCGAGCCCGCCAACGGCGAACCCGCCGAGCCCGAGGAGGCCGACCGACGCACCGCCGATCGCGAGCCCGCCGCTGACGGCCACCCCGCCGGCCGCGAACAGCGCCCCGAGAGCGACGTCACCCACGGCGAACCAGCCGCGCGCGACGCCGCGGCGATACACGCCGGCGGTGATCGTGCCACCGCGCACGTCGATGACCGGGAGCCCGAGGATGCGAAGTCCGCTCGTGTAGGCCATGCCGGCACTGTGCGTCATCGAGATCCCCGTGCAACCCGCCAGGCAGAGTCATTTTGGCCGACGCTTTCTCGTGTAGCCCGCGCGCTTCACGAGCGCGCGGGGGCCGGCGGCCTGCCCGAGACGCACTCGCGGCCGCAGCGATGCGGATGTGGCGGATGCGCGCGCCACCGCCCGGGAGCAGCCCCTCCGGGTCCGGGAGCGTGGCGCCGCGGTTGCGGAGCGCTTTCCCCCGCGGCCGCGACTCACTTGGCCGTCAGCCGCGCGACGAGCGTCTTGGGCGCGACTGCGCAGTAACTCGCCATCGCCAGCTCCGCGACTTCGTCCCAATCCACCGGGCCGCGGTCCAGCCGCAGGGCGGCCCAGCCGCGCGGACCGATGTACGCCGGGACGTAGAAGCGCTTCGGGTCGGCCTGCGCGAGCTCCTGGTTCTCGCCGAGCTCCGCCTTCCAGCACAGCGACACGATCCCGTCACCGTGATGATTGTCGAGGAAGTACGCGAACACCTTCTTGCGCACGCGGAAGCTGGCGAAGTCTCCGTTGCGCTCCAAGGTCGCCTCGGGAAGCGCGAGACAGAGCTTCGTCAGCTTCGCCAGACGCCGGTCCTCCGCCATGAGTCACTCTTCCTCGCGACAATACGAGTCGTGCAGGTCCACCGGCGCCTGCGCGCGGCTGCGCAGGCGGATGTTGAGCATCTCCACGCCCACGGAGAACGCCATCGCGAAGTACACGTAGCCCTTCGGTACGTGGTGATCGAAGCCGTCGGCGATCAACAGAACCCCGATCACGAACAGGAACGAGAGCGCGAGCATCTTCACCGTCGGGTGAGTGGACACGAAGCGCCCGATCGCGCCCGCGAACAGCATCATCAGCGCAACGGCCGCGACCACCGCGGCGATCATCACCTCGACCTCGTCCACCATGCCGACCGCGGTGATGACCGAGTCGACCGAGAACACGATGTCGATGAGCACGATCTGCGCGATCACCGCCGAGAACGTCGCGCGCACCGCGGACGACGCGTGCCCCTTCTCGCCCTCGAGTAACTGGTGGATCTCCTTCGTGCTCTTCCACAACAGGAACAGCCCCCCGCCGATCAGGATGAGATCGCGGCCGGAGATGTCGTAGGCGCCGAGCGAGAACAGCGGCGCGGAGAAGGCGATGAGTCGCGACAACAGGAACAAGAGGGCGATGCGCATGAACATCGCCGCGAACAGGCCGAGGCGGCGAGCGAGGTCGCGGCGCTCCGCCGGCAGCTTGTCCACCAACACCGAGATGAACACGATGTTGTCGATCCCGAGCACGAGCTCGAGCACCGTCAAGGTGCCGAACGCGATCCAGGCATGTGGGTCGGCGAGCAGCCCGGTCATGCGCGCTCGAGCGAATCCGCGAGCGAGCGCAGCAGCGCGGCGCCGTCCCCGCGCCACGCCGCGCCGTGCATGCAGGCGAGCGTGGTCGGGCCCAGCGCGGCGAGGCGCTCCAGGGTGACTCGCGAGTGCGGCGCGTGCGCGAAGTAGTCGAAGCTGCGCCGCATCGCCTCGCTCGGGCCCAGGATGTCCGACTCCGTGATCGGCGCGTGCACGTGACCGCTCTGCGTGAAGAGATCGCCGCAGAGCAAGGTGCCGGTGCGCGTCTCGAACAGAGCGCCGCACTCCCAGGCGTGCGGGACGTGCGGCGTGTACAGCCAGCGCACCCGGTGGCGGCCAAGGTCGACCTCCTCGCCGTCGTCGAGCGCGCGCGGCGGGCGATCCGCGACGTCGCGCACGGAGACGTCCGCGGCGAGCCGACCGCAGAGCGGAGCGGCACTCGGCGCGACGGCGAGAAATTCGTTCAGCGCGCCACACTCGTCTGCCTCGAAGTGCGAGAACGACACGTGGCGCAGGCGCGCGACCGGAACCACCGCCTCGATCGCCTCGCGCACCAGCGGGAACAAGCCGCGGAGCCCGGTGTGGAACAGCAGCGGCTCCTCGTCGTCGATCAGGAACTGGTTGAACGTGAAGCCGCCCGGAAAACGCTCCGGGGGCACCGGCGTGCTGATGCGGTAGATGCCGTCGGCGATCTCGTCCACCCGGGTTCCCGATTCGCGATTCGTCGTGGTCATGCGTTCATGAAGTCGGTGCCGGCGACGCGCGCCACGCCGATCAGCGCCTCGCGTGTCACGATGCCCGCGAGTCTCTCCTCGCTCCAGCCCTCGGTTCCGGCGGGCCGCTGCGGCAAGACCATGAAGCGCGTCTCGCCACTCGTGTCCCAGACCCGGATCGCGACCTGCTCGGGCAGGTCCAACCCCATCCCGCGCAGCAGCGCGCGCGGCTCGCGCACCACGCGAGCGCGGTACGCCGGGCTCTTGTACCAATCCGGCGGCAGGCCGATCACCGACCAGGCGGTGCACGAGCACTGCGTGCACACGATCACGTTGTGAACCGCGTCGGTGTTCTCGAGCACGACGAGATATTCGCTGTTCGCCGCGCGGAAGCCGAGCTCGGCGCTCGCCGCGGCGCCGTCGGCGAGGAGCCGCGCGCGAAACGCGGGGTCGAGCCAGGCGCGCGCGACGACCCGCGCGCCGTTCTTCGGATCGAAGCTCTCCTGCGCCTGCTCCGCGCGCTTCTCGAGGAAGCCCTCCGGCACGAGGCCCTTCGCGTCGAGCGCCTCCTCGAGCGCGCGCACGCGCTCGGCGATCGGCGCATCAGGCTCGGGCTTGCGCGAGTCAGTCATCCCACGGGCTCCAAGTAGCTCTCCCAGAGATCGACCACCACCGTCTCGCGGCTCTCCGCCGCGTCGGTCCACAGCTCGCGCGCCTCGAACTCGACGTGGTACGTCTGCTCGAGATGCGCCGCCAGCGCGTGGCCCGCGAGGTCCGGAAGCTCGAACGCGCGCGAGGCGCGCAGCACCACGCCGCGCCTACCGCGCACGTAGCGCGGCGCGCGCGTATGGCCCGCGGGGTGGACGTCGCGAACCCGCACGCGGTCGCCCGCTGCGAAGCGCGGCTGCGCGCCCGGGGTGACACGGATCGGTTTCACCTCGGCCGCCGGCCGCGCCAGCGGAAAGCGACCGCCCGCGCGCGCCTCGAGCTCGTCCCGCGTGACCACGCCCTTCTCCACGAGCAAGGTCGCGACCCCCGTGAACCAGCGCTCGTAGTACGAGGCCGCGAGATAGTGGCTCGGATCCATGCGCTCCACGGCGTGCCGGTACTCGTGCACGTTGTAGGCCTCGAGGATGCGGATCCCGAGGTTGTTGAGCGCGAACGCCCGCGCCTCCCAGCGCTCGTGGAACACCGGCTCGTTCCGCTCGATCTCCACCGCGCCGAAGCCGCTCATGCCGCCGAGATCGTGAATCCCGTCCACGGCCGAATCATACGCGAGCCGGCGTGACCTGCCGCGCCCGCGCGTGTAGGCTCAAGGCCATGAACGAGACGCTCTCCCTCGGGCGCGCCGCCGCCCTCGACCTCGCGCGGCGCGGGTTCACGCGCCGCCAGATGTTGCGCGTCGCGGCGCTGGTTGGCGCGGGCACGGCCCTGCCCTTCGGCTCGGAGCGCGCGCTCGCGCAGCTCTCGAACGTCGGGGACTTGCCCGACGACGCGGTCAAGATCAACGCGAACGAGTTTCCCGAGGGGCCGTCGCCGCGGGCCCTCGAGGCGCTCGCCGAGGTCGCCAAGCGCGGCAACCGCTACCAGTATCCCGAAACCGACGCCCTGGTCGCGGCGTCTGCGAAGCTCGAAGGGCTGAAGCCGGAACACTACTCGGTGTACCCCGGCTCGAGCCTCGCGCTGCACCATGCGGTGATCTCGTTCACCGGACCCAAGCGCGCGCTCGTGACCGCCGAGCCGGGCTACGAGGCCGCGGCGCGCGCGGCCGAGTTCATCGGCGCGAAGGTCGTGCGCGTGCCGCTGCGCAAGGACGGCGCCCACGATCTGCCGGCGATGCTCGCGGCCGCGAAGTCCGAGCCCGTCGGTCTGTTCTACGTCTGCAATCCCAACAACCCGACCGGCACCGTGACGCCGCGGGCGGAGATCGAGTCACTCATCGCCGCGAAGCCGGGCGACTCGCTCGTGCTGCTGGACGAGGCGTACATCCACTTCAGCGACGAGCCTCCCGGCGTGGACCTGGTGCGCGCGGGCAAGGACGTCGTCGTCTTGCGCACCTTCTCGAAGATCTTCGGCATGGCCGGCCTGCGCGCGGGCTTCGCGATCTCGCGCAAGGACCTGCTCGCGCGCATGACCGGCTGGAACACCGGCGCGATGCCCGCCACCGCGATGGCCGCCGCGCACACGATGTTGGGCGAGCCCGAGCTGATCGCAGCGCGGAAACAGGGCAACACCGCACGGCGCAAGGATCTGATGGCGTTCCTCGATGCGCACGGCTTTGCGTACACGCCGTCGGTGAGCAACAACCTGATGGTCGACGCGCGCATCCCGACGCCGCAGGTGATCGAAGGCCTGAAGAAGCAGAACGTCTACGTCGGCCGGCCGTGGCCCGTCTGGCCGACACACGTGCGTGTCACCATCGGCTCCGCCGCCGACATGGAGCGCTTCAAGAGCGCGTTCCTCGAGGTGGTCTCGGCCACGGGCTGAGCCTGGCCTCGCCGCTCACGCGCGCGGATCGAAGCGGAACAGGACGATCCCGGGCGGCACCGGGTCGTAGCCGCGGAAGTGCAGCACGCTCTCGCGCTGCGCGGCGTCGGTGATCTGCACGGCCTGGAGCTCGAACAGCTCGTCGCCGAGCCGCACCTTGACCTGCGGATGCGCGATCCAGATCGCTGCCCAGCTCTCGACCGGCCACCACGACGAGAGCGCCCAGCGGTGTGACTGCACGAAGAGCCGGCCGTCGTACGTGAAACACTCGAGCTGGATCGAGTGCGGCTTCTCCGGCCGTGACTCGATCTCGCAGATCCGCTTCCCGTTCGGCAGATCCGCCGACCACGCGGAGGGCGGCGGCGTGACCGTGCCCGACAGCGCTCCGCCGGGAACCGGCCCGCAGCCCAACCAGGTGATCGCGAGCAGTGCGACGACGCTCGTGCGTTTCATCGCTCGAGCGTATCACGCGCAGGCGCGAGCGACTCGAGCTCCCGTCGTCCGCCGCGAAACACATCGAGGTCGACGAGCGTCGCGATTCCGGCGACGCGGCCGTTGTCCGCGAACTGCCAGAAGCTCCAGCGCTCACCCGTGGGAGCGACGAAGACACTGCGCGGCCAGGTCGCGTAGTCCTCGAGCGCGCCCGCGAGCAGGCGAGCGTGCGACTCCCGCGTGAAGTAGACCGCGGGCCGGCGACCGCTCGCGTCCTCGAGCGCGGTGAGAAACGCGCGCAGCTCGGTGCGAATCTGCTCGAGACTCTGCCAGCTCGTGCAGTTCCCGGCGAATTCGACGTCCGCGACCGGCGCGAGCTCACCGAACGGCGCGCCGACGACCGAGACGAAGTGCTGCGCTTGCGCGCGCCCCGGCGAGCAGAAGGTGAAAAAGTGATACGCGCCGCGCGCGATGCCCGCGACCCGTGCGCCGTCCCAGTTGCGCGCGAAAGCGCGGTCGACGTGATCGGTGCCTTCGCTCGCCTTGATGAACGCGAACTCGAAGCCCTCCGCGCGCACGGCGGACCAGTCGATCACACCCTGGTGATGAGATACGTCGATCCCGCGGATTGGGTATTGGGCGAGCGACGGGTAGTTGAAGCGAAGGAAGCCGCGCGAGTAGAGCAGGAACGCGGCGGCGACCAGCAATGTCAGGCCCACGGCCACCGCCGCGAGCGCCCTCAAAACCGCCGCCCCCAGCGAACCAGGACAGGCGAGCCTTCTGCGACGAACGCGGTGGCAGGTGCGCTGGACAACGGGTCCGCGAACTCGTCGCCGTAGAGCGAAGCGACGTCGCAGTTCAGGGTCGCCTCGTCGAAATTGACGTGATAGGGGACGGGCACGCCGATCACGCGCGTGTCCAGGAAGCGGAAACCGACCACGCTGACGAAGGCGCGCCCGCCCCACGGAGCCGGAGACTCCTGCGGACAATCCTTCCCAAGCCCCGCTCCGCCTCCACTGATAGGCGACGCTCGCGGGAGTCACCGAGTGTCTCATCGGAAGTGGCACGTAGTTCTCGCCATAGACGACGCGCGCCACCCACGCGATAGCGCGGCGCGGCACAAGCTCCTTCACGAAGACCACGCCGCGGCGCCACTCGCCTTCGGCCTTGCGACGCACGTAGAAGCGCAGGTTCACCTCGTCGAAATTGACGTGATAGGGGACGGGCACGCCGATCACGCGCGTGTCCAGGAAGCGGAAACCGACCACGCTGACGAAGGCGCGCCCGCCCCACGACCACGCTGACGAAGGCGCGCCCGCCCCACGAATCGAGCTCCGTCCCGTTCGGAACGCGCGGAGCCAGGATCTCTGGGCCGATCTCGTAGTTGAGCATCGCCAGGTCGCGCCAGTCGGCCGTGAGAAAGCGCATCGCCCGATTGCGCGGACGCTCCATCGGCTTCTAGGCCGCGACGACGGCGGTGGCTTCGATCTCGATCAGGAGACCGGGGACGGCGAGCGCAGTGACTCCGAGCCAGGTGCTCGCCGGCGGCGGCCCCCCGGCGAAGAAGCTCTCGAACAGCGGGCTGAGCACGGCCGCGTACTCGGGCTTGTAGTTCACGACGTAGACCCGGAGCGCCACGGCGTCAGCCGGGGTGGCCTTCGCCGCCGCAAGCGCGGTCCGCAGGTTCCCGAGCGCCGCCTCCGCCTGCAGGCGCAAGTCGTTTCCGCCGACGAGCTTCCGCTCCGCGCTCCACGCCGTCTGGCCGGAAACGTACACGGTGATGCCCGGCGCGGAAGTCACCACGTGCGTGAAGCCGAGACCCTTGGTCGAGAAGAGTCCCGCGGGGCTGAGGTGTTGCTTCGCCACGGTCATGCTGTTCCTCCTTCAACTCTTGAACGTGAACACGCGCCACGGGTGCGGACTCCCGGGCCGCTGCGCTGCGGTGTAGGCGCCGTTCGTGTGCTCGCGGATGATCGCGTCCCAGAACGGGACGCCGGCGCGGTTGCCCTCGGAGACGCGCACGACCCAGGATCCCGGCAGGCGATTCCAGAGCAGAAACGCAGCGCTGCGTCCGATGCCGAAGCGGCGGTAGCCGCGCAGGACGAAGAACTCCGCGACGTCGAGGACGTCCGGGTCGTCGCTCATCGGCGAGCCGCGGGTCACGAACGTGAAGCCCGCGATGCGCCCGCCGCTGCGAATCAGAAACGGGAGGCGGCGGGCCGGCTCCGAGAAGTAGAGCGGGAGCCTCTCGTAGCCGAAGCGGCCGTCCTCGCCGGGCGCGATCTGGAACGTCTCGCTCAGGTCGTGCACGTAGAGCTCGATCAGGTTCGCGAGCAGGCCGACATCCGTCGCGGCGGCGGGGACGAGAGTGACTTCCGCGCTCAAGCGGGCGCCCTCGCGCAGAACTCGGCGTCGACCTCGGGCGGGCGCGACGGCTCGGCGCCGGGCGCGGGGAACGGCTGGCGGAACGTGAACGCCGCGGAGGTCGGTCCGAGCTCGCGCAGGAGGTCGAGCTTCGCGCGCGCCTCCGCAACCGTCGGCGTGTGACCCGCGGGAATCCACCAGAGCACGAGGCTCGGCCCGCGGAGCGCGTGGAACCAGGCGCGCCTGCCGCGCAACGGGCCGACGTGTTCGCTCTGGTACACGTAGGCGTGTAGCGCGGCGAGTGATTCCCAGACCGACATGTTGAACAGCAGCAGCGGATCGTCGAACGCGCGGATCGCGGTCGCGTCGCCTTCGTCGGTCTGGAGGCGCCACACGAAGCCCGCGCTGCGATCCGCCAGCGCGTTGATCCGCTCGAGCTGCGAGCGGAAGCCCTCCATGACCGGGTCCGTGAGCGGCGCGCGCATCTGCGCGACGTTGGCCTGGGCGAGGAAGAAGCGGCTCGGCGTCACTGTGTCATGACTCCGTTTGGTGTCGACCCAGCAGGAAGGCGCCGACGAGCGCGGAAGCGAGCTCGAGCAGCGCGCTGATCCCGGCGCTCGAGATGAAGCGCGCGTGCGCATCGGCCGCGCCCTCGGGCAGATGCGCGATGTTGTCGGGCGACACCAGGATGTAGTGGTGGTAAGTCGCGAACAGCAGCGATCCCAGCATCGCCAGAGTGAACGCCCAGAGCCCGACCGTCGCGAAGCGCGTCCAGAGAAGCAGCGCGGCGACCGGCGGCGCAATCACGATCACCCCGTACGCGTACGCGAGCTCGAGGGGTGGAAGCCCGATCGCGAGCTCCGTGTGCGCGCCCGAATGCCAGAGCGTGACGGCGAGATGCGCGGCCGCGAGCGCGGCGACGACGAGCCTGGAGGTGCCCTGTGTGGCCACGCCTCACGTTACCACGGCGCGCGGCTTCAGCTCCTCGGTCGGCCCCTGGGGAACCTGGGCGTCGCCGGATCCATCGGGTCCCAGGGCTGCGCGCTCTCTGCCCAGACGTCGGCGGTCGCGCGGAACCAGCTCGGGTCATCCAGGCTTCCCGCGCGAATGCCGGGGAAGTCGGGCCGCCCGGAGCTCCACGCGAACAGCGGTGAGCCGCACTCCGCACAGAAGGCGCGATGCGCCGTATTGCCGCTCTGGGCCGCCCACTCGAAGACTTTCGGCTCCCCGCGAGTGATTCGAAGCGCGGCGCGACTCACGACGACCGTCGGCGAGTAGCCGGTTCCGCCAGCCCGCTGGCAGTCGCGGCAGTGACAGTTGAGCATCGCCACGGGGGCGGCCGAGCACTCGTATCTCACGCTTCCGCAGGCGCAGCCGCCTTCGAATCGCGACGGCACCGACATCGCTCAGAACACGTCCATCATGGGGAACTCGCCAACGCCTCGGATGCAATCCCAGAGGTAGAGGGCGAGGCCCAGGTCGCCGGTCCAGACGGAGTATTTGCGCTGGCCATGCTCCTTGAGCCCGCGCTCGGCCTGCCCGATCGCGTGCATCGCGAAGCGCCGGGCGCGCCGCAGCCACCTCTCGTCACCGGTTCTCTGGAACATCTTCAGGAAGGCGTAGCCGCTCCCGGGCACACCGTGACAGAGCCCCGGCAGCTTCGCGATCGGGCCGGCGGCCCAAGTCAGCTCGCCGGCGGCGAGGAGTATCTCGTCGATCTCTGGAGTGCCCGGAAGACCGGCCAGCGCGTTGATCATGCCGGGCGCGCCGCTGCAGTGCTGGACGCGAATGTTCTTCCGCCCGGGGTGCTCGGTCCGCCCTGCAATGAGTGGCCAGTTCGCGTGCGGGCCTGCGCGCAAGCCGGTCACCTGCAGGGTCTGCACCGCGCGCTTCACGAGCTCGGCCTGGCGATCGCCCAACAGCGCGCCGCCGCGCAACAGCACGAAGACGTTGCCCGCGAATCCATGCAGCGCGCCCAGCTGCTTGGCGCGATGGCCGTAGAGGTCCTGGGTCCAGAGGTGACAGTCGAGTGTCTCGTCGTGTTCCCACGTCCGCCAGAGCTCGTCGCAGTGACGAACGAACAGGTCCTTCCAGCGCGCTTCCCCGGTCTGTTCGAGCATCAGGAGAGCCGCCTGCATCGCGCCCGGTGCGCCCCACAAGTAGCCGCGCGCCGGATTCGCTCGATTGGCTTCGATCGCCGCATGGAGCTGGCCCGCGAGCTCCTCCGACGGCTCCATCGTCCAATGCAGCAGCAAGAGGCCCGTCTCACCGTTGAGACAGGAGAAGATCGGTCGGCCATGGAGGCGCAGATCGTCGCGCCGGTTCGGCTCCAGGAGCGCGCGGACCGCCGGGAGATAGTCGCGTTCGAGCGAGATGGCGCCGGACTTCTTCAGTCTCTCGAGCGCCCAGATGACTCCCGCGGCTCCGTAGTAGAGCGTCCTCAGCACGTCCGGGCGCTCATGCGAGCGATCGACCGGGTGGATCGGCCAGAGGGCTTCCGTTCCGGAGAAGGCTTCGTGAACGTCGGCCGCGATGCGCTCGATCGCGATCCGCGCGCGGTTCGCGTCCCAATCGAGATCGCCCAGCGTTTCGTGCCGTTCGACCTCGAACAGGGTCATCGCTCCACGACGCAGAACTCGTTGCCCTCGGGGTCACGCATCACGGTGTAACCCTCGGTCTCGCGTGTGACCGACGCGCCGAGCGCGCTGAGTCGCTCGACCTCGCACCGCCGATCGGCCGCGGTCACGTCGAGGTGCACGCGGTTCTTGGCGGTCTTGGGTGCGGCGACCTGCTGGAAGCACAGGCTCGGCCCCGGCCCGTCGACCAGCACCGTCGGATCCGTGTCGGAGCTGAATCCCAGCGCGGCGAGGCGCGCGATCTCGGCCGCATCGTACGCGCGCACCGCGTAGCCCTCGAGCACCGCCGCCCAGAAGCGCGCGAGCTCGGGCGCCCGCGTGCAGTCGAAAACGATTTCGCGCAGCTTCGCCATCTCAGGCAGCTCCGGCGTCCGGCCGAATCCACGTGCCGAGCTCAGACACGATGTTCCAATACCTTCCGAAAGTGACCGCGCCAGCTCGCGGACAGCGGCTTCAGCTGCGCGAGGCGCCGGACGAGCGCTGGATCCGCGTGGCGGTCGTAGAAGGCGCGCGTGGCGTCGGCGATGGAGACGCGGTCGCCGTCGGTAGCGACCAATTCGAGTGAGTCGCCGGCGGCGAGCTCCCCTTCGCGAGTCACCGCGAAGTAGAAGCCGCTGCGGCCGCTCTTCTGGAAGCGCTTCACGACGTCGGGCCGCGCGAAGCGCAGGCCGAGCTTGAAGCACGGCTGGCGCGGCTGCGTGACGCTGAGCTCGGCCGAGCCGCAGCGGACGCGGTCGCCGATGCAGAGAACCTCCTCGGTGAGTCCTTCGGTCGTCAGGTTCTCGCCGAACGCGCCCGACGCGAGCTCCGCGAGGCCGAGCTCGCTGCGCCAAAATGCGTAGTGCTCGGACGGATAGCCGTACAGCGCCTTCTCGACCCCGCCGTGCACCGACAGGTCGGATTGCCGGTCGCCGTCCAGGTTCTCCGCGCCCACGCGCACCCGGCCCGTGACCGGCGCCTTGAAGATCGAGGTCCGGACCTTCTCGCCGCGCCACTCGACGTCGCGGGGCAGGCCGACGTTCACGGACACGAGCTTCATGCGACCTCCAGCGCACGAGTGTATCAGCCGAGCCTCGCCTGCTCCGAGCTCTGGAAGTTGATGCTGATCCGAGCGCCGACGACGTCGGCGGCTTTCGGAACGGAGTGAACCCAGTCGCGCTGGCAACGCCCGCCCATGACGACGAGGTCACCGGCGGCGGGCTTGAAGACGAGCGACGTGCCACCCCTGCGCGGCTTCAACAGGAACCGGCGCGTCGCACCCAGAGTGAGCACCGGCACGACGCACTCTTCGCGGCGGCACGAGATGCGGTCGCCGTGCCAGGCCGTGCTGTCGCGGCCGTCGCGGTACAGGTTCAGCCACAGGTGGTCGTAGCGTACACCGTATTGTGTCGACAGCGCCTCCGCCGCGTCGCGCAGGCTCGGGTGCGGCGCGCGCGCCAAGTCGCCGATCTCCGCGGTGAGTCGCGGCTCGGGCAGCAGCTTCTCGTACATGCGGCGCTCGCGCTGCTGCCAGGCGACGGACTCGAGCAGGTGCGCGAACAGAGCGTCCGCGTCCGGCAGCCATCCCGGCACGACCTCGACCCAAGAGGTCGGATCGAGCGCCCTGCGGCGGCTCGCGGACTCCGTTGCGCCGAACAGCGCCGGCTGCCAGATCGCACTCGAGACACCAGTGGCCACGGGCGCATGATCGCAGCCGCGCGGCGGCGGCGCTCGCCGCTTTCGGACACAGATGGATGCAGCTCGCGAGCGGCTAGCGCTTCTCGGGCGGAACGCCTGCAAGCGCCTCGGCGAGCTGCGCCTGAGCTGCCGGATCGACCGGCCGGTGCTTGATCAAACCGCTGGGCGGATAGCTGTCGAGTGAGTTGCCGCCCTTCCAGTTCTTCGCGGGGCGGATCGGCCGCTCCACGAAGCCGCCGCCGCAGTTCGGGCAGATATTGCCGAGCACGCGATCCACGCACGACCCGCAGAACGTGCACTCGAAGCTGCAGATGCGCGCGTCCCTGGAGTCGGGTGGCAGCGGCTTGTTGCAGTGCTCGCAGGTGGGCCGGAGCTCGAGCATCACCCTCTCCTCGCTGATTCAAAGTTCTCGGCCCTCACGCCGATAGCTTCGACTTTAGCGTCAGGATTTCCCGATGATCAGCCGCGCCCTGCTGCTTGGCACGCTTTGCGCCCTGCTTTGCAGCGGGAGTGGGTTCGCCTCAGAGCTCGTCGTCGTGATCCAGGGCATCGACTCGCAGGAGGGCGAGCTGCAGATCGAGCTCTACGGCGTGCAGCAGCGCGCTACGTTCCCGTACGCGGACCGCGGCGTGATGGCCGAAGTCCGCATTCGCGCCCAGAGCTTGCAGGCGCCGGGCAAGCAGGCATCGGTGTCGTTCGGCGATCTCGCGCCCGGGAGCTACGCGGTGTCCGTCATTCACGACGTGAACGGGAATGGCGACATCGACCTGAACCTGCTCGGCATCCCGATCGAAGGCTACGGCTTCTCGAACGGCGCGCGCGGCAGCATCGGTCCGCCGTCATTCGACGCCGCCGCCGTGCGCGTCGGCCCCGGGGAGCCGACGCGGATCGAGATCACGCTGAGTCACTGAGCGTTTGTGACTCGTGGCTGCCGCGTTCTGCGCAGGACGAACCCGTAGATCCCTGCGTTCACGATCAGCAGGGCCAGGCCGAGGGCGATCCGATGCGCGCGGGTGAGCGTCGCGGGGTACAGGAATGTCGAGATGCAACGCTCGACGAAGTCGGCGGAGTCGCCGGCCGCACCGGCCGAGGCGCGCAGCGAATCCTCGAGCCAGGTGAGTGGGCAGACACCGCCGACGAGCTCGATGCCCGCGCCCCAGGCCAGCGCCGGCAGATGCAGCCACGCCAGTCGACGCCGGCGAAGCACGAGCAGCCCGCCGCCGATCGCAAAGATCGCGAATGCGGCGTGCGCGACGAGCACCAGGTCGGCGAGGACGCTCACTGGGGCGCGGCGTCGCGCAGCAGCTTCTCTGCGCCCCCGACCAGCCCGGCGATGAGCTCCGCGGCGGGGCGGACGGAGGTCACATTGGTCACCGACTCACCGGCGTAGAGGGCCATGGCCTCGAGGTGGCCAGTGCTGCCGATGGTGGGCGGGAGCACCGAGAAGCGCTCCACGGGAAACATTCGGCCGTCCAGAGGGACCTCACCGATGACTCCCTCGGGGAGCATCTCCGCCGCCTCGATCGCCGAGCGCAGCACTCGGTGGGGGGCGTCGGGCCACATCCCGGAGAACGCCTGCGTGAGACAGGTATCGGCGGCGGTCGCGGCGAGGAGTGACTTCACGTACGACGGATGCGCGCCCGACTCGGACGACGCGGCGAAGCGCGTGCCCATGCGTGCGCCGCCGGCGCCGCAGGCCAACACCGCGGCGAGATCGCGCGCGGTCGCGAGCCCGCCCGCCGCCAGGACCGGAATGCGCACGGTCTCGAGCACCCTAGACAGCAAGGGCAGGAGACTCGTCGCGCCGCGCACGTGTCCGCCGGCTTCGGTGCCCTGCGCGATGACGAAGTCACAGCCCGCCCGCTCCGCGGCGATCGCTTCGTCGACCGATCCCACCTGCCAGCTCACGAGCGCGCCCAGCGCGTGCGCCTGCTCGACCCAGCGCGCGTTCGGCTCGCCGTAGAAGAACTCGACGATGCTCGCGCCGCGGGCCGCGATCGGGATGCAGTCCGGGTCGAGAAACGGCACCAGGAAGTTCACGCCGATGGCCCCGGGAGTGTCGCGCGGCAGGCGCTCGAGCAGCGCCTCGAGTGACTTCGCGGGCATCAGCCCGCCACCCACCATGGCGACCGCGCCGGCACCCGCGACCGCGCAGAGGAGCTCGGGGGTCGAGAACCCGGGCATGGACGCGACTTGGATCGGCACCGAGGCGCCGACGAGCTTGGTGAACGCCGTCTCGATCATGGTTGAAAGTCCCTCACACGTCGCCGTGCGCGCTCTTGCAGCCGAGGACGCGCTGGTACCAGAGACTGCTCGCTGCGACGTCGCGAACCGCGATCAAGGGTTGGGGCCGCATCACGCGAGCTTCGCAGGGTTCAATGACTCGCGCAACGTTCGCAGGAGTTCCGCGCGCTCGGAGTCGGCGAGGCGCTCGTCCGGCATGTCCGTGCCCACGGTCGTCCAGATCGGCGCGCCCCAGCGCGGATCACCGAGATAGCGCGGGATGACGTGCCAGTGCAGATGAGGAACGACGTTCCCGAGCGACGCGACGTTCACGTGGTCAGGGCGCACCGCGCGCGTGACCGCGACCGCCGCGGCATGAAGATCGGCGGAGAACGCCGCCCACTCCGCCGCGTCGAGCTCGTCCGGGCGCGCCGCGTGGCGCGGGTCGAAGATCAGGAGACACTGCCCGCGATATGTCTGGTTCTTGGCGAGATACAACGACGAGATCGAGAGCCGCGCGATCAGATCCCACTCCGCGTTCGAGTCCGCTCGCGGCGCGTCGAGCGGGCAGCCCCTGCCGCGCAGCTTCGCTTCCCACCGTGCGTCCGTCACGCCATGCCCGCCCTGGCAGGCGACAGCGCTCGCCACGGCCCTAGTCGGTGGAACAGCGCGTAGCTCGCCTGCCACACGACGAAGCACGCGGCGGCGGCGAGATAATCGAACACGCGCTGATCGTCCGCGAAGCGGAGATACAAATCGAGAAAGGCTCCGGCCGCGGCCCCGGCAGTGACGCTCCGGCGTGTCGCACGCCGCTCGAGCGGCGCGCGAACGATCCCGCTCGTCGCGATCGCGAGTGCCCACGCGCCCAGACCACCCGCCAAGGTGCACGCGGGCACGGGCCAACCCGAGAGCTCCATGTAGAGCGTCGACGCGAACCAGACCGCCGCGCGATAGGTCAGCACGCTCGCGACGAGGAGCCACGCTCTGCGCGCTCCGCCAGAAAAGCTCGGCGCGAGCACGAGCACGCCGAAGATCAATCCCGGCGCCCAGGGGCTGCCCACGCCGCCGGGCAGAAAGCACGCGCCGAACGACAGCAGCCCCGAGAGCGTGCCGGCCGCGACACTCCGCTGTGACTCACTCACCGCGACGCCGCCTCGATCCCGGCGCCGTCTCTGCGGAGTCACCCTGCGCGTCGAGGATCAAGAGCGCGAGCTGCACGCGCAGGCGCACGTCGGAGTCGTCCAGGTCGAGACCGTAGCGGGCGCGAATCTGCTTCGCGCGGTAGGAGAGCGTGTGCGGATGCACCTCCAGCGCGGCCGCCGCGAGCTTCATGCGATAACCGTTCCGCGCGAGCGCGCGGAGCGTCGCGAGGTGGGGCCGACCCGTCGTGAGGAGCGGGCCCAGCACGCTTCGCGCGAACTCGTCCGCGCCGGCCGAGCCGACGCCGACCAGGTCGAGCACCGCGACGTCGCGGTGCGCGTGGACGCGCGCGTTGCCGCGCAAGGTCAGACCGATTTCCAGTGCGCGCAGGGCCTCGCGAGCCGAGCGCCGCAGCCCGGCAACCCCGCACCCCGAGCTGCCGAACCCGACTCGCCCGGCCTGGCCGAAGCGCACCTCGGCAGCGGCAGCCAGTAACTTCGGGTCCGGGTCCGGCGCGAGGAGAGCGACGAAGCCCTGGCGCGCGCGCCCGACTCGAACGTCGACGCCGCGCAGGCGCTCCGCGAGCTCGCGCCGGAGGTCGTCCGCCGCGACGCCCGTGGCGGCGCCGCCGTTCGTGCTGGAGGCAGCGAAGATCGCGATCGAGCGGGTTTCGTCGAGCGCGATTCCGAGCACGCGCGCGCGCGACTCGATCGCGCTCTCGACCGCCTCGTCGGCGAGCAGCAATTGGACGAAGTCGTCCTGGTCCTGCTCGCGAAAGCGCGACAGGCGCTGCCGCTCCTCGACGTAGGCCGCAGTGAGTGCGGTCATGAGGTGAGTCTGATTGACGATCACCGCAGTCACCAGATCGAGGAGGCGAGTGCGCAGAACCGGGTCCTCGCCGACGCCGGCCATGAGGTCGCGCCACGCCACCGTCAGCCCGACGAGGAAGAACGTCAGGAACTCTTCGATCGGCACGCCCTGAGACGCCCGCAGCCGCGCGACCCGCCGCGAGAACGCGAGATCCTCGTCGGTGAGCGCGCGCCCGCTGTCGAGCGTGACGTCGTAGAAGAGCGCCAGATGATGCACGACGCTCTTGCGCACTTCGGCAAGGAACGAGTCGGACAGGTCGCGGTAATGGGGCAGCCGCTCGACGCACTCCGCGATGATTGCGTTCGCCAGGCTGCGCCGACTCCGATGCGCGCGGCGCATCAGGTCGTGAAGCTCATCAGCCTTTCGTGTGCCTTCGTCTCGCGGCGAAGCCAAGCCGGCCCTCCTCGTCGAGCCTATCACAGGCTCGACGGGAGGAGCGGCACAGGCGTCCTGTCATTGCTCGAAGTCTCTCAGCTGGATGGCCACGCGGCCCTGCGTCGCCGGAATGTTCCGCACGTTGACTCTGCGCTTGGCGTCGAAGTCACCCCTCGGCACTGTCTCCACCGTGACGGTTCCCGGCGGCTGGGACGGGATGAAGAGATCCGCCGCCGTGAGGAATGGCAGTACGTTGAACGGGAACGGGACCGGGCCGGCCATGTTACTCACGCCGTCCGAGCCCACATCGAACAGGAAGAACGCGACCGACGCTGTGCCGACCGCGCCCGAGGGCGCCGTGGTCGGGTTGATCACGTCGCTGCCGTTGACCGAGAGCACGTCGTTCTCTGCACCGCGGTCGCCCCAGAACTCCTTGAAGCGCACGACCGTGAGGGCGACGTCGTTGGCGGTCGCAGGAATGAAGGGCGCGAGGCCATCGGCGACGTTGAGCCGGACCAGTGTGTCGCTGCGCAGGAACGGCTCATAGAAGTAGTTGAGGTCGACCTGGCCGGCGCGCAGGACGGCGAACTCGAAGTTCAGCCCGATGATGACCCGGAAGGGGCCGAAGTTGCCGTCGGGGCCGATGTCGAACGACTTCCACGGCCGGTTGCCGATGCGATTGCCCGTGCGACCGTTGAGCAGCCAGACCTCGAGCTTCGCGCCGTCCAGCCCGGTGTTCTGCGGAAACGCAGTCACTCGCCCGGAGATTTCCGGAAGCAGCTGCGGGAGGACGCGCGTCGTGAACGGCGCCCGGCCGCGCAAGAAACGGAACATCTCGAAGAATGACTCCTCGGACGACGCCACCTGCACGTGCTCCTGGTTCGGGATGGTGACGTTCGTCGCCCCGACGATCTGGGGCGGCACGGGCCGGTTCACGGCGCCGGCCCACAGCGCCAGCGTGGGCACGCCGCCCGGCGGCGCAGCGGCAGTGCGGCCGTCGATGTTCACGTAGTGGGCGACCTTCGCGGCGCGCTCGGGCGTCGACAGGAACGTGTGCGACACGGTCGTGCCGAGCGAGTGCCCCATCAGGTCGACCTGCGTGGCGCCCGTCTTTGCCAGCGTTTCGGCGATCAGCGCGTCCAGACGTGCAAGCACGGTGGGCAGAATCGTCGAGATCGCGGACGAGTCGTACTCGAGCACCGCGATGTGATCCGCCGGGTAGCCGTTGCTGGTGAAGCGCATGGCCTGTGATTCGAACTGCGCCCCGGAGCCCGATCCGCCGTGCACGAAAATGATCGGGTTCGGCACCGGCCTCGGAAAATCGAGCTCGCCGGTCGAACCGGCGGGCGGCGCGGCGAGCAGCAGCGCCACCACGGCGAGCGCGCGGACGAGCCACGCGGATGCGCACATGACGAAAGTCTTCCTCTTCACGGCCTTCCCTCCCTCATCTCAGTCACTCACTGACTCATGCGCGCCGAGTCTAAGCGCCCCCATCTCTGCGGGTCGATCCGTTTCCGACACAAACCCCGCCGTCGGGGTTTGTGCCCCGGGCACAACCGCCCGCGGTGAGTCGCTCCAGGAGCAGGGTCACGTGCTCCGGGCCCGGGAGCTGCGCGATCTCGTCTCGGATCCGTTCGGCGCTGCGCCGATAGGTCGGGTCCCTCAGCACGAGCGACGCCGCCTCATGCACCAAGGTCGGCGTGGCCGTCACGGCGTCGAGCGCGCGCGCGACCCCGAGCGCCTGGCAGCGCGCCGCGTTCAGGGGCTGATCGGCGCCCATGGGGATCAGCACCATCGGCAGACCGTGTGCCAGCGCGCTCGTCACGCTGCCCGAGCCGCCGTGCGAGACGACCAGATCGCAGCGCGGCAAGACTTCGGCCTGTGGCAGGTAGCGCTCGATGCGTACGTTCGGCGGCTGCGGGCCGAGCTCGGCTGGATCGAAGTCGCGGCCGACCGTGACGACGAGCTGAGTCGGGAGGTCGCGCAGACCTGCGAGCACGCGTTGGAACAGATCGCCGGACTCCATGTTGAAGATGGTGCCGAGCGTGAAGTAAACCGTTGGCGGATCGCTCCTTCGACCGCCACCGGGAGTGAGCAAGCGCACCGAGTGCGCGGTCGCGGGCAACGGAAAGGCGGGATCGCGATAGCTCGGCGCGAAGGGCGAGAGCACGAGGTGGCGACTCGACATCGCGAAGCCCGGGTCGGGCGGCAGCCCGTGCCCTGCGCGCACCGCGTTCACCGACTCCGCGACGAGCTCTGCCCGGACGAACGAGCCCGCGGCGCTGACGAGCACGGTCGCGAACGGAAGCTCGAGCCGCTCGGCGACGATCATCGCGCCGAAGTCCAGCTCCTCGCACACGAGTATGTCCGGTCGCCAGTCACTGCAGAGGCGCAGCAGGTCCGAGGCGCGTTCGCCCGCGATGCGGCGCCCGAAGCCGGGACCGACGCTGCGGATGTCCCGCTCGACGTCGATCGCCGCCAGCGGGAGCCGCTTCGGAGTGAGTCCGACGTCCGATCCCGCGGCGAAGGCGAGAAACCCGAGTGCCTCGACGACTGGGATCATCCACGGCCGACCCGCGAATGCGACCACGTGCCCCACCGCCTCGGCGGCGCGCGCGATCGGAACGAGCGGCTCGAGATGACCGCTGCCACCCGCGAACGTGAAGAGGATTCGCATCAGCGCCCGTGACTCGATAGCATCCTCGGCGAGGGAGATCACATGAAGCTCGTTCGGATCGTCGCGATCGTACTGGGTACCTACGCGGTCCTGGGGCTCAGCTTCGATGCCGCGATCGGGTTCTTCCAGCCGCATCCCGAGAACACCGCGGTTCTACGCACGTTCGACAAGGGCGGGCAGCCGAAAGACACCGTCCTCTCCCTCCTCGATGACAATGGCCAGCTCTGGGTCGAGTCAGGGCATTGGTTCCGGGGCTGGTACAAGCGCGTGCTGGCGAACCCGGACGTCGAGCTGATCCGCGGCGGACAGGCAGCTCCGTATCGCGCGGTTCCGGTCGACACACCCGCGGACGTCGAGCACGTCCAGACACTCATGGGCAAGGGCAAGCGCGCGCGCTACTGGATCGCGCGAACCATGCTGCTCTGGGCGCCGATCAAGCCGGTTCGGCTGGACCCGCGGCCGCCGCAGTGAGCGATCCAAGGCATCACGACATTCAGACCCTCGGCCACCAGCGTCCGACCCGCAGACAGTACGCCTCGTAGTCGCTCTCGAAGGTACGGCGCAGGGTGGGCTCCTCGTAGAACACGATGAACGAATGAGTGACCAGGAGAAAGGACGCCGCATAGCCGAGCAGCGCGAGCGATTGGTAGAAGAGCGCGGCGCCGGCAAGGGCGACGCTGGCGCCGAGATACATCGGATTTCGCACGAGTCGGTACGGCCCCTGGACCACCAACCGACGCGGCGGATCGAACGGCGCGGGAGTCCCTCTGCCCACGAACACGAACGTCAGAATGCACGCGAGCGCGAGCGCTGCGCCGAGCGCTGCAAGAGTCACCCCAGCCAGCTCCAGGACGCCGATCGGCGACGGTCGACCGATGCCCGCCGCCGACAGGATCCGGCCTGGAAGGAAGACGAGCAGGACGCCGAGAAACAGCGCCGAGTAAGTCGCCGCGCGAGTCAGGACGAACACGACTCTGCGCACTTCGAATCGCATGGGTGGCTCCTGTCGTCGGGAGTCTACTATGGAAGCTCGACGATGCTCGCCTCGAGCTCCGTTCCGTCGACGCGAAGCAGCGCGAACGCGATGGGCAGCGTGAAACGCCGCGGGCCGATGCTCCCGGGATTCAGGAAGAGCACGCCGCCGCGCCGGTCCACGCTGGGCCGATGCGAGTGACCCGACACCACCGCGTGGAACCCCGCCGCGGCCGGGTCCAGATCCAGATCGCCCACGTCGTGCAGCAGATAGAGCAGCCCGCCGGCAGCCTCGACGATCTCGGTCGCCCGAAGCCGCTCCGCCCAGGCCCCCTTGTCGTTGTTGCCGCGAATCGCGACCACGGGCGCGAGCTCGCGCAGACCGTCCAGCACCTCCGGCGCGCCGACGTCCCCCGCGTGCACGATCAGGTCGACACCTCGGAGCGCCGCAACCGCTTCCGGCCGCAGCAGACCGTGCGTGTCAGACACCACCCCGACGAGCACGGTCAGACGTTTGGCGGCGCGCCCCGGCGAGCGGGGTCCGACGGACTCATGATGCCGATGTAATTGCCGTCGGGGTCTTCGACGATCGCGTAGCGAGCGCCCCAGAAGGCGTCGAACGGCGGCTGCGAGCTCCGGTGCCCGAGCCCGGTCAGCGTGGCGTGAATGCGATCGACCTCCTCGCGAGACGCCACTTTGAAGCCCAGCACGCTCCGCGTGCCCGTGCCCGTCGGCTCGCGCCAGCCCCGGTTGTACATCAACCCACCGGGCATGGTGACGTCGACGTGGTGTACACCGCTCGGTGTTCGCCAGATGGCGGATTCGGGAATGTCGACGCCGAGCGCGCGGTAGAACGCGATCGTGGCTTCCATGTCCCGGACGACGAGGTCCACTAGGTCCAGATCGGGCTTCATGGGCTGGATGATAGGCCTCGGCGGTCGGCCCGGTCTTGTACGGAATTTACCTGGGCCCGAGAGCCGACGAGTTGCACCGCGCCTCGGTCGGCGTGAGCCCCGTGAAGCGCTTCACGTCGCGCGCGAGGTGCGCCTGGTCGAAGTAGCCGTGCGCGAGCGCCAGGTCCGCCCAGGACATCGACCTCCTGACCCGCGCGTCGCGGATGACTCGCTCGAAGCGCACCAGCCGCGACAGGAGCTTGGGCGTGACTCCCACCTGATCGCGAAACAGGGCAATCAGGTGCTTATGACTGTGGCCGAGCCCTCGCGCGAGCGCGCCGACGTCCAACGAACCGCCCGACGACTCGATCCCCGCCAGAGCCCAGTCGACTCGAGAGGTATCGACTCGCGCACGGAGGATGCGTCGCGACAGGAGCGCCTCGACGAGATCCAGCCGCGACCCCCAGTCGGTCGACTCACCCAGCTGCTCCGAGAGCGTCCGAGTCTCGGCGGGCAGGAGGTCGCCGAGCGCGACGATCCGACCCGCGATCTCGGAGAGCGGAATCCCGAAGAAGCGCCGCGCGCCCGTGGGTGTGAGATCCACCTGGACGCCGCGCTGGTGCACCGAGTGCTCGGTGATGGCAAACCGATCCCCGAGCCCCGCCGCGAATCCCCCGGAGTGACTCGCCGCCCTGCGTTCGTCGCCTCCAAGAGAGACGCGCAGCGGCGATCCGAACTCGACGATCAGGACGACGAAGGGCTCCGGAAACTGACATCGGCTCTGCGGAAGCCGGAGCCGCTCGTCATAGCCGACGAGGCCGCGGACGTAAGGCCGCAGCAGCCCGCGAGGCGCGCGGGTCGCCATCTCCCAGAGATGGCCGCCCAGCGCTCCGCGCGCGATCCGGGTCCGCGTGTCTCTCTCCATGGGCGTCCTTCGATTCCGTCTCCCCGAGTCTACAACCTGCCGCAGCGCGTCCTAGGTCTTCTTGGGCACTCGCTGCGCGGGGTCGTAGAAGAACGTCTCCTCGGCGATGCGCTCGCCTTCCCAGCGCTGATACGCCAGCTCCTCCATGTGCGTGACCGTCCCGTCGGGCCACACGAAGTCGAAGATCCAACGAATCACCACTCGGTCGCCGCTGACGAACACCGGTCGCACGCACTTCGACGACACCGACTTCGCCCGCGACGTGATTTTCCGCTCGTTCGCAACGTGCGAGTCACGTCCCACCCTCGGCGGCGTCTGGTTCTCCTGCATCGCCGCGTCCGCGGTGTAGAACTCCTCGCAGGCTTCCGCGTGCGCATTCTGTTCCACACGGGCGATGAAGCGTTCGAGTGTTTCCCTGGTGGGCATCGCCTCTCCTACGACGTCCGCTGGAACGACGACCTGGCCAAGCGGAGTGTCGTCGACCAAAGGTGAGCGTGTCGAGCGCCGAGCGCGACTGTCGAGTTTCTCGTGCCTAGGGTGTGGCGTTGAGCGCGGCGGGTCGCGGGTCCATGCGGAAGAACCAGATCGCGTCGGGATCGGCCGGCACGTCCAACAGCGCCCCCGTCCCCAGGTACTGCTTCGCTCGCTCCTCGAAGATCGACCTGAGCGTGGCCAGGAGCTCGGGGTCAGTCACTCGCACCGCCTGTCGTTCGTAGCGTTTGCCTGCGACGCGCAACACCACCCGGCCATCGCGCAGTGCGTCCTCGTGCCAGCGCTTGACCGAATAGATCACGCCTCCGATCCAACGGAGTCCGGCGTTCGGAATTCGACGCCAGAAGAAGCCTAGATCGCATGGCACGAAGAGCTGGCCGTCATGCACGAGTGACCCGGTGATCCTCGACCGCGGCGGCGCGACGAGCTGGAGCTCGATCTCTTTTCCACCGCCGAGGAACGACCAATCGACGTTCGACTCGGTCACGAGTGCGCCCGTGCGCAGCGGCCCACCGCCGAGAGGACCGATTGGTCCGTCCGAGACACGCTGCGCGACGAGCATCGTCGCGATGAGCAACACGACCAGAATCGCCGCAGCGATCGCGGTATAACTCAACACCTTCTTCATGTTGGCGGCAAACGCACAAGACTACTCCCGCGCGGAGGCGCGCCAGACTCATTGGGCGGGGCGCATCTCAGGCTTCTGGGCGTTGCGATCAGGCCGGTGCCCAGGACGAGCGGAACCACGGCGCCGATTGAAGTCGACAGCGAGGGCCACGAGTCACCTTCTTGCGCAGCCGCACCAAACGGGATGCAGAAGCCGGCGAACGCGAGGCCCTGAATCACCTCATAGACTCCAAGGAGGGCGAAAAGTGCTTCGATCAAGTCGCGGCTCTTCACGATCTACCTCTACGAACCCGCGGATGCTCATGATCGCGTCTGCGGCCTTCGGGGTTATGAGCTTCTCTCCACAGGATACGGCCCTTCCTCGAAGCTCCGCGCGTGATACCCCTTGCTCCCGACTGCCCTCGCGAGGGGGCTGAATACCTCATCTCCACGCCGCAAGCAGTCAAGCACATGACGGAAGTCGAAGCGCGGACTCCAGCCGAGTTCCTGCCGGGCTCGATCGTTGACGTAGATACGGTCGATCCCTGGGAGCATTCGCCAGTTGCGCTGGCGGTACACCTCCCCGTGGTCGGGGAACAAGGTGCGAAGTACTCCCGGGGCATCAGTGCGGAGTTGAAGTAGATGCTGAGGCTCAAACGGACTCGTCGCACTCACGACGTACCGGGCAAATCCGACTTCCGGAGCTCGCTGGGCTGCAAGGATGTGCGCGTCAACGGCATCGGCGAGGTCGACCCGTCGATACAAGTACTCGTTCACCTTGAGATTGAGATCGTCATACTGACGGCGGAGTTCGGGGTCGTCGTCCGCCTCCGGAAAGAACCGAGAGATCCGTAGCACGATGCATGGCAGGCCCCGCGACCTGAAGAACAGCTCACACAGATCCTCGGCCGCCTTCTTCGTGACTCCATAGATGTTCCTCGGCACACAATCGACCTCCTCGTTGACCCAGGCGGCGGGTAGACCGTCGGCAGGCCGCAGTGCGTCGCCGAAGGCACTCGTAGTGCTGCTGAAGACGAACCCGGATACGCGGCTCTCTAGCGCAGCCTCGAGAACGGCGAGCGTTCCCCCGATGTTGGCCGCAACAAAGGCATGCCGTGAGTGTGTCGCGATATGAGGCTTGTGGAGCGTCGCGGCGTGGATGACGAAATCGACCCCGCGCAGGCAGCTGCGAACGAACTTGCGATCCACAATCGAACCGACATGGGTGGTACAGGAGGATTCACGAAGATCGAGTCCTACGACGTCATGTCGGCGCTCCCGCAGCGTCTGGACAAGTCCTTCACCGAGGTGCCCGGCGCTCCCAGTCACGAGTACGCGCATTCAGTCCGGATTCCTTTCTGCGGCTCAAGGTAGCCATGCATTCGGCCGCGGCGATGCTGACTAAGCTAACGCCAAGTACCGGCGCGGGGTTCAGGAGTTACTCGAGCACCGCGACGTGTGCTCGAAGATAGGACTTGACCCCGAGGCGAAAAATAGGCGAAACTCGGCCTCGAACAACGTCAGGGGGTTGAGATGGCGGACGGAACGGGGATCGAGGGCTGCGAGCTGGAGTTCGAGCCCGGGCTGGAACCGCTGGAATGGAACGCTTCGCCTGTCTCGTTCTCGCGGATTTGCCACTCGCCGCCGCTCTTCGCGCTGAGCCCGAGCTCGCCACGAAGCGGGTTGCGATCGTGGAGTCTCGCGAGCGAAAAGCTCGAGCCGCGCAAAGCCCGAGCATCGTCGCGGGGTTCTATCGCGGGCTGACGGTCGCGCAGGCGCGCGCGGTCGAGCCCGAGCTGCTCGTCCGAGCGTTCTCGCTCGAGGGCATGCGCTCGGCCGAGCAGGCGCTGCTCGACGTGGCGCGGTCCGTGTCGCCGCGCGTGATGTCGGCGGCGGCGGGGCTCGTCTTCATCGACCTGGCGGGGACGCAGGCGCTCTTCCCCACCGAGCGCGGACTCATGACCGCGCTCGAGACGCGGCTCACGGACTTGGGCCTCGCCGTCGGGGGCGGCGGGCCGGCGAGCGTGCGGCTCGGCATCGGGCCGACGCGCACGGTGGCGGAGCTCGCGGCGCGGCATCGCGAGGGCGGGCGGATCCTGCGCCCGGAGGAGGCGGCGAGCTTCCTCGTGCCGCTGCCGCTCGACTTGCTCGAGCCGCCGACCGAGCTCGCGGAGCGACTCACTCACTGGGGCGTGCGCACGCTCGGACAGCTCGCGCGCATTTCGCGCGACGCGCTCGGCGCGCGGCTCGGCGAGGCGGGGGTGCGGCTCGCGCGGCGCGCGAACGGCCTGGACCTCGCGCCCTTCCGCCAACACCCGGAGGTCGTGCGCTTCGAGGAGGGCGCGGACTCGGAGTGGGCGATCGGAAATCTCGAGCCGCTCGCGTTCTTCCTGCGCGCGCTCTTCGAGCGACTGGTGCGGCGCGTGCGCCTGCGCGGGCTCGCGCTGCGGCGGCTGCGGCTCGAGCTCGCGCTCGAGAGCGGGGCGGTGGCGGTGCGCGAGCTGGGCCTCGCCGCGCCGACGCTCGAGACACACGTCCTCCTGGCGCTCACCCGGCTCGAGCTCGAGCGCGATCCGCCGCCCGAGGGCGTGCTCGCGGCACGCGTCATCGCGACACCGGACAGTGTCGAGACCGCGCAGCTCGACCTCTTCCTGCCGCCGCTCCCCTCCCCCGGCGAGCTGGCCGTGGCCATCGCCCGCATCGAGTCACTCTGCGGCGCGGGCCACGTTGGCGCGCCGCACGTCGAGGACACCCACCAGCAGGACGCCGCCGCGCTCGCCGAGTTCAAGCTCGCGCACGAGCGCCGGCGCGAGCGCTCGACCGATCCCAGCAGAGAGCTCTCGCCGCGCAGCGTCCTGGCCATGCGCGCGCTGCGCCCGCCGCGCCCGATACGCGTGCATGGTGGCGACCCACCGGTATACGTCTCACTCCAACTTCGAGTCCCCGACACCGAAGGCGGCCGCGTGCGGAACGCCGCCGGCCCCTGGCGCCTCTTCGGCGAGTGGTGGGGCGAGGGCCGCTTCGCGCGCGACTACTGGGACGTCGAGCTCTCCGACGGCGGCGTCTACCGGCTGTACCACGACCTGGCGAGTGACTCGTGGTGGGCGGATGGGATCTACGACTGAGTCAG
>WNFL01078211.1_pt1 | contig 26606 bp, 17 predicted proteins | sample 5400361 | NCBI WGS metagenome assembly WNFL01 (sample SAMN13153351, study PRJNA577476) | soil metagenome | isolation source: 40 cm soil on Douglas fir-dominated hillslope | place: USA:California | collected 2013-09-17
CCCCCGCCGCCGCCCGCCTCCATCGCTTTCGTCCAGGTGAATTATGCGACTCCGCAGTCGCCGGCCAGCACCGTCAGCGTGCCGTTCACCGCGGCGCAGACCGCTGGGAACCTGAGCGTGGTGGTCGTCGGCTGGAACGACGCCGTCGCGCAGGTCGCTGCGGTCGCCGATACGAAGGGCAATGCCTACCAGCTGGCGGTGGGACCTCTGTCGCAAGCCGGCGCGGTCAGCCAGTCGATCTATTACGCGAAAAACATCGTCGCCGCGGCGGCCGGGGCCAACGCGGTCACGGTGACGTTCACTGCCGCCGCGCAATTCGCCGACATCCGCGTGCTCGAGTACGCCGGGATCGACCGGGTGACTCCCGTCGATGTGGCCGTCTCCGCGGGGGGCAGCACGGCCACGAGCAGCACGCCGCCCGTCAGCACGACCAACGCTTCGGATCTGCTCTTCGCCGCGAACACGGTGACGAGCCTGACGACCGGCCCCGGCGCGGGTTGGACGTCCCGCGTGATCACGAGCCCCGACGGGGACATCGCGGAAGATCGCGTGGTCACGGCGACCGGCTCCTACAGCTCGACGGCGCCGCTGAGCAGCGGCGGAGCCTGGGTGATGCAGATGGTGGCGTTCCGCGGTGCCCCGAGCGGCCCACCCGACACGCAACCTCCGACCAATCCCTCCAACCTGACCGCCTCGGCGGCGTCGACGAGCCAGGTCAACCTGAGCTGGACGGCCTCGACGGACAACGTCGGGGTGACGGGCTACCTGGTCGAGCGTTGCCAGGGAGCGGGCTGCGCGACCTTCGCGCAGATCGCGACCACCCCGAACACTGCGTACGGCGACAGCGGGCTGAGCGCCTCGACCGCCTACAGCTACCGCGTGCGGGCGAGCGACGCGGCCGGAAACCTGAGCGGCTACTCGAACGTAGCGAGCGCGACGACGGCCAGCCCTCCGCCTCCGCCACCTCCTCCGTCCGCCTCGGCGAACCCGCTGATCAGCCGCGGTCTCGTCTCGGCGGGATCTGCGGGCAGCAACACGGCGAGCACCGCGATCAACGACGCCGACTATGGCAACACCTTCAACGGCACGTGGATCGTCCCCGGCACGGCGCTACCCGCCTGGGTGGCGCTGCGCGTCCCGGCGGGTCCGTCGAGGGTGCTCCTGTCCTGGGAGAACGCCGCGAACTTCAACTGGAACCTGGTCAACGAGCCGAACTACGGGGCGCCCGGCGATTACACGGTCGCGATCTCCACCGACTCCACCAACGGCAGCAACGGGACCTGGACGACGGTGAAGACGGTGACGGGAAACTTCTACTCGGACCGCGAGCACACCTTTGCGCTTCCGGCGTCCGGCGCGTGGGTCAGGATGCTGGTCACGGCGATGCCGAATTCGAACGGCGTCATCACCCAAAACGCTGGAGAGCTCCAGATCGCCGAGATCGACATCCACGACGCCACTTCCGGCACCAACGACACCTGGCTCTTCCTCGGAGACTCGATCACGGCGTTCTGGGCCAATCGGGTCAACCAGCCGTCGTTCGCGCAGATCATCCACGACACCCATCCGTCCTTCTTCCCGATGATGATCAACGGAGGCCACGGCGGCTGGGGCTCGGCCGAGCTCGTGCAGTTCCTGCCGAGCTTTCTGGCCATCAACCCGGACGTGCGATACGTCGCGCTCTCCTACGGCACGAACGACGCCTCCGGGAACACGGCGAACACGGCGCCGTTCAAGTCCAACCTGCAGCAGGCCATCACCAGCCTGTTGAACGCCGGGAAGGTCCCGGTCATCCCGCACATCCCGTTCTCGTGCGACAACCAGCACAACAACATCCCGGCGTTCAACCAGGCGATCGACCAGCTCGTCGCGGCGAACCCGGGCACGCTGGCGGGACCGGACCTCTACACGTACTTCCAGGCCCATCCCGCCGAGCTCTCGGATTGCATCCACCCGAACTCGACCGGGTCCGTGTCGATGAACCGGCTGTGGGCGCAGGCCATGGACAGCCTGTACAGGTAACGGCGCAAGCGGAGCTCTTCCTCGACGGACTGAAGGGGTACGACCGAGATGTCCAATCCCTCCTCCTGCCTCGTTGTTCTTCTATTCGCGATCGCCTGCGGCCGCTCGGAGCAGGGTCGATTCGTTTCCGTCGCGCGGGCCGCCACCACCATCGCGTTCGTGCAGACGAACGACGCCACCCCGCAGGCGCCGGCGATCAGCGTGAGCGTGCCGTACACGCTGGCTCAGTCGGCAGGGAACCTGAACGTGGTGGTGGTCGGCTGGAACGACACGACGGCCCAGGTGGCCTCGGTCACCGACGCGAAAGGAAACGCATATCGGTTGGCGGTGGGTCCCACGCTGTTCTCCGGCCAGCTGACCCAGTCGATCTACTACGCGCCGAACATCGGCGCGGCCACCGCCGGCGCCAACACCGTCAACGTCTCGTTCAACGTGCCCGCGATGTTCGCCGACGTCCGCATCCTCGAGTACGCCGGGCTCGACCCGGTCAGCCCCGTGGACGTGACCGCCTCGGCCACCGGCAGCGCAGCGGCGAGCAGCACACCGGCCGCTGTCACGACCAATGCGTCGGACTTGCTCTTCGCCGCCAACACCGTGACCACTTGGACCAGCGGCCCAGGCGCGGGTTGGACGTCGCGCGTCATCACGAGCCCCGACGGGGACATCGCGGAAGATCAAATCGTTTCCGTGGCGGGCAGCTACAGCGCCACCGCCCCGCTCTCGAGCGCCGGACCTTGGGTGATGCAGATGGTGGCCTTCAAGGCGGCTCCCAGCGGTCCGCCACCGCCACCACCACCACCCACCGCTCCCAGCAACCTCGCGGCCACGGCAGCCAGCAGCACCCGGATCGATCTCTCCTGGACGAACACCTCGACCACCCAGACCGGCGTCAAGATCGAGCGCTCGACGGACAGCGCCACCTTCACCCAGATCGCGCTCGCGAGCGCCACCGCCGTCAGCTACTCGGACGTCGGCTTGAGCGCCTCGACCACCTATTTCTATCGCGTGCGCGCCACCAACGCTTCCGGCGACTCGGCGTATTCCAACACCGCCAGCGCCACCACGCCCGCGCCGCCGCCGCCGCCGCCGCCCTCCCCAGCACCCATCGCTTTCGTGCAGACGAACAACGCCACCCCGCAGACGTCGGCGACCGGCGTGAGCGTGCCGTATACCCTCGGTCAGTCAGCAGGGAACCTGAACGTGGTGGTGGTTGGCTGGAACGACACGACGGCCCAGGTCGCCTCGGTAACCGACACGAAAGGGAACGCGTATCAACTGGCGGTGGGCCCCACGCTGCTCTCCGGCCAGCTGACCCAGTCCATCTATTACGCGCCGAACATCGGCGCGGCCGCCGCCGGCGCCAACACCGTCAACGTCTCCTTCATGGTGCCCGCGGCCTTCGCCGATGTCCGCATCCTCGAGTACGCCGGGCTCGACCGGGTCAGCCCGGTGGACGTGACCGCCTCGGCCACCGGGAGCGGCACGACCAGCAGCACGCCGGCCGCCGTCACGACCAATGCGTCGGACCTGCTCTTCGCCGCGAACACCGTGACGAGCTGGACCACCGGCCCAGGCGCGGGTTGGACGTCCCGTGTGATCACTACCCCCGACGGTGACATCGCCGAGGATCGGACGGTGACCGCTACCGGCTCGTACGACTCGACGGCTTCGCTGGGCGGCTCGGGCGCGTGGGTGATGCAGATGGTGGCCTTCAAGGCGGCCCCCAGCGGTCCACCGCCGCCGCCGCCCAGCGCTCCCACGAACCTGGCAGCGGCGGCAGCGAGCAGCGCCCGGATCGACCTCTCGTGGACGAACACCTCGACGACCCAGACCGGCGTCAAGGTCGAGCGCTCGACCGACAGCGCCACCTTCACGCAGATCGCGGTCGCCCCTGCCGCCGCAACGACCTACTCGGACGTCGGGCTGAGCCCGTCCACCACGTATTTCTATCGCGTGCGCGCCACCAACGCGTCCGGCGATTCGGCGTATTCCAACACCGCCAGCGCGAGCACGCCGGTGGCGCCGCCCACGGGCCAATGGTCGGCGCGCGTCGCCTGGCCGCTGGTGGCGATCCACATGACCTTGCTGCCGACCCGCAAGGTCCTGATCTGGGAGGATCACACTGACGGCCAAGGCGCCCAGGTGTTCGACCCCGCCACCAATACGTTGACCGCAATGCCGTTCTCCACCGCCAATCTCTTCTGCTCCGGCCATGCCCTGCTCCCCGACGGGCGCGTGTTCGTCGCGGGCGGCCACAATGCTTCTGCCCACGTCGGCATTGCCAACGCCACCATCTTCGACCCGGCCAACCAGGGCTGGAGCTCGGCGGCTGCCATGCCGGAGGCCCGCTGGTATCCCACCGCTACCGCGCTACCCGACGGGCGCATCCTGGTCACCGCCGGCGAGATCAACTGCGACGGGTGCAACGCCCTCGTCCCCGCGATTTACGACCCAGCGACGAACTCCTGGACCCGGCTCACGAACGCATCCCGGAACTTCCCCTACTACCCGCACATGTTCGTGCTTCCCGACGGCCGGGTGCTCGCAGCCTCCACGAACCGAGCCGCGATCGCGAGCGTCGCGCTCGATCTAGCCTCCCAATCCTGGAGCGTCGTCGATCCAGCCGTCCTCGACGGCGGCAGCGCCGCCACGTACGCGCCGGGAAAGATCGTCAAGTCCGGCCTCGGCCGCGATCCCGATCTGCCCGGGGCGCCTTCCGTCCCGACCACCTACGTCATCGACATGACGCGACCGTCGCCGGCCTGGCGCCAGACCGCTTCCATGGCGTTCCCGCGGACGGAGCACAACCTGACCCTGCTGCCCGACGGCACCGTCCTGGCCACCGGCGGCTCGCGGAACTCGGACGTGGGCGACACCGCCGCGGCCGTCCTCGAGGCCGAGCTCTGGTCTCCGGGCACGGAGACCTGGACGGTGATGGCGGCCATGCAGACACCGCGCATGTACCACTCCACCGCCTTGTTGCTTCCCGATGGCCGCGTGCTCGTGGCCGGCGGCGGGCGGGACTTTCCCGAAGTGGACCAGCCCAGCGCCGAGATCTACTCGCCTCCCTACCTCTTCAAAGGTGCGCGGCCGACGATCGCCTCTTCGCCGGCCAGCATCCAGTACGGCAGCGCGTTCTCCGTGGGGACGCCCGACGGCGCGCGGATCGGCGCCGTCTCGCTGGTCCGGTTGGGCGCGGTGACCCATGCGTTCAACGAGGACCAGCGCTTCGTCCCGGTCACGTTCCAGCCCAGCACCGGAGGCTTGACCATCCAGGCTCCGGCCGGCGCAAACCTGGCGCCGCCGGGCTACTACATGCTGTTCATCGTCGACGCGAACGGCGTTCCCTCCATCGCCGCGATGGTCAGGCTCGGCTGAATGGATCGGCTTGGGATGAGCACAGCAGTGGCGGCGGCCGCGCTGCTCTTGGGTTCAGCGGCCGCCGTCGCCGGTGGTCCGTGGGGAGCGCAGTACTTTCCCAACGTGCCGCTGACGACGCAGGACGGAACCGTCGTTCATTTCTACGACGACCTGCTCAAGGGCAAGGCGGTCGTGATCAATCTCATCTACACCCGGTGCAGCGCCAGCTGCCCGCTGGAGACCGCGAAGCTGGCCCAGGTCCAGCGCCTCCTGGGCGACCGGGTCGGAAAGGACGTCTTCTTCTATTCGATCAGCATCGAACCGGCGCACGACACGCCCGAGGTGCTCCGGGCGTATGCGAAGCGCTTTCGCGCCGGGCCGGGCTGGCTGTTCCTGACCGGCAAGGACGAGGACATCCGGCTGGTGAGCAAGAAGCTGGGCCTGTCGTCGCCGACCGACGCGTGGAGCCGCGACGGGCACCAGCCGACCTTGATGGTCGGGAACGAGGCGACCGGCGAGTGGATGCGAAACTCCGCCGTGGAAAACCCGAAGTTCCTGGCCGCGATGATGAGCGATTTCTTCGGATGGAGGAACGGGAAGCCGGTCAGGACGTACGCGGCAGCGGCCGCCATCCCGGGCGCCGGCAAGGGGGAGTACCTGTTCAATACCCGATGCGCCGCCTGCCACGGCATCGGCAAGGGAGATGGGCTGGGTCCGGATTTGCTGAACGTGACCACGCTGCGTGAGCGCGTCTGGCTGGCACGCTACCTCGCCGAGCCGGACCGGATGCTCGCGGAGGGCGATCCGCTCGCCACCGCGCTCTACGCCAGGTACAAGAACGTCCGCATGCCCAACCTGGGCCTGAACAGCGAGGAGGTGGGCGCGCTCCTCTCGCATATCGAACAACGGAGTCGAGCTTTGCTCGAGCAGGCGGAGAAGGTCCCCGCGTCCGCTCGTTGAGATGTCGTCACGCCAGGACGGCGGCGAAGGCCCGCAGGAAGCGCCTCATCTGTGCAGGCGTTCCGACGGTCACCCGCAGGTGCCGCGGCAGCGCGGGGAAGAGCCGACCGACCAGGATGCCCCGCTCGCGCAACGCCTCGATGGTGGGCTTCGCTTCCTTGCGCGTGTCGATGAGGACGAAGTTCGTCTGCGAGGGGACCACGTCGTAGCCCAGCCGCCCCAGCTCCGCCACCACTCCCGCCTTGGTGGTGGCGTTGCGCCGCCTTCCCTCGGCGACGTACGGCGCGTCGAGCAGGCTCGCCCGCCCGGCGGCGAGCGCGACGATGTTCACCGGGTCCCAGGCCGCGTGCGCGGCGAGCTTCTCGATCGCCGCCGGTTGCGCGATGGCGTACCCGAGCCGCAAACCCGCCATGCCGTGGATCTTGGAGAAGGTCCGCGCCACGATCAGGTTCGGGTGCGTCGCCACCAGCGGGACCACGCTCTCGTAGTCCGGGCTGTCCGCATAGTGGTGGTACGCCTCGTCGACGAGCACCGCCGCGGAAGAGGGGACCGCCTCGAGGAAGGCGCGGACGCGCGCCTTGGGCGTGATGCTGCCGGTGGGATTGTTCGGATTGCAGAGGTAGAAGAGGCCGGCGCCGGCCGCCGCCATCTTCTTGAGGTCGTGCGCGTACCCAGCGTCGAGAGGCACCGCGACGACTTCGGCGCCGTGCGCGCGCGCGTGCACGCCGATGGCCTCGAAGCTGGGCTCCGCCATCGAAAGCTTGCGGCCCGGTCCGGTGAACGCGCTCGCCGCCAGCTCGAGGATCTCGCTCGATCCGTCGCCGATCAGGAAGGACTCCTTCGCCATCCCGTGCAGCTTCGCCAGATCCGAGGCGAGCTGCTCCACCGCCTCGTCCGGATAGCGCCATGCGAGGCCGAGCGCCTCGCGCATCGCGCGCAGCGCGGCAGGGGAGGGCCCATACGGGTTCTCGTTCGCGCTCAGGCGTACGATCCCCTCCGCGGCTGCCGGCGCGGGCGCCGCGGCCAACACCGGCGGAAGAGCAGCGGCCGCCATGCCCTTCCCGATCAGCCGGCCGAACGCGCGCCGCGACAATCCGCTGCTGCTCGCCATCGGAGCCCCCTCTTTGCGGTCAGGCGACGCGTCATTGGTCGCACGAACGCGCCACTTCAGTCGAGGGACGCAGGGCCCGGGTCCTCCGCGGGGACCGAGCTGCGCGCAAGAACGGAGCGCAGCTCGCCGAGGTCGAGCGGCTTTCCCAGGACGCCGTCGACGTCGCTCGGGCGGGAGCCGTCGGAGAGGAAGTCCTTGCCCCAGCCCGTCACCATGTAGATGGGCATTGCGGGGAAGGCGCGGCGCGTCTCCTGCGCGACTTGCCAGCCGCTCATCTCGGGCATTCCCACGTCGCACAGCAGCAGGTCATAGCGGCTTTCCTGAAGCAGGCGCAGCGCCTCGGCGCCGCTGTGCGCCGTCGCCGCGGTCGCGCCTTCCATCTCGAGCACCGCCTGGGTGACGGCCAGGCAGTCGACGTCGTCGTCGACCAGCAGGACGCGCAACGATCGGCGCCCGGTTGCGCTCGGGCGCGGCGGGTGCGTCTCCGCCGGAGGCTGCTCGTGCGAGGCGAGTGGGAAACGGAGGATCAGCTCGGCCCCGAACGGCAGCCGGTTCCGCGCGGCGATCGATCCGCCCAGCCGCGCCATCGTCCCCCGCGCCATCGACAGCCCGAGCCCGCTGCCCTCGCTGCCCTTGGTGGTGAAGAAGGCCTCGAACACGCGTTCGAGCTGTCCTTCGGGGATGCCGGTTCCTCCGTCGGCGACGGTGATCACGGCGAAGTCGTGGTCGCGCCGCCCTTCGATGGAGATCGTTCCACCCTGCGCCATGGCGTCGCGCGCGTTGAGCAGCAGGTTGACGAAGATGTGCTTGAGCTCCGCCGGGCTCGCCCGCACGGGCGGAAGCGCGGGGAGGTTCGAGACCAGGCGGAAATTCTTGCCTTCGGCCAGCGCGTGCTGCTCCAGCTCGGTGCGGGTCAGCGCGAGCGCCTCGGCGATCACCACGGGAAGATCGACCAGCTCCAGCGGTTCCTCGTGCTGGCGGTGGGAGAGATCGTGCACCCGCGCCACCCGTTTTGCCGCATCGCGCACGATCTGCAGGAGCGCGGGCAGGTGCGCGCCGCGCGCGACCTCGGGCAGGTCGCGCCCGAGCAGCTCGAGCCGCAGGCGCATCACGTTGAGCGCGTTGTTCAGATCGTGCGCCACGCCCGAGGCGACCTCGCCCACCGCCTCCATGCGATTACGCTGGTGGAGCGCCTCCCCGGCCCTGTGCAGCTCGAGGTCCGCGCGCGCCTGCCCGGTCACGTCGTGCGCGACCAGCGCCACCACCCCGTGCTTCGACGAGATCCGCTCGACGCGCACCTCGATGACCTGCTCGCGGCCCGGGCGGCGGTACCGCGCCACGCGAGACGGCGGCGCATCCGCGGCCAGGATCTCGGCGGCCGCGTCGATCGCGAGCTGGTGCAACGACGCATAGGCCCGCGGCGCCTCGCGCGGGGCGACCAGCTCCCATCCCGTGTCGGCGCCATCCCGCCCGAGCTCCTGCCAGCGGCGGTTGGTCAAGCTCACCGCACCGTCGCGAACCAGCGCCAGCCCGCTGGCCGAAGTGCGCAGCGCCCACCATCCGAGCTGGTAGACGCCCGTCTCCTCGATGGAGGTGCTCTCGTACTTGGCGACCAGCGCCTCGTACTTCTTCAGAAGCTGCTCGTACTTCGAGAGCAGCGCATCGCGGGCTTCTCCGAACACGGTGATCCGAGGCTCGGCCACGGCGCCGCACCCGTTTCCCGACGCGTCGTCCGCGTCGCCGCGCAAGGTCCGTCGGAGTCCATTCCTGCGCCGCTGCCGCATGCGGGGTCCCGCCGGGCGGCGCTGGCGGCCGAGGTGGCCGCCCGACGTCGTCTCAGCGTCCAATCTATGGCCGGACTCCAGGATTGCCGCCAGGCTGGTCGAGGCCAGACGTCAGCGATCGCACGCTCCCCGGGGACGGCCGGCCCGGTCGGTCAGGGATTCCGAGCGGTAGGTGCAGGTGCGCAAGGCGCGCCAGCGTCCGCCCAGGCTTTGAACGCGCGCACGAATGCGGCGTGGGGCACCGGGACCCGCTGGCGGCCGAATCCGGGCGCCCAGCCCCACAGGACGAGAGGATCTTCCGAGACGTGGTGCACGAGCGCCGCCAGGCTCTTGCCGCCGTTCCCCTTCGGATCCTTGAGCTGCTCGCAAAGCATGCGCGAGTTCAGCCCGGCGAAGACCATCTTGTGCTCCGGCGGAGGGAGCCGCCACTCGGTCGAGACGCCGGGCGGCATGTGCGCGCCGTAGCTGTCGGGCGGGTTCGCCCGGGCGTGGCAGGTGGCGCAGGCCAGCCCGGTGGCGCCGCGTCCCTCGGGGCCGCGCTGGACGAATTGCAGATGAACGTGGCCGTCGTCGCCCTGCAGGGGCGCATCGCCCACCGGATGGCAGTTCACGCAGCGGGGGCTTTGCAGGACTTCGCGGACCACCTCGAAGGAGGCGACCGGATCGGGCGCCGCGGCGGGAGCGGGCGCGGGCGCGGGCGCGTGTGAACACGAGATGACTGCAAGGGCAAGCGCTGCGAAAGTCCACCGCCAGCCCCGAACCGGGAACCGCCAGTCGAGAGTGCTCATGCGAGCGCGAGCCTCAGCGGAAGCGACCGCAGCCGCTGCTTGGTGAGCGCGTAGACCGCGTTGGCCACCGCGGCGGAAATGGGCGCGGTGGCGGGCTCGCCGATGCCGCCCATCTTCGCGCCGCTCTCCAGCACCTCCACCTGGACCTCCGGCATGTCGGGCAGCCGCAGCACGCGGTAGTCGTGGAAGTTGCTCTGCTCCACGCGCCCGTTCTTCAGCGTCACTTCGCTCTGCAGCACCGCCGACAATCCGAAGGCGATCGCGCCCTGCACCTGCGCCTCGATGCCGAGCGGGTTGATCGCCGTCCCGCAGTCCACCGCGCAGGTCACCTTGTGCACCCGGATCCGCTTGTCCTCCTCGACGGAGACCTCCGCGCACTGCGCGATGATGCTGCCGAACGACTCGTGCACGGCAAGGCCGCGCGCACGGCCGGCGGGCGGCGCCTTGCCCCAGCCGGCTTTCTCGGCGGCGGTCTTGAGCGCGCGCAAGTGCCGCGGCTTGTCCGCGAGCAGGGCCGCGCGGAAGTCGAGCGGATCTCGCCCGGCCGCGTGCGCCAGCTCGTCCACGATGCTCTCCATCGCGAACGCGGTATGCGTGTTCCCCACCGAGCGCCACCAGAGGACGGGCACCGGCGTCTTCGGAGAGTGCACGGTCACCAGGCGCGCCGGAACCGACTCGAGATACGGCGAATCGCTGACGCCTTCGACCGAGGTGGCGTCGACCCCGTCCTTCACCATGAACTGCTCGAAGGGCGTCCCGGCGAGGATCGACTGGCCGACGATGGTGTGCTTCCACGCGACCGGGCTGCCCTTCCCGTCCAAACCCACCTCGATGCGGTGGAGGAACAGCGGCCGGTAGTAGCCGCCCTGGATGTCGTCCTCCCGCGTCCACACCGTCTTCACCGGCACGCCGGCCGCCTTGGCGACGTGCACCGCCTCGCTGACGAAGTCGGAGGAGGGCGTGGCGCGGCGGCCGAAACCGCCGCCGAGGAACTGCGTGTGGATGGAGACGTTCTCCGGCGGTACGCCGGCGATCTTCGCGGCGGACATCTGGTCCATGGTCTGGAACTGGGTGCCGGTCCAGATCTCGCACCGGCCACCCTCGAGCTTCACCGCGCAGTTGAGCGGCTCCATCGGCGCGTGGGCGAGGTACGGCACGTCGTACTCGGCGACCACGCGCCTGGCGGCGGTGGCGAGCGCCGCCTCCGCGTCCCCCTTCTGGGCGGCGACGCCCGGACCCTTCGATTTCGCCTTGTCGCGGTATTCCTGCAGGAGAACGGCGGTGTCTACTCCGGCGCCGGGCCCCAGGTCCCAGTCGATGTGGATCAGCAGGGCGTCGCGCCCGCGCTTGGCGCTCCAGAAATCGCGCGCCACCACCGCCACGCCGCTGGGGACCTGCACCACCTTCTCCACGCCGGGGACCGACTTCGCCTCGCCCGCGTCGAACGACTTGACCTTCCCTCCGAACACCGGAGGACGCGCGACCAGCGCGGTCCGCAGCCCGGGAAAGCGCACGTCCATGCCGAACTGCGCCTTCCCCGTGATCTTCTCGGGAGAGTCGAGGCGGCGGGTGGGCTTGCCGAGGAGCTTCCAGCGCTTGCGCTCCTTGAGAGCGACCTTCTTCGGCGGCTGCTGCGACTGCGCGGCCAGGGCGAGCTGTCCGTAGGAGAGCCGCTCCTTCCCGCGCACGACGTAGCCGTTCTCGGTGCGCAGCTTCTTCGCGTCGGTCTTCCATTGCGCCGCCGCCGCCTTGACCAGCATCGCGCGCGCCATCGCGCCGGCGGTGCGGTAGCGGTCGAACTCCGACCAGGTGCTGGTCGAGCCGCCGGTCATCTGCATCCCGAACGCCGGGTGCGCGTAGACCGGCGCGGCAGGCGCGTGCTCGACGTGGATCTTCGACCAGTCGCAATCCAGCTCCTCGGCGACCAGCATCGAGAGGCCGGTCCAGACGCCCTGTCCCATCTCCGAGTGCGCGAGGAGGACAGTCACCGTGTCGTCGGGCGCCACGCGCACGAAGGCGTTCGGGTCCGGAGGCTTCTTGGCCGGCGGTTCCGGCGCGGCGAGCGCCTTGCGCGGCACATGGAACGCGACGAACAGCCCCGCGCCGGAGAGGAGCGAGCGCTGCAAGAGCTGCCGCCTGCTGAGCGCCGTCATCGCTCGGCCCTCCTCTGCGCCGCCGCCTTCCTCACCGCCTCGCGCACGCGCTGGTACGTCCCGCACCGGCAGATGTTCCCGGCCAGGGCCGCGTCGATGTCCTCGTCGCTGGGGCTCGGGTTCTGCGCGATCAGCGCCGCCGCCGACATGATCTGCCCGGGCTGGCAGTAGCCGCATTGCACGACGTCGGCGTCGACCCACGCCTTCTGCACCGGATGGCTCCCGTCCGGCGAGAGCCCTTCGATGGTGGTGACCATGCGGCCCGCCACCGCTGACACCGGCAGCACGCAGGAGCGGACCGCCTGCCCGTCCAGGTGCACGGTGCAGGCGCCGCATTGGGCCATGCCGCATCCGAACTTGGTCCCGGTGAGTCCGAGCACGTCCCGGATCACCCACAACAGAGGCATGTCCCCCGGGGCGTCCACTTCGCGGGCCGTTCCATTGACGTTGAGCTGCATGGACCCTCCGGCGTTGGCGGAAGTCCTGCTATCACAGATCAACGCGACGCTGTGATCAGCCTTTTGTAGAGCACGAAGTCGGCGTAGTCGCCCGCGCTCACGCTGTGCATCTGGTCTCCGTCGGTGAGCATCCCGATCCCTTGCAGCTCGGGCACCTCGGCATTCGGGTTGCCGCCTTCGAAGTGTTCCCGGAAGAGCGCGTCGGGATCGACCTCCTCCTCGTGCCACGCTCCGACCGGCGGCCCGCTGCGCAGCACGATGGTATCGGAAGCGGCCAGCGGGCTCCGGATCTTGTCGCAGGTCTCGCCCACCTTTGCCCCGCTGCTCCAGGCGAGCTTGACGGAGTACCAGCGCAGCCCACGCTTCCAGGCGATGTAGACGTTTGCCGCCGCGTCTCCGTGCCCAGGCACGCACTCGTTCGCTCCGACCGGAAGGACCCAGACCCGCCAGCGGAAGCGGATCCGCTCGACTCCTTTGCGCATCCCGTCTCCCACGTCGGCGAACAGCGTGACGGTTTCCAGGGCAGGTGTGTACACGCCGCGGATGAAGAACCCGACGGCAGGGTCCTGGATGATCCGGTAGTAGCTGACGGGACCGGAGTCGCGATCGAGCACCCGGAAGCGGTGCATGTCGATGGGGAAGGCTCGCGCGTCGGGCGGCGGGGGATTTTCCGACGCCGCCGCTGTACCCATTCCCAACATGGACAACCCCAGGGCCAGAGCGAAGACCACCCTGGCGTGCACCTTCCCGACTTTCCTCGCGCCGCGCATCGTCATGCCGCTACGAGTTGCATCTAACGAGCCAGATTCGCCGAAAGGCTGCGCGCGAATCCGTTCTGCTGCCCGCGAATCCAAGTCCGCCCCGAAGCTTCCCGGTGCCCACGTCTCTCGCTGAGCAGCCTCTCGGGCCCCCGCCCGCGCTCGGCGTCTCGGAGGGTTCCAACTGAACACAACGGCTGTGCCGCGAGGCGCCGTCTCCCGCGCGCGCGCCCATCATGGCGCGTGCGCGCCTTGCTGCTCCGGCTCCTCCGTTTCGCCTCGCTGATCCTGTGCGCGTCCTGTTCTCGCGGAGCGCCGCGGAGCGCGCCGCCTGGACCGGTCACCGTGGTCTTGCGCCACCAGCCGCTCTGGGGCGAACCGGCGCCGTTCCATGCCTTCCTCGACCGGTTCCGCCGCGAGAACCCCGACGTGCTGGTCCGGACCGAGACGCTCCCCAATGCTTCCGACGTGGCCCGTGAGATGTTCCTCACCGCGCTGGAGGGCGGCTCGGACGACTTCGACGTCTTCGCGATCGACGTGGTCTGGGCGCCGGAGTTCGCGCGCGCGGGCTGGCTCGCCGACCTGTCCGCCGCATTCCCGGCGGCGAAGCTGCGCGAGGAATATCTCGGTTCGACCATCGAGGCCGTGACCCTGGACGGGCGCATCCACGCCGTCCCCTGGTTCCTCGACGTAGGACTCCTCTATTACCGCACCGATCTCGTGCCCCGGGCGCCGCGGACGTACGCCGAGCTGCGCGAATTCGCTCGCGCCGCGATGGAGCGCGACCCCCTGCTGTCGGGCTTTCTCTGGCAGGGCCGTCAGTACGAGGGCCTCAACTGCAACGTCTTCGAGGCGATCTGGGGCCACGGAGGCGAGGTGCTCCGGGACGGCCGCATCGCGCTGGAGAGCGGCGCGGCGCGCGCCGCGCTGGGCTGGCTGCGGGAGACGATCTCGAGCGGCCTCTCGCCGCGCTCGGTGGTCGCTTCCGGCGAGGAAGAGACGCGGCGCGCGTTCCAGCACGGGCGCGCCGTCTTCTTGCGCAACTGGCCCTACGTCTGGGCCGAGGTACAGAAGCCCGGGTCGCCGGTGCGCGGCAAGGTCGGTTTCGCCCCGCTGCCCAGCGCCACCGGAGCGCCCGGCGCGGGGACGCTGGGCGGCTGGCAGCTCGCCGTCAACGCGCACGCGCCTCCCTGGCGCCGGCGCGCTGCGGAGCGGCTGGTCGCGTTCCTCACCTCGCAGGAAGCCGCGGTCGAGCTGGCGCTGCATTACTCGCGCATCCCCGCCCGGCGCGCCGCCTACCAGGACCCGCGCGTGCGCGAGGGCGCGCCGTTCATCGCGGCCCTGCTGCCGGTCGCGCTCGCGGCGCGGCCGCGCCCGGTGACGCCGTACTACGCGCTGGCGAGCGACTCCATCCAAGGCGAGCTGTCCGCCGCCGTGGCAGGCCTTCGCGGGCCCGCGGAAGCGCTCTCGCGCGCGCAGCGAATCGTCGATCACCTGGAGCGGCAATGAGGCCGCGGACCCAAGCCGCGGCCATGGCGGCGCCCGCGGTGGCCCTCCTCGTGGGCGTCGCCGTGCTACCGGTGCTCGCCGCGGTCTGGCTCAGCCTGCACCGGTCGATCCTCATCTTCCACGAGGAGCGCTTCACCGGCCTCGCCAACTTCCGCTTCTTGATCTCGGACGCACGCTTCTGGTCGGCGCTGCGGACCACCGCGTACTTCACCGCCGTCGCCGTCGCCGTCGAGCTTCTGCTCGGCTTGCCGGTCGCGATCCTTCTCCATCGGGGAAGCGGCCTCTTGCGTGCGGCGGTGCTCCTCCCGTGGACCATCCCCACCGCAGTGTCCGCTCGCATGTGGGCATGGCTGTTCAATCCCGATTACGGCCTCCTGCACCGCCTCGCTCCGCGGATCGACTGGCTCGGTTCGCCCTGGACCGCGCTGCACGCCGCCATCCTCGTCGACGTGTGGAAGACCACTCCCTTCGTCTCGCTGATCCTGCTCGCGGGCCTGTCGGCGATTCCCGAGGACGTCTACGAAGCGGCGCGCGTCGACGGGGCAGGGCGCGCGCGAACCTTCGCATCGGTCACGCTCCCGCTGCTCAGGCCGGCCATCCTGCTCGCGCTGCTCTTCCGTTCCCTCGACGCGTTCCGCGTCTTCGACGCCATCTACGTGCTCACCCAGGGAGGACCCGCCAACGCGACCGAGACCCTCTCCATCTACGCTTACAAGACGCTGATGCGCTCCGGCGACTTCGGGTACGGCTCGACGCTCTCGGTGGCCACCTTCTGCTGCGTGCTCGTGCTCGGTCTGGGCTTCTTGCGCGTCCTGGGGAGGGAGAGATGAAGCGGGCGCTGCCCACGGCGGCCGTGCTCGCCTTCTTCCTCGGGCCACTCGCCTGGCAAGCGCTCACCTCGCTGTGGCCCGAGGCGGAGCTGACCCGCCCGCTGCCCCAGGCGCTCACGCTGGCCAACTACGCAGGCCTGGGCGGCTCGTTCGCCGGCGCGGTGCTGAGCTCGCTGCTGGTCGCCGCGGGCACCACCGCGGTGTGCCTCGCGGTGGGCGCCTCGGCGGCGTTCGCCGTCGCCAAGCTGGAGTTCCGCGGCCGATCGCTGCTCCTGGGAGGCGCGCTGGCCATCTCCATGTTCCCGCCCATCGCGACCGTCAGCCCGCTCTACCTGGTGCTCCGTGCGGCCGGGCTGCGGGACAGCCTGGCCGGCCTGGTGCTGCCGTACGCGGCATTCGCGCTGCCGCTCACGCTGTGGCTCCTGACCTCGTTCTTCCGCGCGCTCCCCGACGAGATCTACCGGGCCGCGCTCGTGGACGGCTGTACGCCCTGGCAGGCCTTCGTGCACGTCTTCCTGCCGCTCTCCTGGCCCGCGCTCGCGACCAGCGCCATCCTGATCTTCATCTTCTCCTGGAACGAGCTGCTCTACGCGCTCTCGTTCATCTCCACGCCGTCGAAGCGGACCATCCCGGTCGCCATCGCGCTCTTCGCGGGCGAGCACGTCGAACCGTGGGGACAGATCGCCGCCGCGTCGGTGGTGGCCACCGTTCCGCTGGCGCTCTTCACGCTCGCCTTCCAGCGCCGGATCGTGGCCGGCCTGACCGCGGGCGCGCTGAAGGAGTAGCGCGCCGCCGGTCGTCTGTGCGCGGCTGCTACGCTCTACTGATCGTCGTCGTCGTCCTCGTCCTGGTTCCTGCACGAATGCGGAGGCGGCGGGACCCGAGGCGCGCCGCTGTTGTCCATCTGCAGCCCGCCCGTAGTCGCTCCCAGCGTGGTCAGGCGGTTCAGCTCGCCGTCGTAGTCTTCGCAGAGAAGCAGCCGCTGCTCGACCATCTTGCGCAGCGCATGAGCCACCTCGTGTACGTACCGATTGAGCGTCCCATAGCGCTCCTCGCTGGAGAGGCGCGGGTCGCCGGCCGCCTGCCGAGCCGCCTTGGTCTGGGGGAACGGGATGAACTGACCCGAGCTCTCGCACCCGTCGTTCGCCTGCGGGCCCGCGCGCAGGGCCCAGCCAGTGTACGTGGCCACGGGGACCGTGACGTCCGCCAGCCGGATGCCGGCGACGTCGTTCCCGTCGCGGTCCGTGTTCGGGACGAAGCTCGGGTAGATGGGACCGTTCGCCGGGTTCTCCTCCATCGGCGGCGAGACCAGCGGCGGGTTGAAGGTGGGGATCCCGCTTTGATAGAAGCCGGGCCCCCAGTTGAACCGGTACCGCGTCGTCTTGAGACCCGTGTACGTCACGCCCGGAATGTGCGGGAACCCCACGGCGGACTGGCTCGGTGGAACGAGCGTCTTGTCATGGAAGGTTGGGACCCTGCTCTCCGGCGGTTCCCTACCCTGGGTGACCCACTCGTCCATCGCGATCCACAGCGCGCGCTGGACCGGAGCGGAGTTGAGCGGGTTCTGGAACTGCTGGCAGTTGCCTTTCGAGGTCGCGCTCCCGGTCCCGTGCTGGTGGCTGGAGATGAAGTAGTTGCGAGCGAACGGGGAATCCGGGAGGTCCTTCTTCCCGTCGGGAGTCGTGTGCAAGAGCGACGCGGCCTTCACCCAGTATTCGTTCGCCGAGTAGATCTCCATCGCGACCGGGCAAGTGTGGCTCATCTCGCACCTGGCGAATCGGCTGTCGCGAATCCCGGTGAACGGATCCTTCGTCATGACGTTGGCGAACGGGAACACCGCTTCATTGAAGAGGTGTTCCTGGCGATTGCGCTCGGTGCGCCCCGGCTGGGAGAACCGGAAGTTCATGCTCAGGCCGTCGCCGGCGGCGATCCATTGCAGCATGCCGTCGAAGACGATCTTGCCGTTCTCCGCCTGGTTGAAGCCGAGGTGGGTGAAATCGTTGAGCGTGCGCCCGGGCTGCGAGACGACTTCCGTGTAGATGCGCCGGACGTCGCCGGCGAGCGGATTGGCGTTGCCGGCGCTGTCGGTCGTCTCGTAGCGGAGCCACGCATTGAAGTCGCGGATCGCAGCGAGGCCGATGGTGTTCACGGTCGGGTTCCTGGCCGTGTACATGAACTCGTAGATGTCGTTGGCGATGAACGTGCACGCGGGTGGCGTAGCAGCGCTGCAAGCAGCATCCGCCGAAGCGTTGAGCTTGATCGCCGTTCCGCTCGAGTTGGTGAAGTCCCACTGGGAGCTGGCGAGGGCCTTGGGCACATCGTCGAGGTGGACGCGGTGGGTGAGCGTCGCCTTGCTCTTGTCCGCGGTGGCCGCGGCATAAGTCAGGGTGAACGTGCCGCCGCTCGTCACGATGTACTCGTAGCCTGGACCGATGATCGTCGAGCCGTCAGGGTTGTGCGCGACCGCCTTGGTGAGGTCGATGGTCGTATTGAAGTTCGCTTTGTTGGTGCCGGCGGCCTGGTCCCATCCGCTGAACACGATCGTGTAGCCACGCGGCAAGAAGAAATTGTTGTCCAGCATGGCAGGGTCGGTCTGCGACGCCGGGTCGTTGGTCGACCCGGAAAACCGGGCAATGTTGGCCCAGGTCTTGTTCCCCCGGTTGGGTGGCTCGTACATGACTTTGTGGGCACCAGACTTCAGATTCATCGGCTTCAAGATGTAGAAGTCGAAGGCGTACTCGACGTTGCCGTTGGAATTCCGCGGCGCGAGCTGGATGTCGACCATCACCGAATTCTTGGCGTCGTCGGGATTCACTTCCCCGAACCCCGTGCCCACGATCTTCTCGTACTGCCCGACGCCGGCAAAGACGTGGCCGCCAAACGTGGGCGACTCGGACCTGCTGTTGTCGATGACGAACTTCGTCAGCTTGGCTTGCGCCGTGCTCGGAAGCAGCAACGTCAACGCGATTCCAACCAGCAAAACGTAGATTGCTGAATTCCGCGAGTATGGACGCATCGCGACTCCCTTCTGCCGACCGCGACCTCGGTCGGAGATTCGGCTGGGTGTGGAAGGTCCCTCTCCACGGCCCCGATGCGCGCTGGGCGTCCGAGCGGTCAAGTCGCAGCGAGTCAGCCGTTGTTTCGCTCAAAGCGGTTCCAGCGAACGCGTGTTAATCCGTGCCCATGCGCGATCCGGACCGAACGGTGGTGGTCACCGGGGCCAGCGTGCTCTGCCACCTCGGAGACGACCTGGCGCAGATCGAGGCGTCGCTGCGCGAGGGACGGAGCCTGCCGTTCGTTCTCCATCCGCCCGCGGTCGAGGCCGGGTCGCGCTGCCAGCTCCTGGGCAGCTATCGGGGCGAGCTCGGGGCCGAGAGGCGCCAGGCGCGCTTCATGGGAAGGGCGGCCCTGATGGCCTACAAGGCTGCGCTCGCCGCCCTGGCCCGGTCCCGCCTGGAGCGCCGCGACATCGCGGTCGTCGCGGGAAGCGGCACCGGCGACGTGGCCACCCACCTCGAGGTGCAGAGGCACCTCGCCCGGCCCAACGCGCCGCACCTCTCGGCCACGGTGATCCCGCGCATGATGGCCTCGACCGTGTCCGCCAACCTGGCGACGGCGCTGCGCACCACCGGGCCTTCCTTCAGCGCCAGCGCGGCGTGCTCGGGCGGCGCGTACAACATCCTGCTCGCGGCCGAGCTGATCGAGCACGGACACGTCGAAGCCGCGCTGGCCGGCGGCGTGGAGGTAGCCGACGAGCATTTCCACGCCGGGTTCGACGCGATGCGGGCCTTCAACGGGCAGGACAACGAACATCCCGCCCGCGCCTCGCGCCCCTACGCCAGGGATCGCGCAGGTTTCATCTTCGGCGAAGGCGCGGGCATGGTCGTGCTGGAGACGAAGGCCGCCGCCCGGGCGCGCGGCGCCGAGGTCCTGGGGGTACTCGCCGGATACGGCATGTCCTCCGACGGCACGGGGGACATGGTGTGCCCCACCGCGGAAGGCGCCCTGGCCGCGATGGAGCGCGCGCTGCGCCACGCAGGAGTGCCTGCCGGCGGGATCGACTACGTGCACACTCACGGAACCTCCACCGTGCTGGGCGACGTGAGCGAGGTGCGGGCCCTGCGACGGCTCTTCGGCGATCGGCGCGTGCCGTACTCGTCGACCAAGGGGTACATCGGACACACCATCTCCGCCGCGGGCGCGATCAACGCCATCTTCACCCTGGCGATGTTGCGAGGCGGCTGGATCGCGCCGTCCATCAATGCCGAGCCGCTCGACCCGGAGCTGGACGACTACGCGCCGGTGGTGCGGCCGACGGCGAGGCCGCTGCGCCTCGCCTTGTCCAACTCGTTCGGGTTCGGCGGCACCAACGTGTCGCTCGTGCTGGCGCGCCCCGACTGAGCGACGTCGGGCGGTACTTCAGCCGGCGAGCTGCCCGGCGACGGCGCGGAATGCCGTGGGCGAGAAGAGCAGCCCCAGATGGCCGAGCCCGGGGACGTGCACCACCGCCTCTCCCGAGGCGAAGACGCGAGGAATGACGATGTTGTCGGACCCGGCCACGATGGAGGTGAAGCGGACGCGCGCGGCGCCGGCGCGCGAGGCATCGAGCCGCGCCAGGAACGGCGAGTCGGGGCGCAGCTCGCGTCCGACGCGCGAATTGACCCAGTACGCGTTGTACGTCCCGCGGTGGGGCGTGCCGAGCGTGATGCAGCGGTCCACGCGGCGCGCGCCACCCAGCTGCTGCAGGTACACGCGCGCGACCAGGCCACCCAGGCTGTGGCAGACGAGGTCGATGCGCCCGCCGCGCACGCGCTCTCGCAGGAACTCGCGCAGCCCGATCGCGGCTTGCTCGATCCCCGGCGCTCCGCCGTACTCGTAGGCGAGGACGTGCTTGTGGCCGCGGGCGCGCAGGTACGCGGCGAGCGGCAGGAGAGGGCCGCGGTTCGCCAGGTATCCGTGCAGCAGGACGACGGTGCGCTGATCGGCGCGGCGCGCGGTCCGCTTCTCCGAGCGCCGGAGCCCGAAGGGGTAGAGAAGGGATGCGGCCGCCAGCGCGAGGATCTCGCGCCCGACGATGTGCGTGGCAGGCTCGTCCGTGACAGGGAAGTCCTGCGGAGGCCGGTCGGATCGGGCGCCGTGCGCCATCACTCCCACTCGACCGCCGTCAGCCGGTAGATGCCCGCGATGGACGACGTTTCGCGCCCCCGGCGATCGGCGACGAGGCAGTCTTCGCCGCGCGCGCGCCAGGAGAGGGGCCGCGGGTAGACCGGATACTCGTGCTCCTTCCCGTCGGTGGCGACGTAGTGCCCGCGCGACAGCTGATCGAGCGAGACGAATCCGGTCGCCCGCTCGAAGTCGGGCGGCACGTCGAGCGTCAGCGTGGTGCTGGTCCGATCGATGACCTCTCCGGTGGAGAGGTCGACGACCGAGATGAGGCGTTCCATGGGATCTCCCTGGCGCGCCGGAGCGGTTCGACGGCTCTCGCGGCGGGCCGAGAGGAAGAAGCGGAGCGGAGCGTACGAGGGAGCATAACAGATCCCTCGGTGTGCTGCCGCCGCTCCCACGGCGTGCTGCCGCTACCTCCGAGCGGAGGTCTTTCGCTTCTTCTTCGCGGCCGGCCGGGCGGTCCGTCGCGCGCGGTCCGCCGGGCCCTTGGCCGCCCGGGCGAGCTGCGCGTTGGCCGCGTTCACCCAGTGCTGCCGGTAGTCCGCGGCGCGGCGGATGATCCGCTCCAGCACCTCTTTCCCGTTCTGCGGCGTCTCCGCGTTCGCGCTGCCGCCTTCGGGCCGGATCTTCAGCTCGCTCAAGCGCGCGAGCACCGCCTTCATCGCCTTCTCCGGGTTCAGGAAGAACTCGCTGCCGCGCACCCGCACGAAGCTCCAGCCGAGCCGCTCGAGGATGGCCTGCCTGGCCATGTCCTCGCGCAGCTGCTCGACCGCTCCTGCCTTGTCGCCGTCGCACTCGATGGCGAGGCGCCGCCCTCCGCCCTCGACCACCAGGTCGATGGTGTAGTACCCGACCCGCCAGTGAGGCAGCACGCGGTAGCCCGCCTCGAAGAGCCGGTTGTGCACCTCGTGCTCGAGCGGCGTCTCGGAAGCGTCCTCGGACTGCTTCGTCAACAGGCGCACCGCCTCCGGGTCCTCGGCGTGCTGGATCAGCCGGCGGCGGAGGTCCTTCGGCTTCAGGTCGGCCGGATCGAGCGAGTGGACGACCCACATCTGATCGCGCGCGCGGCTCGCCGCCACGTTGAAGCGCTGCTTGAACATCGGCTCGCTGCGCAGGCGGAGCTGGCTGGCCTCCGCGGTGTCCACCACCGAGAGGAACATCACGTCCCGCTCGTCGCCCTGGAACTGGGCGGCGTTGCCGCACAGCACGCGGCGCGCCTCGTCCTCCGCCGGCGGCAGGTGATGCAAGAGCAGCCGCTCGATCTCCAGCGCCTGGTCGTCGCCCACCAGCGAGATGACGCCGAAGCTCTTGTTCTTGTACTCGGGCTGGTCGATCGCCGCGCGGATGAGCGAGGCGATGGCCAGCGCCTCGGCCGGGTTCGTCTCGTTGACCGCCCTGCCGTTCTCGACGTGGTGGGCGATGACGTGCGGCTTGAGCGTCGCCTTGCTCGGGTCGCGCAGCGGGCGGATCTTGCCGCCGTAGCAGAGGTGGTTCGAGAACTCGATGATCTCGGGCACGCAGCGGAAGTGCTCGGTCAGGCAGATCGCGCCGCCGAAGGACTGCCGCGCGAGGTCGTAGACGGACATCTGCCCGTCGTAGAGCACCGAGTTGGGGATGTCCTCCAGGTGCTCGTCGATGAGCTGCTGGACGATGGCCAGGTCCTGACCCACGGCCGACGGGCTCACCTGCTCGTGGTCGCCGACCACCACCACCCGGCGCGCCATGTAGAAGGGGATCAGCGCCATCACGTCGGCCTGGCTCGCCTCGTCGGTGATCACCACGTCGAAGCGGGTGGTGGGCTCGAAGGTCTCCACCGCCTGCGCCAGCGGCATGATCCACACCGGCACCGCCGAGCGGCACTCGGTCATCTTCTGGCTCGCCTCGACGACCAGCCGGGGGACGCGCTTTCCCATCCCCTTGCCGATCCTGCGCACCATGTCGAGCCAGCCGACCAGCGACTGTTGCTGCTGCGAGGTGGTCCGCCGAACCTGCGCGCCCCACGCGCGGCGCTCGATCAGCTCGGCCGTCACTTTCCTCAGCTCGGGGCCGAGCTTGTCGATCTGCGCCTGCAGCGCGGGCAGCGAGGTCTTCCCCCGGCGCTCCAACTCGTCGTGGAGCTGCCTCCACAGCCAGGCCGCCTGGGCATCCCCGGGCGGAGCGGACCGATCGTGGGGCGGGCGGCGTTCGTAGATCGCCTCCGCCCAGGCCGGCGCCACGGTGTGAAGGGTGGCGAGAAGCTCGCGCCTGCGCGCGGCGACTTTCCGCTGGCGGTCGAGCTCCACCAGCCGCTGGTAGGCCTCCCGGTAATCGCCGGGCGCCTCCCGCTCGGCCGCCTGGAGCAGTTTCGCCAGCACCGGCGCAGGGGTCCCTTCCTGCGGGATGGTGACCGCCGATTTCACTGCTTCCAGCTCGGCCGCGACCTCTTCGAATCGCGCCATGTCCTTGCGCGTGTCGAAGGCCTCTTTCAGCCGGACGGCGACCAGTTCCTGGAGCCGCTGCAGCTGCGCTTCCGCGCTGCCGCCGCCGGATTGCTGGGCCACGAGCTCGCTCCAGAGGAATCCGTCCTCCTGCAGCTCGTTTTCGATCGGCTGCCACTCGCCGGCGTACCAGGCGAGGCACCGGCGGAGCTCCTCGGCGAACTGCGCGGCGCCCTCGTGGGGCTGTTCCGAGAGCTTCGCCCAGGGAGGGGCGCCCCGGGGGACCATCTGCCGGTCCCACCTTCCCTCCAGGTCCCGGCGCATGACGGCGAGCAGGATCTGCCCGCGCAGCGCCTGGAAATGGACGGCGCTCTTCGGCTCGCCGGAGGCGACCCGGCTTTCAGTGACGAACCGTTTCCACGAGCCATGGGTCAAGAGGACGAGCTTGCCCAGGCCCTTCCCCTTCTTCGCGTGGGAGAGGATCTCGTCGGCGATCTGGAGCTGCTCCTCGAGCGGGATGCTCGCGGAAAGCTTGGGCGCGTGCTTGAGCGCGCTCTCCTTCGCGCGGGCCGCCTCCTCGACGAGCTGGTCGATCATCTCCAACAGCCCGTCCCATTCCGTGCGCTGGCTACCGCCCGCCTTGCCCGCTGCCACCGCGGCGAGCTTCCAGGGTTGCTCGCGGTCGAGCACCTCGACCGCCTTCAGCGCCTTGGCGAGCACCTTGTCCAGAGCCGCGGTCGCCGGCCCGTCCAGCGGCGCCCGCCACAGCTCCTTGCGGTACTTCCGCTGCGCATTCGAAAGCCGGTGGTGTTCCTGCGCCGCCTTCTCGAACTCGTCGGGCGAGAGCAGCGCCTTCACCTCGGGAAGAGGGCGGGACAGCTCCGCCTCGTCCCGGGCGCTCAGCGTCTCGGTGCTCGCGTAGAGCTCCTTGATGTCCGCCGCGGAAAGGGGCAGGGCGGCGCCCGCCTGGACCTGTGCCGGGATCCAGCCATGGTCCTGCGCCTCGGCCGCCACTTTCCGCGCGGCGTCGCAGGGGGAAAGCCTGGTCTTGAGGAAGGCGACCTCGCGGTACTCGTCCGCGCGGGCGTCGAACAGCTCCTGCCGGTGGTTGCGGAGCTGGGCGAGCAGCTCCTTGCGCTGCGCGGCGAGCTGCTCCGCCTCCGCCTCGAGCTTCTTCGGGTTCCCGGTGGTGAGGCGGTCGATGATGGTGGAGACGGACCCCTCGAGCTGGTTGCGGCTCTCGATGTCGCTCTCCAGCACGCTGACCGTGAGGGGCCGCAGCTTCTCGACCACGTGATCGCGCAGCACCCGCAGGGCCTTGGTGGTGTGGCTGGTGACGAGGACGCTCTGTCCCTGGGCGAGCAGGTGCCCGATCAGGTTGGCGATGGTGTGCGTCTTCCCCGTGCCTGGAGGGCCCTGCACCAGCACGCATCCGTCGCGCTCGAGCCGAACCGCGATGCGGATCTGCTCCGGGTTCGCCGGCTTGCTGAGCAGGACCTCCTCCGGCTCGTCCCCGGGCTCGAAGGTTTCGGCCTTCTCGTCCGTCTCAGGGGGCGGGTCGAGGCCGACGATCTTCAGCAGGGCGAGCGGGAGGTCCTCGCGGGTGGCCAGATCTTCGAGCGTCCCCTCGATGGCGGTGGCGAAGCCCAGCGTGCGGGTGCGCAGGAACAGCACCTGCGCGCGGCCGATCTTCGGGTCCTCGCACTCCTTCTCCGGCGCCCCTTCGGCGAACTGGCCGCGGGGCGAGAGCTGTACGACGAAGCGGCGGAAGAACTCGAGCGTCTCGTTCCCGCCCAGGGGATGGAACCCGCCCCGATCCAGCTCCTCGCGGCAGCGCGCCAGCACCTTGGGCTCGATGTCCGGCATGGAACGGAACAGCGCCGAGTACAGCTCCACCTCCCGGCCGGTCTCGATGAGGGTGAACTCGGGGACGCTGGGGTTGAAGGCGAGATGGATGCGCTGGAGCAGGATGGGATGGTAGATGCTGCCCTCGGGCCGCTTCCAGCTCAGGATGCCGTCGCCGAGCACCAGCTCGATGTTCTCCGCCTCGCGCTCGATCCGGCCGTACAACTCGTAGAGCTGCTCGAAGGTCTTCATCGCCGCGCGCGCGGGACGCTCGGTGGTGGCCCAGGCCTGGTGCTGGGTGCGCCAGCGCTCGTAGGCCTCCACGCGCCGGGGTTCAGAGTCGAAGCGGACGGGCTCGGAGCCCACGTCCCCCTTCGCGTCCACCAGCAGCACTTCACTCTCCGGGTCCTCCCAGTCGCCTTCCAGCCATTCGACGATGGGCAGCGGCGGCTGCGGGGCCTGGGTGAAGGTCGGCCGCCCCACCTTGAGGACGAAGTCGTCCTCCTCCGCGTCCTTGCCGTTGGGCAGCCGGCGCTGGATCGCGGGGTGGTCGGGCAGGTTGCGCAGCCACAGGGCCCACGGCTGTTCCGAGAGGTCCCGCTTGGCCGGGTTGCGATGCTCGTTGAGCGCCTTGAGGTAGCGGAACACGCGCGCGATCCGTTCGCGGCCGACCCGTTGCGACTTCGCGTCCGACATAGCCCCTCGCGTCTGGAGAATTCGACCGTGCAGCGAGAACTCGCGCGCACAGCTTGCCCTCGAAGCAGGTTGTTCCGCTAGGAACCGATCGCCCACAGCTCGACGTGTGAAGGGCGCGCTCCCACCTCGGGAACCTGTGCGTGGCCCCCACAGGATCGGTGCCGGTGGGCGGGAGTGCTCCCGCATCGCACCCCTGGGCAGAGAATCGCAGCGCCGCGCGCCGGTAGATTGCGAAGCATGAGCACACCAACTTCCGTCGAGGGGTGCACGAGCTGCGGTGCTTTGTACGAGCCCGCCCCCGGGGACAAGGGTGTCTGCGCGGCGTGCCGGCGCCTGCTTCCGTCCGATCCGCCCTGGCGCGCGCCGAACAGCCCCACGCTGGCCAAGAGCAACCCGACTCCGGGTTCCACCAAGCCGCTCGCCATGCCCAAGCGGGTGGGGGTGAGCAGCGCGCAGCGATCGAACTTCGCCCGGGGACGCGCCTTGCGGCGGATCGTGGTCGGCGCCGCCCTGCTGGCGCTCGTGGTGGTTGGCCTGGGAGCGTCGCTCAAGACCCGCCCGCGCACGCTGCCCGAGGCGTGGACCGCGCTGCGGCACCAGACGCCGGCGGGCGCCTGGACCGCCCTCCAGCGGCACGCCTCCGAGGCGTGGGTCTTCGTCCGTCACTACATGCCGCTCGACGAACCGCTGCCGCCGCCACCGCGCGGGGCCATCCGGGATGCGCCTCCGGCGCACGCAGCGCATCGGCG